>Ga0208975_1001220_pt1 | contig 11170 bp, 7 predicted proteins | sample GreLakmeER78MSRF_FD_187700 | JGI IMG/M metagenome (GOLD analysis project Ga0208975, IMG submission 187700) | Freshwater lentic microbial communities from great Laurentian Lakes, MI, USA - Great Lakes metaG ER78MSRF (SPAdes) | ecosystem: Environmental > Aquatic > Freshwater > Lake | place: Great... | reverse complement strand
GCTCTTCCGCTGAAGTAGCTTGTTTCATGCGTTGCTCTACATCTAGCCCTCTGTCAGGTGTCAAAGCACCTTGTGTCAGGACATCTTGCTGGCGAAGCCGTGCAAGGTCCTGCTGACTTACTGGTGCTTCTTGTTCCGCTACCTTGATTCCAAACAAGTCTGCGTTATCATCGAGCCAGTTAGAAACTGACTCCTCGTTAACATCATCCAAGTCTTTCATCACAAGGCGTGCGGCTTTCTCATTGACACCCTTTTTTGCTAGGACTTCTTTGACAATTCGCTCACGCTGCACCTTGGATAAACCCTCAAGTTGCTCAGTGAGTTCCTTGATTCTCTTTTCGTCTGCACGCTTGGCTTTACGTAACTTTTTTAATAAGTCACTGCCGTCGCCTGCATACTCTTGAGTATCTTGGTCATCGTCTTCTTCGTCATCCCAGTAGTTGTTGCTCATAGCAACCACCCTTCTATTCGTTGTTAGTCGCAAGCCTCAAGTCTATTCGGGGAAATAGGTTGGCTCTTGCTATCGGTCTAATACGCTGGCGGGGCCGATGGGTCCGCTCAGGATTCTAGTATTGTCCGCCTGTTGCTGTTCCTAGTGAACCTCTGCCTACACCAGACTGTCCACTAAACTCAGCTATTTCTCTACCAATTAAATTTTTACGTTTACGTTGCGCTGAGGCAAGTTGGTTAAACTGTTCTTGTTCTCCCTCTGCAAGTCCGTATGTTTCCATACTCTTACCATAGAGACCAGAAAGCTTTTCAGCTGTAGGTAGAATATCAGCAATTGTTGCATAACCACGTTGCGCTTCTGCTTGAGTAATACCTTGTGCTGCAAGTTGCTCAGCAACAGGTACTCCAATATTAATGCCTTGTCGACCAGCAGCAACTCCAATTTCAGAAGCAGCTACCTGACGTTCAATCTTCTGGAACTGTTGATTTGGGTCAAGAACATAGGCAACCAAATCATTCTGTCCAATACCATAGTAATTCTTAAGCATGCTGGATACAGCAGGGTCAGCGTTTCTTACACGCTGTACAGCAGTTACTACTCTGTTAGATAACTCTGCAGGAGATACATCGTTTGATATAAATTGAACTACGTATCCGTCATTATCAAATTGATTTAATCCATAAGCTCTAAGAATTTGACGATAGCTATCCTCTAAATTCAAGTATTCGGAAGGGGTAAGGACTGAGATACCCTTCTTAATGCGCTGTTGGTTAGCCTTAAAGCGCTCTTGATATAGTGGTTCATCTTGAAGACGAAGCATAATAGTAGATTCAGATGCGCCTTCAATTGCTAGCTTCTTAATAAGCGGAGCTAGTGAACCCAAATTATAGCGGTTTAATCTATCAAGAACAGTAGACATTACATCTTGTTGAGTTGTTGTCAAAGTATTGGTTGCGGTTACAGCAGTGGTTGTAACTTTTTTAACACCATTTTCGTATACTGTTCCAGCAAATGTACCAGTAAACGGTTTACCGTTGAATCGTAAAACGCCATCTACTTCTTGGTATCCTGTATTGGTGTTTCCACCGCTATTGCCGTCGGTGACAAGTTTTACTTTACCATTTTCGTATGTCTGGCCACCATAAGTTCCATTAAATGGTTGTCCATTAAAAAGTAAAACACCATTAACAACTTTATAACCAGTAGTGTCAGCAGCCGACTTTACTATTCCATTCTCATATGTTTGTCCATTGTATGTGCCAGTAAATGGTTTTCCGTTGAATTGTAAAATACCATTAACAACTTTATAACCAGTAGTATCAACAACTGGTTCAGCAACAACTGGTTCAGCAACATTACTTATTTTTACTTTTTTCCAACGTCCTTCGGAAACGCTATAAGACCAAATATTTCCTGGGCCTGGGTCATCTGTTGGCTTGGATAATTCTCTATCTGACTCTACTGTTTCTTGAGCATCTTTTCTTGCATTGCTTATTGCTGTTGTCTTAGCGGCACCAGTAACACCTTCAGCATCTGCAAGTTTTCCTGCCGCAGCTGCAGCTGCTATCGTATTCCCAGTATTAATTGCTTGCTCTAAAGCAATCCTAGCAATCTCTGCATTCTTTTCATTAACTTTGTTTTTAGATGCGGTAATAGACGCTTGTACAGCTGCTAATGGGTCGGCATCAGCAGTAACAGGTGCTGGAGTTGAGGATAAACCTAACTGTCTACGTAATCTATCTCTTTCGTCAACCATTACATTAGCCCCATATCTTGTAGCATTTTAACAGTAAGTCCATCTATATATGATGTACCTTCTGTAGTCTTTGCAAAATCATTAAAGTTATTTCTACGAGTTTCAGTTCTAACATCTAATATTGATGGCACCACTTGAAGCCCAGTCTTTGGGTCTTTATAACTTAAGAATGGTTCTATTCTTGGGTCATTAAATTTTAATGTATTAGGGTCTACTCCAATTTGTTTGCCGACTAAAGACAGAATCCATCCAGCTTGAGTGTCTAAAGATTTACCTTTACTAAAACCTTCAGCCCAAGCAGGATAGGCCTCAATTGCCTTTTGCTTGATATCATCTTTAATCTCTTGCTCAGTAATAGTTCCAAGAAACAATCCTTGTTTTTGTGTTTCCCAATATTTGTCAGTGTAGAGAGAGTTTACGCCATAAGAATCAGCAAAACTTTGCAAATCTTCAATAGTTGTAGCTTGGGCACCACTAACTGTTCCGAGCTTTCCAAACTCTACAATAAGCTTATCTAAAACATCGTCATCTAAAGCAAATTCAAAAGCTAAGCTAACTTGTTTCTCAACATCAGGGGTCCAGGCTTTTGAGCCTAAGGCTCCGATAATACGTTTCTTTTGCTCGGTTAAATATTTATCTTTTTGTTGCTTCCAGACTCCTGGTTGTTCTTTTTCTGTAATCTTACGAGCTCTAGCAGTCTTATCATAATTAGTAAAAAGCACACTGGCTTTCACTAATCTACGGAACTCAGCCATGTTCTTAGTAGGCTTTAGGTATTCTTCGTAAGCTAGTCTTAGGTTTTCGTCAAAAGCTTTTAAGGCTACTACAAGTGCAAGTAATGATGAAGACTCTTCGTCTAATCCCTCACCACTTAAATCTGGTGGTGCGTCTGGGGACTGTTCGTATGGAATCCTATCTTCTTCAGGAAGTCTAGATTGAATTCTTGCCCATTCAGCTTGAGTATATTTCTTAGCCACTATGCACCCTCTGAAAGAATTGATTTAACGTCATTTGCAAAACGTGTATCTTCAGCTAATTTGTATTGGTCTGGATACATTGTCTTTAAGCGGTCTCTCAACTTTATACCTTCCAATGCTTGGTCAAATGGTTTGGTTGTCTCTACTACATTTTCTAATTTACCAGTTTTTGGATTACGAACTTTTTTAGTTGTTGTAGTCACTGAACCCTTTTCAGCTTTTGCTAACCATTTATCAACAATTTCATTTTCTTTTTCTGGGTCTAAACGGTCCATCATTAGTTCATCTTCCACAATACTGCGAGCAAAGTTAATGAGCTCACCCCTTGAGATGGAAGGTATCTGGCGAAGTGGGAGGTCTGCTTCATCGCCCTCGCCACCTGGCAATGCTCTCATTTTCAACTTAGTTATTAAGTCATCTAAATTTTTAACAGGAAATAGATTGCCAAACATTTGTACTAATAGCCTATCTATTTCTTCTTTGTTTTTAGTGATTTCTTTATATCCAAGGATTTTTAATGTGTCACGCACGCGAATATAGTCACTGTCTGACATTGATGCTATTATATCTGGATACTGCAAGAACGGCCCACCAACTGCAGTTGGGCTTGTTGGATAATTTATATTAAAAGGACCTTGCGCTCCTTGACCAGTAGCAATAATTCTTGCTACCATTCTATCGTTATAAGTTGTCCCGCCAGGAGGGGTTGTTGGCTTTGGTGTTGGGGCAGGAGTTGGTTTTGTTTTATCTATCAAAGGAGTCAAGGGGCTAGCTCCAGGACCTACACGAATAGTAGTATCTTCGGTGTCTGGAGTTATTGGGGCTCCACCTTGTTTTTCTACTGAAGCCTGTGCCATGTCGCCAGCCATCGTCATTAAAACAGAAACGGGTCTATCAGGATACTGAGCCTTAAGTTTCTTTAAATGAAAATCGACCCATTGTTTATAGGTTTTCTTTGCCACTCTTAGCCTCCAGGAACATAGTCGAATTTATCATTTCCAAAATATCTTTCATAGAATTTCACAAAGTCAGGGCTTTGATTTTTAAGGGTATCAACATATTCATTGACTTTTTCACGTACATGGATAGCATTATTTCCATCTATTGTAGTGCCTATCATTTTGAGTTCTTGATTGACATCATATCTAAAGTTTAAATAATTTATCACCGCATACCAGCGAGGATTCTGAGATAAGTCTTTCCACATTTTATTATCATTCAAGACATAAGTTAATGCATCTACGGTTTTATTTAGGCGAGTATTTCCGTAGCCACCACGGCCCATGTACTCTTCGTACCATAATGGATTAGTTTTCTTTTGGCTTTGTAAATATTCATCTTTATAAAAATCTACAATTAGGGCACCAGAGCCACGATTAGGATTATAGTATGGTGGCTCAGAAGCAACTTCTTGCTTTATTGTTTCTACATATCTAGTCCACTCATCCCAACCTCTACCTATTATAGAGTTACGAGAAGCCTCTAGAGGGGAACCATATTCTTTAAATGCTTTATTTAAAAATGGTATCTTAGAAGCCTGAAGGTAAGCTTGAGCTTTAGACGAAAATGCATAATCATCATCATTGAATATGGCACCAAGCACTGATATGTTCTCTTCGCCTAGCATGCCAACCAAGTTCTTTAAAGCCTCAGGGTTACCCTTGACTAAACTAAGAGCTGTATCATCAGAGCGAATTCCAGATAAAGAATTACTTAAGCTATCAGCCAAGAAAAATAAATCTGGATTTCTGTAGATAAAGTCTTCTTCGCCGTTTACTGGGTCAGCTTCACGAGCCCTCATTAATTCATCAACAAATGGCTGCAATGCAGTTACATAACGTGGCTGAGCAGGCAGGGTAAAAGCTCCAGCTATTCTAAGCCAAGACATCAAGAAAGATTTGTTTTCTGACTCTTGAACTATGTTTTTAAGTTCTAGTGCAGAAGGTTTTTTATGGTTGTTATCTTCAAGATAATCAGCTATGCCTTGACGTGTGAACATATTTACATCTTTGTTCCACTGAGAAGGCCCACCTCCAGCGCCCATAGCGGCATACATTAATTGAGATATACGACGTACGGTATTGGGCAGAAGTGCCTGAGTAGAATTAGCCTGCACTCCAAACGGAAGAATCCAGCTTTCTAACTTTTTCTGTAATGCGCTATCTCCACCTGCACGCATGGTGTACTCATTAAAGGAAGCAGATAATAGTGGGCCAGCACCAATTAAGGTTCCGCCTGTCGGGTTAAATGGATTTAACCAAGCAGCAGGAAAGCGTCCCGTTAAACCTAAGATAGGTAATTCTACCTCTACGAATTCTTCGCCTGAGATTGGGTCTACTTGTGCCTCAAACTGCCTTTCAGGCATTTCTTTAATAGCATAAGCTTTAGCTAGAAATTCAGGGTGGTCTAGAGTAATGCGTCCATAGGCACGGAATTGCTCGACAATAGCAGGGAAGAATGCAATTATATAGTTAATTGCGCCAGAGTAATTCATGTCTCTATGGAAAGAGTTTAATTTAGAACGATACTCTCCCAAAGCATAATTACGGGAAATGCGCTCAAAGTCCTGCTTATCTTTTAAAGTAAGTTTCTTTCCTTGAATGTTTGCTAGATGTATAAGCTTTTGCAGTTTGTGTTGATACTTAAATGCAAAGTACGGAGCATACATTAATTTTGTTGTAGGAACTGTAGCCATCCAAGAGACAGTATCTCGTACACCATTTTTCATTTTTTGATAAATATTGCTTGTGCCAAGCATATCTTCGACTAAATCTGTAAGTACGACTGGACGCTGATTGATATCAGGGTATAGCCTACGAAGCTCATCTACGTTAACTTTACCATCAAGAATTAATTTCTGAAGCTGTGTGTTTGGGGCGAACTGTTTAATCACTTCAGCTACTCGGGTATAGATTTGCCCAGCATAGGCAGGCGCAAAGCCTACTCGAGCTAGGTAGTCTTGACCTTCCATTTCTTTGCGAAGGAAAGTTACTACATCTTTTTTACTAGCTCCGCTCATAATCATACGAGCAACAGCATCATTAGCAAGCTGGTCTTTTAATATCTTTTCCCAAGAAACTAAATGTAACTGTTCATTATCTGTTGCCGCTATACTGCGGCTACCTGTTCTACTACGACGCAGAGAACCAGTCTCTATTTCCCTGACGCTGGACAAGGCGCGTCGTAAATCATCTTGCATGCGAAGCTGTTGCATGCTAATATCACCGAATCTGCCACCAGCAGCAGCGGGGAATTCATATCCTTGGACTATAATGCTATCCTTGGACACCCTCTTTACTGGCTTGACTTTTGCCATAATAGCATTTTCTTGCCCCCGAAGGGCGGCTACTGTGCGTTGTAAGTCAGTTAGATGCTTTACATGTATCTGATACTCTTGTGGAATTTTAGTTAAAGGAAGCGTTGAGTCTATGCCTGCTTCTTTTAATCCTTTTTCTAGAGTCTGTACCATAACATCTCGTTGATATATATCTTTGCGGATGTTTGTTAAATTCTTCTCTACGCTTGGTAGACCTAATGCGCTCTTTACTTTATTGCCAGTATTGGAAGCATTAACTATTGAGTTAAGAGTATCGGTAGTTAGAATCTTTAAAGCAGGTAGTAATGCTACATCTCCTGCCATACGAATAGCTGAGTCACGAATAATATTGGTTGGATAACCAGCGCGAAGCAAGGTAAAACCACGCCATAAAATTTGAAATTCATCTAAAAAAGCCTGACCCGCAACGCCAGCTTTTACTGGAAAAGATGCTTCTGCGCCATACTTTTTACTGTATAGTTTAAAAGCCTTATCCCATAAACGTGGGTCAGGTAGATAAGAGCCATTTGCTAACTGGCTTATAAGTTGAGGGTCATTAATCGTATCCCCGTTTTTAGCAATCATATAAGCGCGGCCTTCGAGGCTAGCTTGACGGGCCTCGTTTAATACACCTCTATGAAGTTCATCATACTTAGTTAGAATTTGCTTTATTAGCATAGGTGATAATTTATACTTTTCACCTAAGCCAAAAGCTAAATCTGTGGTATATTTTTGCACTAAATTAAACTTTGTTACTTCATCTGAAGCGCTAATAAAATCTTCGAAAAGCTTTAATCCATCATCTGAGCTTAAAGCATTTACTCTAACGCCAGCACGGATATTAGCACGGAATCTATCGGTGCCTAGAAGTCTATCATTGAAGTTAATGGTACCACGAGGAGCATCATCTGTTGCTCTATCAAACCAACGAATCAATACAGAGTAAGGACTTCTTTGATATACTCCTTGGATTACTCCACCAAAGGGAGTTTCTCTTCCTAAATCGTCTATGGTGCGAGAGCCCAAGGGTGCAAGTTTGCCAGTTAATGTTTTAGTTGTAAATCCAGCTTTAGATAGCTCTAGTTTACGAGCTGCTCTTTCCTTGGCAACATCGTTGCGTACTCTTTCAACCCATGACCATTTAGAAGCTGTCCGCTCTGTTAGGCCACCTTTAATTAGGTTAGCATCTTGTAACCATTGTACTTCTTTAACTAAAGAATCTAGTTCTTGCTTTAAATAATCCAGCCCTTTAGGTGCTAGTTTATTAGCTGTAATGAGTTGCCCTTTGTAACCAACATAAGCAATGCCACCCTCATCAGCTATTTTAATTGAATCGCTAACACGGGTATACTCAGCTAATTTAGAAGCGCTTTTAATATTAAGTTCTTGTATTGCGTCGACATCTAAACGCCCAATGCGAAGAATCAAAGATATTGTTTGGTCATCCGCACCAGCTACTAAGTGTGATGCGATGGACGGTATATCGCCACGCATTTCAACTCGTTGAGCTACAACTGCTGGTGAGTTCTCACGATAAAATTGAAAGACTGGTGTATATTTAGTAGTTTCTCCAGCTGCGGTACGCTTTAGCAAGTCAATGTCTTCGGCAAATCTTACCGCTGAAGCTTCTGCTTCTTTCATTGTTAGCCTTGAGCTAACTATTCCTGTACCAACTTCGTCAATCGGAGCTACTAAAGCCCTACGAGTTACGGCTCCAGCTCCTTTTAAAAGGTTAACGTCAGGAGCAGCCATTACTTCAAAACCAAAGTTTAATAAACCAGAAGTAAGCGCCCCTATGCCTTTGCTGGTATCTCCTAAAGTTTTCCATCCAGGAACTTTTGAAGCAAATCTTACTACATCTCTACCAAAATTGTAGCTTTCTTGTCCGACATCTGACTCGGCTAGCTTAGCTGAGCGATACAATTGGTTAGCTGTTCGCTCTACAAATTCTGTTTCTGCAGTTTTGCGCTGTAAAGTAGCATATAATCCAGCACCAAGGCTAGCACCCGCTGCTGCTCCTATTGGTCCACCAAGACCAAAGCCTACAGCGCCGCCCATAACCGCACCGCTTACGGTAAATAAGCTTGATAGTAGTCCCAATGCTGCATTTTTATCAGCAATATCTCTAGTAAAAGCATAATTAGAACGAAGGTTTTTGTAACCTGCTGACATTAACTTAGAGAAACCACCATCTGTGGCTTCATCTATTTTGCCAAAGGCAGCAGTAAGTGGTGTTGCTAAGAATGTTAGAACATCAATACCTTTAACGCGTAAATCTTCAACGCTATCATTCCAGTCACCTGGATTTGCTGGCGCGTTAGCTGCAGTATTTTTGTTCAACATAAACGGAATGCGATTGTTTATGGCATTCGGCATATACTGTGGGTATGTGTCACGATTGACATTGCCCATCTTATCCCACTGTGTTGAACTCATACGGCTCTGTTTGGCCCTCTAGATATAAGTGTTCCTAAATATCTAACGTATTCTTTAGTTGCATTGGGAGTATCTGGTTGATTAGCCCAGTATCTCATTACTGGATAAAGAGCTATAACTGAATCTAAGTCTGGGTCTCCAACGGGCTCAGCAGGTAAATTTAAATCCGAAGGCTCTAAACCTCCTGGTATACTACTGCCTGAAAAAATTGTTTCGTCTGGATTCTGGGTTTCAGCAGTAAGCGGAACTGGAGCAGGGCCACTAGCCATTAACATACTAGCGCCACTAGGTACTGGCTTAGCTTTAATTGGTGCAGCTTTTGCCTGGGCATTTGTTTGGCCTGTTGTTCTATAGCCAAGGCCGCGGTATTCAAGTTCTGGTTTACGAGGATTCTGTCCTCTACCACCTGAGACATCAATATTGTTTCGATTATATTGAGGACCACCATTAGCGCCACCACGATTCTCAACGGCCATTTGTATCCTCCTCAGGACTATAAGAATATTCTTCTGCTGATAACAGCATACCCTTGGCTAACCAAGGATTCATGTTTTCACTTACATCTGTCATAAGATAGCGTGTGCCTTCATAGTCACTCCACTCACTTACTAATACCCAGCCAGTACATATCTGGCTTTCTGAATCTTCTAACTCTTCGGCAAGTACTCTCATAGCCTTATCAACGGCTTGGGTAAACTTACTCATTTGAGTTGCTCTTCTACTTGGTATGGTGGTGCTGTGTATACACTAATTCGTGCAGCCACTTCCATTGCAGCGATGACATCGCTACCCGCGTAAAGTGCTCCAAGAGCGTAAGAGCCACCGCTTCCGATTGCGTAGAATCCTTCTTCACTTTTCATTACCGCCAAATCTTGGTCAACATCAAATAGCTCACCACCTACTGCGATGAGAAATTGAAATCTTAATCCATCTTTATTCTTATCATGATTCTCATCAAAGTTATAACCATTATCTGTAAGACACTTACGAAGAGAAGGCATAGCCTTGACTATCATGTAGCGATAAACATCTTTCTTGTCTTTCGCTGAGAATACTGGTGGAATCCAAATGTTCTGGGCAATGTCGCAGGGTGATACTTCTCCTGCTCCTGCTATTAGTAACGCACCGCGTGATGATATCTTACGCATAAATGGATGTGAGTAAGATTTACCACTATCGTCTGTAATACGACTGTCAGCAACAATGACAGACTTGTCTTTATATTCAACTCCAATAATCGTTGTCATTGTCCCCTCCTAGATTATCTTCGGCGAATAGTTCTTACGCTTGCGTTAGCTTCTCCACCTGATGTTAGGCTTGAAAGAAGACTCATAATATCTGGAGCTCCACCTGCTTCTGGCTCTATAGGAAGAGCGCCTCCTACTGGAGCGCCAGCGGGAGCAGGGGACGGTTGCTCAACCATCGGGGCACCAGCAGGAGGAACCTGTTCGACAGGGGCGAAGATTTCTTCAATCGCATCCTCTATCGCTTGTCCTTTTTGGCGAGCTCTAATAACCTGTGCAATCTTAGATACTATCTGACTTGCATCGCCGCCACCTGCGGCAATCTGTGGAATTGCTTGAGTGTAGGCTTGTAGTGAACCAAGAAGAGCTGCACGCATATCTTCAATTTCAATCTTCTCAACTTCTTGACTTACGTTAACTGTAAATGGTAGTTCACGCATTGCCATATCCTTGGAGATTAATTTACCACCAAGTGCTTGTAGCATGAATATCAAACCTTGAGCTGGGTTTAAACCAGCAAGCATACCATAACGTACATCTGCTGAGTAGTCACCCTTAATATCCTTCTTAGGATTATAAGTAATCTCATAAGGAGCACCAGCATCTACACCACGAATTGTCTTCTCTTCTGGGAAGATAGTTTCATCTACCTGGAAGCAAAGCTGAATGACGTCACGGAGGGCGCTGGCGAAGATTGCCTGTGCAGATTTGACCTGGGTATCGAAGGCACCCATGAGAGCCTGTACGCCCTGACCCGTGACAATCGATGCATTAATGTTACCTGTGCGTCCCTCAGGATAACGAGCGCCTACACGCAATTCCTGATTAAGCAGAGTCTGCTCTGTGAATGCGCCTTGTGGCAGGGTAAGTTCTACACGACGCACACCTGCTGGGTTGGATGTGCGGATAACCGCATCACCACCAAGCTGTAGCTCTTGTACATCTTGTGGAAGTACAATAGGAGCCTGTACGGATTTCTCTGCTGCCTCC
>Ga0208975_1001217_pt1 | contig 11181 bp, 15 predicted proteins | sample GreLakmeER78MSRF_FD_187700 | JGI IMG/M metagenome (GOLD analysis project Ga0208975, IMG submission 187700) | Freshwater lentic microbial communities from great Laurentian Lakes, MI, USA - Great Lakes metaG ER78MSRF (SPAdes) | ecosystem: Environmental > Aquatic > Freshwater > Lake | place: Great... | reverse complement strand
GTCGCCAAATAACCGCAGCCCATGCGCCCCAAAGGACCCAATAGTATATTTATACTATAATATAATTGTACTGTAATATGTTTGTATTTTAGTATGTTTGTACTGTTATAGCCTGTTTTGCAGCTCGGTTTTGTAGGCTATTTGTACTTGTTTTGGCCATGCCGCCATAAAATGCTGCTCTAGCAATCGCATCAATGGAAACTGAGCACGCCGAGACTTAGGCGATGGGTCAAGTGCAAACACGCGCCTAGTGCCTCTACCACCACGGCCAGCCCTGGTAAATACAGCCTTAATGTTGCTGCCTTGTTTGATTGGTGCAATAAAATGCTTGCCTCCGCCGTTACGTGCTTCGCCTAGTATTTTTATATATGATTGCAATGTTACGTTACCGTATGTGTTTAACCTTACATTTGACGGTGTAAGGCTGATGTTTGATACATTAGCTACTTTAGCTGCTGATAAGTCAGCGGCTTTAGGTCTTGGCTTAGTGCCTTGAATAATAGGCAAAAGGTATTTGCCAGCGGCTGTACGGCCTGCTTTATTTTCTGATGCAATACCAACTTCAACTGACAGATCAGATGGTTTAGCAAAACGTACATAAGCACTTCCAAGTGTCCAAGGGTTAGGCTTATCAATGTAAGTAGACATATCGGTTTTTAGTTTATCTTTAGTTATTTTGCCGGTTTCGGATAAAGCCTTAGCCAACATGTAACTTAAATTTTTAGAAGTAAGCAATCTAATGCGATTGTCTAACTTTGCCAAATCCGTAGTTAAAGTAATGCTCATGACGCATCCGATAGGGCGGTGATGATTTTATCGTAGTCGCGGCTGAAGCTATAGACCAGTTCGGGTGGGATAGGTTGCTGCTCGTCCTGGGCGTTGTCGCGGATGGCATTAGCTACCGCCATAGCTTCAGTCATCAATGCGTCTAATTTGTCGATGCAGGGCCGGTTGCGTTCAGAAATAATAAACATGCTGTGATTAGGTGTTACAGGTTGATGTTAACCGATGCCGCCGGTTAGGCCTACTTTGCTTAACATTGCGCAATGCTGGGGGTTGTTACGCTTGTTACGCCGTGTTACGCCTACCGTAACACCGAAAACGCCCACCAGCAGGGCGATCTCAGCCTCTTGTTACGTTGTTACACCTTTTAAGATACATATACATACAAGGAAAAGGCTTTTTTCATAGGTGTTTTGCTGTCTCTATATAGGGGGATATATCCCTGGGAACCGTAACAAATCCATTTTTCGTAACAACGCTTGCAGCGCAAGGGGTTACAGCGTTACGGTGCTGTAACAGGCGTAACACAAAACGGCTAAATCGGGATTGAGACTGACCTGGAGGTACCGGACATGCCTTTAAATCGTGTTACACCATTTTTGATTGCGCCTGGTAGGCGGCTCAATACGGTTGGCCAGCAATTGGACCATGCAGTGTCTGAGAGGATGGCAGCGATGTGCTTTGAGGTATTGCTGATGACCACGCAGCCATCATCAGATTTGATGCCATTACGGCCTAGGACAGCTTGAGCGATTGCGGATGTGATATCTGAATCAACAATTCTAAGAGCAGCGGCATCAACTAATTCGTTAATACTTCTGGTGACGGTTTTATCAGCTTCAACACGTAATTGATGCTGAAGTATATGTTGAAGGCATCGTTGTTCATCTGGTATTTCAGTTGCTTGTGAGTAAGGTTCCCAGTTATTTTGTTCAATTAAAGCCCATGCTTGATCACGTGTTACGACTTCTTTTGACTGTAAAGACCATGCACCAGCTAATAGTGTGCCGTATTGATCACCAAGACGTTGGCTATCAAATGCCTCAGATGCAGCACGGCTAAATATTTTAATTGACTGGCGGATTATAGGGATAAGAGATATGGTGCGCGCTTGTAAACGTTGGCCGATATGTTCGGTTATGTACTTATCAAGGTCACGTTCTAAGTCTTCCCAATGTTTAATGCGTTCAGCTTTTGGCATTTCGTTTGGATTACGTAGTGTGAGCTGTGCAAATCGCGACTTATCAGCACCTTGCTTAAGGGCAGTTGCGATGCTGCTCATAAGAAACATTGAGCGGATGGTGTAGCGTTGCGCGTCACCTTCAGCGGTGCCTTTTATTGTTTGAGCGCGGGATTCGGTACTAGCAACACGTGCTAGGGAAAGAACGGATTGCATACGTTGCTGATCTAGGCGTTCATTTGATTCAGCTTCATCAAATACAACGGGCAAGGCATCAGCACGTAGTGTTTGGCGTAAGCCAGCTTCACTGGTATTACCTGCTACCAGGAGCGATAGATCACCTAATAGTGGGCTGATATAACGATCTAGGACAGCAGATTTACCGGAACCAGCACCTGCGGTAAGCCAAATATGTGGCCGCCAGTCGAGGGCACCGCATATAGGCGCAAGTGCTACCCAGCCAGCAATTAAAAGGCCAGATGCTGGCACTTCCCAGTGAAAGCGTTCAGCCAACTCAGCTAGCACATAGGATTCAGCATCAGTAAGCGGCTTGGCATTAGCTGGGCCGCGAAGGCTGCCAAGTCGTTGGTATAGGTATCGGCTGGAGGGAATGCCATCTGATACGGAACGGTTTATGCCATCGACTACTAGGCGATCACCGAGGTGGAGTACGGATTGCTTTTGATCCCACCATGCGCCACGACCACGGATGCGATCGGGGCTATAGATGCCAGCTTGTGATTGCTTTTCAAATAAACTGCTGGCTGCTGCTGTCCAGTTGACGCCCATTTTGCTTGGGTATAGCGTCTCCCAGTATCTAAGTGGCGCGATAGCACATAAGTTGGTGCCGGTATGTGCTGAACGGCTGAGGCGTGTTACTTGGCCGGTGCTGTGCGGCTGGTAGTAAAAGGCATCATTATCAAAACCAAGGCAGATGAAATCAGCATCTGGCGCTGGTAAAGGATCTGGGTCAATTGGTAGTTCAGGTTCTGGCAATGGTGCCAGCTCGGGCAATTCAATAGGTGGGGAGCGGTTGGCTTTTAGATATGCGCCTGCGTCTGCGGTGGACCAGTCTGCGTCGGCTAGATCCCAACCATCCGGCGCATCAGGTGGCGGCTGGATGATACGCACCTGCGCGGCACCAGCTTTTAGCAGGTGGATAGCAAGCTTGGCCATTGCGTCACGGCCTACGGCATCAGCATCTGGCCATAGCGTGCAGCGTCGGCCTTTGATGGGCGACCAGTCTGCTTTGGTAAATGCTTTGCAACCACTGGGCCAGGTAATGGCTATAGCTGATGGAAAGAGTTTGGCGGCTGCGTCTGCTGTTTTTTCGCCTTCAACTATTAGGACAGGTGCATTGGGCCGCTGCTGTAAGGCATCGAGGTTGTATAGCGGGCGCGGTGCTGGCGGTGCTTTCCATAGCCACTGTGAGCCATCCCACCATAAGGGCCGGAGGCGCTTACCTGGAAAGCGGCAGACAATAAAATCAGGGCCATACTGCCAGATATGCTCGGCGCCTTTAGTTGGCGGCTCAGGCTTGATATTTAGATGCTGCTCGATGCGTTTGCATGCTTCAGGATAAGTGAGACCAATGCGACGCATAAGCATATCCATACCATTACCGCCGCCGCCGGTATGGTCTTTGCCACCGCATTGATTGCAGTACCAGGAGCCGGTACCATTTAGATCATCAAAGCGGTAGCGGTCCTCACCACCACATAAAGGGCATGGTTGGTGCTTATCGGTGAGCTGATCTGGTGTAAGGCCAGCAAGTTTTGATAACAGGTCCGGCCACCTGCCGTTGGTTAGGTCTGTATTAGTCATTTACCGGCTAACGCCTGCTCAAGTAATAGTCTGATGGCTGTAGCACGAGACATGGTGTCGCCACGCCATTTATCTAGGCGCTGCAATAACTCTTGCGTAAGGCGTATATGGGTTGGATGGGCAAGTTTCAAAATTTTGTTCTAAGTGCTTGCCAATTGTAGCCGCAGGGGCTACGCTTAGCAAGTCCATTCAAAGCACATTGCTTATGAACCCGATTTACCGCATCACTTACCAGCGCCCATGGGGAGAATGCGTAGTTAACACTACGCAATTTGCCACTGAAAGCGATTTACGTGTACGTTTTGCCCAATCCTATAAAGGCTGTGAGCTGTTAAAGGTTGAAGATGTTACGAAGAGGTTTTTACCTAATGGATAGAGCATATTTAGACATTGACGTATATTCAGCTTCAATTGAACGCCTTGATTTTATTTTTGCTAATTTTAGCAGGATATATGTTTCTTTTTCTGGGGGCAAAGACTCCGGTGTTTTGTTAAATTTAGTTATAGATTACGTTCGCCAACGCAATATTAACCGCAAAATTGGTGTTCAAATTATGGACAACGAAGCTAACTACATGCTTAGTGAAGAGTTTATGCACCGCATACTTCAAGACAACCGAGATGTTCTTGATATTTACTGGTGCTGTCTCCCTATTACTCTGCCATGCACGGTCAGCTCTTATGAGATTGATTGGCAATGCTGGGGGCAAGGCGATACGCACCGATGGATTAGGCCAATGCCATCTCAAGATTACATAGTTAATATAGCCAACCATCAGTTTGGGAATTTGTTTATTGAAAATATGGATTATGCAAGGTTTTGGGACATGTTTGCCGAATGGTATAGCCAAGGTGAATCGTGCGCTAATTTGATTGGCATTCGAACGGTTGAATCGCTAAACCGTTTTAGGGCAATCATGAACCAAGATAAAAAAACAATGCTTGGCCGCATGTGGACCAAACAAAACACAACTCATACATTTAATTGTTACCCAATATACGATTGGCGCACTGAGGACATCTGGGTTGCTAACGCAAAGTTTGGATGGGACTACAACAAGCTGTATGACATTTTTTATATGGCAGGCGTGCCCATTAAAACAATGCGAGTTGCCTCTCCTTTTATGTCAGAGTCAAAATCTAGTCTTGCAATGTATCGCATAATCGACCCGCAGATCTGGGCCCGGCTTTGTGCCAGGGTTGGCGGAGCCAATTTTATGGCTACATATGGCAAGCAATTAGATTACAAATCTTTTAAATTACCTGAAGGTCACACTTGGAAATCATTTGTTAAATTCCTGCTGGCAACGCTACCGGAGCAGTCAAGCGTAAATTTTAAGCAGCGTTTCATTCAATCTATTCGTTATTGGGGGCGAGTGGGACGCGGCCTGCCTAATCAGATTATTGATGCATTGATTTATATTGGCATCAGATTTTACATAAACGGGACTACACGGCATGGAGGTAATAACCTTCAGCGGGTAGTCATTAAGGTTCCGCCAGACCACCTAGATGATCTGCCATGCCACAACAGCATGGTTACATCTTGGAAACGCTTTGCAATCACTGTTCTTAAAAACGACCATACCTGCAAATATCTTGGGCTTGCACCAACGCAAGAGCAACAACGCAGGCAAAAATCAATCCAACAAAAGTACAGCAAAATCACAAAATGAAAATTCTGAACGCCGCTAAGCTTCCTGCCGATCGCATTGTTGAATGTCCTAATGGAGGGTTTACTAGCCATCGGCTAGTAATTGAAGACGATGCAATGGGCTACAGCATGACCAAAACTGTTGTTCACCCAGGCAAGCCACATCGCTGGCATTACCAGCATCACCTAGAGACTTGTTATTGCGTTAGCGGCAAAGGTCTGCTAATTAACGAAGCAAGCAAAGAACTTGTTGCTGTTGGCCCTGATGTTACATACGTCTTGGATAAGCACGACGCGCACACGTTTGAAGCATTAGAGCCGACTACCTTGATATGTGTGTTCAATCCACCATTGAAAGGGGATGAATTGCATGATGCAAATAATTCCTACCCTTGGCGTTCGCCGGTTTACACCGTGCGCAGTATTCCTATTGAAAAGGTTACGGCTAATGATTACAACCCTAACTCAGTAGCGCCGCCTGAAATGGCGCTACTGGAAACATCGATCTGGGAAGACGGTTACACGCAGCCGGTTGTGGTTGTACATGATGCCGAGCGTGATCTTTACGTCGTTATTGACGGGTTTCACAGGTTTTTAACTCTAAAAAATAGTCAGCGCATTCGCGAACGCGAAGGCGGGCGACTTCCGGTAGTGGTCTTGCGCAAGGAATTGCACGATCGCATGGCGTCAACCATTAGGCACAACCGCGCCCGTGGTTCGCACAATATCGAACTTATGAGCGTTATTGTTTCAGAGCTAATTGAGATGGGCAAAGGTGATGCTTGGATATGCAAGCACATTGGCATGAGCCCTGATGAGCTGCTACGTCTAAAGCAAATTACCGGCTTAGCCTCACTATTTCTTGGCAAAGATTTTAGCAAGGCTTGGGATGTTGAACAGATTGATAAAATTTCTGAGGATTTAGAAAATGAAGCTGAAACGGATTTGGTTGCCAGTTGATACCTGGGAAGAAATTAGCTTCAATATGTGGGGAGAGGTAGTTAATCGCCGCCTTTGTCTGCAACGGGCAATTATCTTCACAGGCAATCACAGGTTATATGGTCGCTACATGAGACGGGTCACCTTGGAATGGCCTAACAGTTGCATTAACGCCTTAACTGATTACAACTTAAACCGCAAGGCATGGATCGGCCATGCTGCTACAGCATTAGCACTACGGTGCCCTGAAGACATCACACGACAAGCATGGGGGCTTTTAACTGATAAGCAAAGGATTTTGGCGAACCGGCAAGCTGATAGAGCCATTCAATCCTGGGAGGTGCGCTACCGAAAGAGTTTCGGAGTATGCCAAAACGTGGAAAGACCGCTGCTATTTGGACGGCATACCGGATGAAGTGCCCGCCAAAGTAGCTGCTTCAGGTCGTGCGCCATCATGGCGTGCGGTAGCGATTGCTTTACTTCAGAACGACTTGCACCTATACCAGCTTGGCTTTGCAACTCCTGCATATGACCAGCAACTTAAAACCGTGGCTATGGCGCAAATAGCAATGCACGGTGCCCCTGCCAATGGCACTCAACTTGAGCTCCCATTATGAACCTCCGACCGTACCAGCAACAGCTAGTAACCGAGATACGCGGCCAGTATCAGCTAGGCCACCGCAGTGTCTTGGCGGTGCTGCCCACCGGTGGCGGCAAGACTTATATATTCAGCCACATCGCCCAAGCCGCTGCACGTAAAGGCAACAGGGTTCTCATCCTTGTCCACCGTGCTGAGCTGCTGGATCAAGCCAGTAGGGCAATGCCGGTACCGCATGGGATTATTGCCGCTAACCGTGGCATGGATCTAAGCCATGCGGTGCAGGTTGCGAGTGTGCAGACCGTAGCCAGACGGTTACACCTGCTGCCACGGGATTTTTTCCAGCTTATCGTGGTTGATGAGGCGCACCATACCAGCGCTGGCACATGGGATAAAACGATTCAGCATTTTCATGCTGCAAAGCTGCTAGGTGTTACGGCTACACCTATTAGAGGTGATGGTCGCGGCCTTGGCGGTCATTACCAGGTAATGGTGGAAGGCCCTACAGCGCAACAGCTAACGGATGAAGGTTATTTAGCACCAGCCAAGGTGTTAGCACCACCTGGGTTTGATAGCTCCGGGCTGCGTAAGCGGATGGGTGATTTTGACACTAAAGATGCGGAGCAACGTGTCGGCACGATTATGGGCGATTGCGTAGGCCATTACCGCAAACATTTAGATGGCCAAACGGCGATTGCATTTTGCTGCTCAGTTGCACATGCGGAGGCCACGGCCCGGCTGTTCCAGTCGGCTGGTATAGCTGCTGCCAGTATTGACGGCACGATGAGCGGTGAACGGCGCCGGGATTTGCTGAGTGAACTTGGCACCGGTCGGCTGCGCGTGCTTACCAGTTGCGCATTAATTGGTGAAGGCGTTGACGTGCCGAGCGTTGGCGGTTGCATCCTGCTACGACCTACGGCCAGCGTTGGCCTGCACCTACAGATGATCGGCAGGTGCCTGCGCCCGCAAGATGGCAAAAGAGCGGTGGTGCTGGATCATGTTGGCAATACATTACGGCTAGGCCACCACCTAGAGCCACGGGAGTGGAGCCTAGATGGCGGAGCAAAGCAAACACGCGAGCAGGCGCCATCGGTCAAGGTATGCCCGCAATGCTTTGCCACTAGCCCGAGCCAAGCGCAGGTATGCAGCGATTGCGGCCATGAGTTTCGCGCTGAGGTTAGGGAGTTAAAGGTTGTGGAAGGTGAGCTCAAGGAGCTAGCAGTTACCAAGAAACGCGAACAAGGCAAAGCCAACAGCCTCGAAGCCCTCCGCGAGCTAGCCAAGCAACGCGGATACAAACCGGGCTGGGCTGAACGTGTTTACCAAGCAAGGTTGACAAGGGCTAACTAGGGTGTATGATTAGGGGACAGCAGGCAAGACCTGCACCCCAACCCGAGACTCATGACCCGATTTAACGCCAAAACTGCCAGCGCTGCTGAGATCGCTGCCTTCAAAGCTCACAATCTTGCCCAGCCTGTTGAGACCATCATCATTACCGCTGATCGCAAGCCTGCCCGCAAGTCGCAGCACCAAGAGTGGCAAGAGTTCCGCGCTGAAACCTTAGATATGATTAATGCTGCTAAGCGCCAAGGTCACTTTCACATTTTGCCTCAACTAATGCAACGCTTAAATACCGCAAACGAAATGCTTGCTAACCGTGCCATTAACTGAACCACAACTGGGGGCGGAAGCCCCCCTTTTTTGTCCGCCTTGCGATGGCGCCCACTTGCTCAGCATGGAGGAGGCACTTAACTTTTCGCCGGGTTGTTTTAAGATGAACCACGACGGTTCCGACTTGTGCATGGTCTGGGAGCAGCGAATCATGCACACAGGTGGCAGATTTACTTATGTGAAATGGTGGGTGCCGGTGCCCATGCCTTATGCCATCTGAACAAACCATCCAGCAACATATTCGGCTTGCGTGTAGCAAGGGTGACTGTCGCCTGTTCCGTAATAACACTGGCACGCTGCGTGATGCCAATGGCAGGCCAGTGCAGTTTGGATTATGCAAGGGCAGCGCTGACCTGATTGGCTGGACTAGCCGCACCGTCACACCTGAGATGGTGGGGCAAAAAATAGCCGTATTTACGAGCATCGAGGTAAAAAGTACCAGCGGGCGTGTAAAACCAGAGCAACAGCAATGGCTAGACGCTGTGGCTAAAGCAGGCGGCATTGCAGCCGTAGCCAGGAGTGTTGCAGATTGTGAACGACTAGGGTTGACAGGGGAGGCTTAGGGTGTAGGATAAAGGGACAGGAGGCGAGAGCTTCCACCCCAAACCGAGACTCATGGCCCGCACCGCCACTTGCACCTGCCCCTTCTGCGGTGGATCAGGCAAGCTTTCCCACTTCTCCCACGTTCAAAACGGTGATTGTTTTGCTTGCGGTGCTACTGGCGAGCTTCGCGATATAAATGCTTTTATTGGCAAAAACTCAGATTTAGTGCTGACAGTTTATACCAACAACGGCACTTTTAGCGGAGCTGAAATCCGCCGCCGCACTTGGAAGATTGCGGCATCCAGCATTGGTCAATACAAAGAATGGGGACGCGATAGTTTCTTCCGCGTTATATCTGACGCAGACGAAGCCCGCCAGATCTGGCGCAACGCTAAACGTCTTGGTGTTGTGACTGAGTTAGTTACCTAACCCCTACGCGGCCCGCCAGAGCCGCACCCAATCTGGCGCCACACATTGCGACCCTAACCATGACTACAACAACTATTGCTTTATTACTAGCTCTGGTGCTATTGCCAGTGTTAGTGCTGCTATGGGTTACTGAAACTAAACAGCAACGTGCGCAGCGGTGGCGTAAAAATGGCCACACCCAGCAATCAATTGCTAACAGGCTTGGTTGCAGCAGGTCTACTGTCCGCCGGATGCTAATTGCATAGTTAATGCGGCCCGCCAGAGCCGCACCCAATCTGGCGCTATCCCTTTGCTTTTCTTGCTATGACTCTTGAGCAAATTGACGAGCTTAATTCATCGCTAATTGAATTGGTAAAATCTTACCGCTTGATGACTGATGAGATTACAGAAGAACAACTGGAATCATTTACCGAAAACCATCCGTTAGCTGATGTGTTATTTGAAGCTGAATCTTACCTTGAGCAAATGGAGTTAATCAATGCTTAGGTTTTTATGCGTTGCGATTGTTGCAGCTACTGCCTATTTGGTGGTAGCTGAGGTTGGCAGCCAGCCTTATCCGTATGCAAATCCTGTATCTGTTGTTTATCCGTCATGACTGATTCCGACATTTATTGGACTTTTATCTCCGCCAGCAAATATGGCGGATCATTTTGGCAACGGTTAGCTGATGCTGGTTTAGCTGCTGACACACAAAACAAGCGCCGGATACTTAATGAGTTCCATGAACTGATTGAGCATTACGGGCCATCTAAAGGTTTACATCAACTATTGCGGAATCCTAAATGACTGTTATTTCAAATGAGGAGTATCACGCTGACCCGGCGATTAGCGCCAGCCAGCTAAAGGAAATTGGAAAAAGCCCGTTCCATTATTGGAAAAGGTACGTTGATCCTGATAGGTCACCATCAGAACCGACTGCTGCTATGCGTCTGGGCAGCCTTGTGCATTGCGCGGTGCTGGAGCCTAATGAATTGCTGCAAAGGTATGCAGTAGGCCCTGATAGGCGCACTAAGGAGGGTAAGGCAACGACTGAGCGGATGATTGCTGATGGCATCGAGCCAGTTAGCGCTAGTGATTTTGAGCAGGCATTATCAATGGCAGCCGCTGTACATAGCCACCCGACAGCAGGTTTATTGCTGGCTAATGGCCAAGCTGAGCAGTCGTTTTGGTGGGATGACATAGCAACTGGGCTGCGATGCAAATGCAGGCCGGATTGGTTTGATGGTGAACTAATCGTTGACCTTAAAACGTGTGTCGATGCTTCTCCCGCAGGATTTGGCAAATCGGTGGCAAATTTTGGCTACTCCCTGCAAGCCGCTCACTACCTGGCAGGCACTCTTGCCAAGCGCTTTGTTTTTTTTGCGGTCGAGAAGGTCTACCCATTTGCAGTTGGTGTGTACGAGCTAGATGCTGAGGCATTAGTTCATGGCAGCATTGCCCGCCACAATGCACTGCAACGCATCCAGGATTGCCGGGCTATAGGCGAATGGGGCCATGGCTATACCGATGGCATCCAGACGCTACAGCTTCCGGGCTGGGCGTTAAAAGACAACACAACCA
>Ga0208975_1001216_pt1 | contig 11185 bp, 4 predicted proteins | sample GreLakmeER78MSRF_FD_187700 | JGI IMG/M metagenome (GOLD analysis project Ga0208975, IMG submission 187700) | Freshwater lentic microbial communities from great Laurentian Lakes, MI, USA - Great Lakes metaG ER78MSRF (SPAdes) | ecosystem: Environmental > Aquatic > Freshwater > Lake | place: Great... | reverse complement strand
ACGTTAAATTAGCGGAGGCTGCCATCACAAAATATCTCCCTTGTTCATTTTGAATTAAACAGACCTTTGGATGAAAAACACCACCTTTATAAAAATTCGTATTCCCATCTGCACTAAATGTCTCTACATTTATTGGGTGAAGTGAAATAGAAGTTCTCTTAGTTTCATTCTGATTTTTTATGGCACGGTAATCATAAAATAGTCTAACATCAATTCCCGATCTATCTTTTTTATCAGTGAGGAGATCGTTCATTTCTTCATAGTCGCGTAAGGTTTTAGCCTGATTAAAGTCAACCTTGGTTATCATTGGAAGAATCCATTGCTCAAAGAAGGTTATGTTCAGGTTAAACGTAGTGAACCAGGCACTTTTTATAGTGCCAATTTTATCAAGTTCTTTCTTGAATGTTTTATATAAACCTACCCCTTCAATCATTTAACTTAAACTTTTCTTAAACCCTAATAATGTATTTAAATAGTAGTGATGGTACCAATAGCCGCTTGCAATATATTTTTTTGCTGAGTGATGTTCTTCATATAACCTTGGAGAAAACAGATGTTTAATAGCTAATTTGTCGTTAATGCTTAACCAGGCCTGTCCTCCTCTGTGTTTCATTACAACTTCATGATATTTTACTATTTCCAAAGCCCACTCTTTTGAATTTAAAGTTTTATTAAGCTCCCTTTTTAATATAGCAAAATCTTTATTTGTAATATTTATAATATTGGACCAAATATTTTCAAGTTCTTTTTTTATTGCTTCAATATCTTTTTCGATTTCAGAAACCGAATCTGTGTCGGGATCTGCAAGTTTTCTTAAAATATATTCTGAATGTGATAATGCAGGTGCAATTCTTAATATATCATCAATTTTCTCGGCCTCAACAGCATCACTACATTGTTTCCGAGCTTCATTAAAAATCAAAGCAAAGTCTTCACCAGGTATGCCATTGACGTATTTATTGATATCAATACTATCATATATGGCGCCAGCAGCACCTTTATTTAAACCCAAATTATTTAGAAAGTATTCTTTCAGTTTCTTCCAGACTTTTCTAGAGCCGAAGCAATGACCATACTCACCTTTTATAGTATTCCAAAGGCTATATTTTCTCTTTAAATCACTAAATGAAATTTCAGGTCGTTTTATACTTGAATCCGAATTGAAAATATGCAATAGTAAATCCTTTAGTTTTTCCTTTAATACCCTGTAATGTTCGTCTGAATTGAATATATCAGATAATTTTTTCATTTCGACATCATTGTAATCAAGCCCTTTTTTAAACAAACCAATTTCACCCATAGGGCCGATATAACGACCTGCCATGCCTAAGTTGACCTGATTTTTAAGGATCTCCTCATATTTATCAATGGCAAGATAAATTTCATCGCCATTGTTTAATTTTGTTTTGGCCTTGTATGAACCGGGTATGCCAGAAGGATCAAATCCTTTTTCGTGCTCATTTTCAATAAAACTTAAAATGGCAATATTCTCAAGGCAAATTATCATGCCCTGTTTAATTTCTCTCTCGATTCCTTTTTTTGGTTTCGTATTTCTATACTTTAACGACAGTTCATTTATTTTTGCTCTATCCTGAAAAAGTTCCGAAACTATACAATGATGAAATAGATTTATAGAATAAATACGAATATCATTGGCGATAGTAGTTAGTTTGTTGTCGAAAATTTTGTGAGCATAATATGTCCATATAACACGAAGCCCCATTGGATCAATGGAAGACTCAAGGAAGAGTTCTTTATCAGGTATGGTGAAAAATGCTTTCATTTAAATTAATTCATCTATTGATTTAAGGTTTGTTACTTTCAAAGTACCGGTTCCAATTGGGACGTTCATTCAATGGTTAAAATTTACAACCTCAGTGATGCATTCCTATACAATTGCAAACTTAATTTTAGTATTTGCATAAGTGTCAAGCTATGAATATTCAATAACTAAAAGTAAATTAGATAGCAAAAATAGTTGATTCGTTTGAAGCAGATTTTTCATAAATTAGTATCCTAATATTTTAATACTATAATCGTAAATCTTTACATCTTCTTTTAACATTTTAATAAAATAGGATGGTGAATAATGACCGCTTTGACCATCACCTGAATTAAATCTTTCCACAAACTTATTGTTATGGTAGTAGCCCATTTGAAAAATGATTGGATTTGTAGAAGCTTTAATTTCATGTAGTCCTTGGGCACTACTTAAACGCATATTTATTGGAAAACTTTCTATGGTTTTGGCTTCCATTGCTTCACGCAACATTTCAAATCTTAATTGATTAGAAACGTTTTCTGTTTCGAATTTTTGAACTAAAATATCATAAACTTCTTTCCAGGCAGGGAGCCATTTTTCGTTTAGAGAACAATTCGTTTCACCACTTGACTCGCTTATAATAAAACTTTTACATGTTACCTCTAAAATATCATTAATGGCCGTTTTTTCGGCAACAAAATTTAATTTGCTACCAGCAGCAAATTCCTCAATATGGAACAATTTGGTTCTGCCAATAATCAGATTGTTATAATCAGTTCTCGGAAAATCAATTGAAGATTTTGGCTTAAATAGAATAAAATCATTCCTCTTTTCAACGATTTTGTCAATATCATCGCTGCCGTGGTTATAAAGCTTTAAAAGGGCAATGCCGCATTCTGAAAGAATAATTTCATTTTCCAATGCTTTGAAATTGACTTTATCCCAAATCTTGAAGCCCTTATTTTTCGCAAATTCCAAAATAACATCTTGTGTTTTCATAACTTAATTTTTTAAAGCGGTTTCTTTATTCAACCGCTCCCAAGCCTCTAGAACCAACCTCCTAGTTCTATACTCGCCAAATTTTTTACTTTCTTTATCTTTTAATACACGGAAGGTTTCTCCAGGAAAATCCGGACCATAAACATCTTGTGGATCTAATATGTAGCGCAACTCATCTGTTGTTAAACCATACAACTTCGCGTAAATGGCATCCAACTCTGCTTTTAGTACCGCGCGTCTTTCTTCATCCCATTTAAAGGGTGGTAGTGGGCAACCTTCCGGATCAATCTCACACCAATCTGGTGGTGTAAATTCATGGCCTCCTGTAGCTGCCTTATTTTCTTCCCATTGTTTTTTTATTGAGACTTTTAAAGTTTCATCCGACTCTTTCCATATATCATCTGAAAAGCATTTAATATCCCAAGAAGTATACGAAAGTTCTAGTATAACTTGTTTAATTTTTATCAAGATATTCTCTTCCAAGGAATTAAAATTTGGGACTGGACATTGATTTATTACACCGTGAGTAATAAAATTACTATTCAACTTACATCTGATTAAATAATCAAAAACAAGTGAATTTAAGCATGCTAAATAAAATTCTGTTTTACCGGATTCTATTTCAGATATACTATGACTGTAACCCCATAAAGGCATTATAGATACAATCATAGTCCTAATATTTGAAGTGCCAGTGACCGCTTTAAAAACTAAAATGTGTTTTTTTGAATGCGGGTGTTTTTCCAATGAGTTTTTTTCGACCCAATATTGTGGTTGAATCGAGAAAAAAGGGTTACTTATTTCTTCGATTGTAGTTTCCTCAGCTTGACCTTTTCTCTTCGTGTTTTTTACATTAACGACAACTGACGATGCCCGATGATTATAAAAATCAAGCATTTTCCCTTCATACAATGGTAAATATAAGGAATCTGCATTTCTATAAATATTTGATTCTAAACAATAATGAAGTTCATCTAGTTCCTCCGCTGTTTTAAATAGACTCGAATCATTAGACATATGGAACATACTTCTTAAATCAAATTCAGATATAATATCTTTCCGACTATTATCTTTAATTATTTCATTGTTTGAATATATTTTAGCATTTATTTTAGCATCTATTGATGTTCGGAATATTGAACAAGTTTTACTATTTGGATTAAGTTTTTCAATCTGGCCTTTTGATAATTGAAACACTCTTTTATCATCATTGATTTGATCAAAAGAGGTTAAGTAAAAACCAAAATTGGCGTTATATTCAGATAAGGGACATCCTGCAAAACTTAAAAGACAAAATTTAAATTGAGGATGAACATTTGGGAAAAATTTGCCTTTCCCAAAACTATTTTGAAAGTCATAGAGTGATATTAGCCTTGACTGTTCAATTAGATAACCGAAAAATCTTTTATTAGTATCATCAGTTGCAATACCAGTTGGGACTATAATACCTGACTTTCCTTTGCTATTAATCTGATTAAGAAAAAGTTCTGAAAATATTGAAAATGTGTTAATATCTCCACTACTACTTAAAGGAAATTTTCCAGAAAATCTCAAAAATTTTCCAGTTGAATCTGCATGGTGAAGTGCGCTTCGAAATTCATTATATAGATTAGAATTTTCTTTTTCTAGCTCTAAAATCAATTTGTTTCGATGCGAAGCATTTTTTGCGTTTGCAATATTATTATCCTTAGTTGCAAAAAACTCCTGTTGCTCAATTCTAATTTTTTCCCAAGGCGGATTTCCAAGCATAACATCGAAACCACCATGCTCAAAAACATCAGGAAATTCTAAGGGCCAATGGAAGAATTTATTTTCAATTGCTAAAGCATTTGCTTTACCAACCATTGGGCCAAAAGCAGCAGAAGGGTTGTTGAGATATTTTTCTAAACGTTCGCTATTTGGTGCACTCTGCTTATGTTCCTCTGTAAATTCAAAAAAGAAAGCTGACGTCCATAAATTACAGGCTGTCCAGTCTGTCCACCATTGGTGGTTGCTACGCAATTCTTCAAATTTCTTTTTGGTTTTTTTTACTGCTTCAATATCATCTTGGCGTATATTTTCTAATTCGTTGTATGAGTCAGAGAATTGTTTAGTTTCAGGATTTGCTGCTTGGTCGAAATCTAAAGTACCTTGTTTTGTTTTATTGTATTTCGCATTTTCTTTTTTCAGTTCCTGGCAAATCTTTTTATCATCGCCTGTCACCGCATTAAATGCATCATCAGGTATTCCTTTTTTTAATACGCTTAAATCAGTTACACCAACTAAACTATTTCCGTTGCGTATTTTATGGTCCAAGAAACTCAATGGTTTTCCGCTGTTGTGTCCTTCTAGCCATAATGCCAATTTGCATAATTCCACTGCATCAGGATTCATATCCACTGCATACACACAATGTTGTATGGCTTCACGCAACCAATAGCGGTATTTTGCCGGTGGTGGGTTTTCCTCGCCTGTATCGGATACGGCCATGTACCATGCAATAGTGCGGGCTGCAGCCAACATCATGTGTCCGCTACCAGCAGCAGCATCGCATACCTTTAATTTTATAAGTGCTTTTAATTTTTTCTCTTTGTCGTTTCCAACTTCTTTTAATCGTTCTTCAATTACCGGTATTAAGGCAGATTTAATGAGTTCATTTACCAAATCAGGTCGTGTATAATAAGAGCCAGTAGTTTTACGTTCTGTGCCTTCGTGAAAGGTAAAACGAATATTAGCAGAATTAGTACTTTCTAAATGTTCAATTACTGGAAATAATTCAAGTAATCCTTCGTAAACAGAACCTAATTCTTCAACATCCAATGACCGGTAATTAATTGGCACCAAATTTTTACTTTGCGTGTCTTCAAATTCATTTAAGTTGCGCAAACATTCCAATAACAAATTATTATTGATTGTGCAATGGCTAATATCCACTATAGCATGATCACTAAACAGATCACCTGCTAATGGCTTAATACCAATTTTTAATCCATTGCCGCCCTCTTCAAATAAATTGAAAGTATTTACCAAGCCTTGCCAGATATCGGTGAACTGCGCCTCGTATAGATATCTGCTCTGCGATAATTTTCGTAAACGAGCTATGCTATAAAATTTCAGGTAAATACTTTTCTTTTTAGCAGTTTCATCCGTTTTATCTTCAGGATCATAAATCAAATCACGTTCTTCGGTAACCATTAAAAATAATAAGCGATAAACTAACCTACGTAACTGGTCATAGTATTGTTTGGACGTAATTTTTTTCTCTTTTAATTTATTTCGTAGTGCTTCATTATTTGGGTGTTGTAAAAAACCATTACCTAATGCGACCATCGATTCTTTTACAGCAAGGCTTAATCCATCACGAATACGATTACCTGTTTCAATACTTTCTAAATAGTATTTCTCAATTGGCGCTTGAGAAGCTTCTTCTTTTTTAGATGGAAAGCGGCTAGAATGAATGAGACGATATAAAACTGTAAACTCAGAGTATTTATCTTCATCCAATAAACGCCTGATGTCAAACTCTATATAACTTAGTTTTACCAAGCGACCACTATCTCGAATTAGTCGTAAAGTAAAACCATTGGTAGCAAAACCATAAACGTGTCCGGTAACATTTAAATACTCTTGCACAGTTCCATGAGGCGATAAACGAGATGTGCCACCACTGGATTTTATTTCAAGCGTATTTTTATCAGGATGGTTAGGGTCTTTAAAGCCTACTATAGCTATTGGCATCCCATCATTATTTCGTGATGTATTACTAATGCTGTACTCTTGTTTATTTTCACCAACTAGATTAGTGCGATGCTTTTCTAATTCGTAACCAATAGAAGAAAAGAATTGCTCCATCCATTTACGAGCCAATGTTGTGCCGTATGGATCAGCAGCTGGTAAATTATAGCTACGATCAGAAAAGTGTTTCCAGTCAAGTTTAACGCGGCTCCAGGCATATTCTATTTCATCACGAAGATTAGCTCCTTGTTCAAGTCCAAAATTATTGGGCAATTGATCTGATGCAGTTGCCTCACCAACTTTGGTAAGTACCTCTTCAGATATCAGATTGCCTTGTATGTTTATGCAGGTAAATTTCATTGTTAGTTCACTTCAGGTAATAATATATATACTCCCAATACATCCATTGGCAAAATTGGCTCTACAACTTTAAATTTTTTGCCACCTACTAATTCTCTAAAACGCAAATGCGCTTTCACCAATAAATCAGCTCGTTTTAATGCGAAAGGATCGGTTAACTCTCTAAATGTTTTATCATCCAATATCCAACCTAACTCTTCTTGCAACCAATATTCTTGTTCTGCTAAATCAATATTTGCAGTTGCAACGGCATTCATTAATAATGTTTTTGCATCAGCATGCTCTAATGATTTATTTTTATTGATATCTCCAGTATAACCCCACAACCACATTTCTTCAGCAACAACCTCTCTATCGGAAGGTTGTTCGGCAATAACATTCCGTACACGGAATTGAAACAATACCGTTTTTTCAATTACATCTTTAGTACGCATAACAGAAGCACGTGCAGCATGTAAGCCGGTATTTGAAATAGCGTTATTTAAAATATATTGGCATAAATGTTCAACAAAGGGATGGTTACGACCAATGTAATTGAACCCTACAGGAGTAGGAGATCTAAATGAAATTAGAATTTCATTTCCTTTAGGCAACCAATCTCTTAATCGTTCAGGGATATTAATTGTAAATAATTTGAAATCCTTTTTATGAGGTTTAATTTCGGCTCCAATAAAACGGATAGCCTCTGTAACAAAACTTTGCACAGCCGGAACATCGCCAATTGCCTCATCCACTTCTTTTAAATCATCTTCTACCTTTTCGGCCTTAATGCTATTGTGAGCAAAGATGGAGCGAGATACTCTTTCGCGCTCAGCTTGCACATCAATTGATTTATGAAGTAAGCTAATTTCTTTTAATTGATCTTCATTAAATAAAGTGCCTTGAATTACATCTTGCTTAATTTTAAAATTCTCTTTGAATTTTAACCCGGCAGAAAGAGCGCTCATCAATGATTTATTATCTTCTGGTATTGGAACTGAAATACCAATAGACTTACGAATCTCATCCGATTTTTTAATTAGCACATCAATAACTAAACCATCAATAGGGTTATTTGAGCCATATAATCTTCCAGCATGCACTTCTGGTTTTTGCTGACCGAAACGATCTACGCGACCTTCACGTTGCTCTAATCGGTTTGGATTCCAAGGCAAGTCGTAATGAAGTACAGAATCAAATCCATCTTGTAAGTTTATACCTTCACTTAAACAATCAGTGGCAATTAGTAATCTTCTGCCATCCTCTTGCTTTTTCATTTCTTTTATTTTCTCCTTACGTAATTCATCATCCATTTCGCTAGAGATAATTTCAATGGTTAAGTCTTTGTAATTTTTACCAGTGAAATATTCCTTACAAATTCTGCCAATGTAATGTGCCGTTTGAATGTATCTGCAAAAAACAACCGGGTTTCTGTCATTCTTCAACCAATCCTTTAAAACGGCAATGGCTTCTCTAACTTTAGGGTCTTTTTCAATACCTGATAAACTTTCTAATCTATCGGCAAAGTCTATTAATAATTTTGATTCATTACCGTTTCTTTTAGTTTCGTCCAATTCTAAAATCAGCGGCAAATTATCATCAATGGTTGATTCTAAATCTAAGAGTTCCTTTTCCTGAACATCAGATGCTTTACCAAATTCATCTTCCTCACCAAGTATTTGTTTTTTCTCTGCTTTTTTGCGAAGCATTGTTGCACCAGCTAATGGACTGCTCATTACACCACGCAATAATGCCAATGTTTCCCAATACGAATAACGCTCTTTACGTTTATCACCTTGGGTAATAAGAATATTGTCTAATGAATAATCTAATACCTCATTAAACAAATCGCCATACTGTGCATCTATCAAAAAGGGATAATCTAAACTTTGGCGAGTCGGAAACTGAGCATCGTCTTTCATCCATTGTAATACATCACCACGTCTGCGTTGAATAAAATGCTCTGCTAGTTCTTCACGTTGTTTTTTATCAGCATCATCAACGTGAATTGCTTCAAAATCCTTATTTAAAAGTCCAAGCAAAGATTGAAACTCATCTGTTTTACCACTATGCGGTGTGGCAGTTAATAATAATAGGTGGGGATTTTTTTGATCAACTAATTCGCGTAATAACTTAAAACGCAATTGTTGTGAATCATTTGCGCCTTGCGGACGAGCGCAAGTATGCGCTTCATCCACAATAATCATATCGGGAGCATGATCGATAAACTTTTGTCGCTTTTCGCCCGACTTAATATAATCAATTGAAATAATTTGAAAAGGAAACGCTCTGAAAATATTTTCGTTAACTCTTATTTGTCTTTCTAATGCAGTAACAGAACCAGAACGGATAATTACTGCTTCAATTCCGAATTTACTTTTTAATTCTTCCTGCCATTGGTCACATAAGTGCGGCAAACATACAATAGCGAAACGTTCTATTTCTTTACGCTCATAAAATTCTTTAGCAATTAATAAGGCTTCCACTGTTTTACCAACCCCAACATCATCAGCAATTAGCATTCTCACCTTTTCTTGTTTTAGTGCCATAATTAATGGCACCATTTGATAAGACCTTGGTCTGAAAGAAACTTTACCTAAACAACGGAAAGGTCCTGCAACTTGTCTAAAAGAAAGCCGTGCAGCATTATAAAGTAATCGTGCTGATTTGAAATCACCAATATCTTCATTATTCGGTTTTTTGAAATTATACGAATAAGGGATATCACTTTTGTTTGCGAGTGGCTTATAAATACCAGTAATTTCCTCTTCTGTTCCACCTAAGGGTTTCACTAAAAAAAGATCTTTGTCGCTTGAAGGCATTACAATCCATGCTCTATCTCGCAAACTAACCAGCGAACCTGGTTTATATTCATCAAACTTTATACTCATGGTTTAAATGTCTTTTACTTTTCTAAAAATATCGGGTCTTTTGCTGACGAATTCATCTAAAGAATCTTTGTAATACCAAGTTAAAACTTGAAATCCAGAAGCCTTTAATGCTTTTCGTTTTTCAATATCATCTAATTTCGTTGCTTCATCATCATGCACCGAGCCATCACAAAAAATTACAATGTTAGGTCGATATAAAAAATCCGGACGAACAAACATGTTCTTTATTTTAGGTTGTGCTTCATCAGGTAAACGAAGTGAATTCTTTTTTACATACTTTAAGAACACATCTTCAGTTGAACTTGATTGATCTCTTGCGGCCTGAAGTTTAGTATACTGGTCTTCATAAGATGAATAATCATGATTTTCCAAAATTTCAACTGTTGATTCGCGTAAATTATTTAAAGCATTCCGAATCAATTTTCTATCAATTATCTGATGATAGGTTTGATTGTAATAACTTAATAGATCATCGTAAGTAGCAGGCACTAATTGCTCATCAGGAACATCAACACCATCTTGCATAAAACAAATAGTATATGCTTCCTTCATTACAGCACGATAAAATTCAGGTTTCTCTACTAATTGAGACAACACACCTAAACTTCCCTCAGAGGCTTCATAAATTAAAATGTTTGGATTTTCAGGATTACCAATTGCAGTAACTCCAATTTCATTTGATTCTACCTGAAACACATTTTCAATGGCTCTTTTTAAAGCATACATCAATGTAATTACTCCGGCTGATTCACCTTCTAATCCCAATGAAGCAACTGGTTGAATGTATAACGAGTTTGCAGTAGTGGTTGTATAAAGTTTTACTTTACGAATATCATCTCTACGCGATTCATCTTGTTCCTGTTCCTTATTTTGCCAATAACCATTTTTCAAATGCAATGCAAAACCATTTTCTTGGCTCGCCTTCCATTTAAAATTAACATGTACTAATCTTGCCGATGGGATAGAGTGAATATGAATTAACTTTTGTCCCGCTAAATTAACTCTCGCCTCAATCGTATTATCCATTCCTGAATCAAGACTAAAGTAGGTTTCAATTTTAAAACCTTTTCTACTTCTTTCTTCTTCTTGACATGTAATTCGTTGTAATTCATAAGCACGAGCCTCAGGCATTTCAACAAAATCCATGTGGGTGTATTCATCCATGCCTTGATTCAATTCATCATCAGTAATAGGATCTACTTGATAATTGAATTGATCTTTCATCATAATGTAACCAGTATAAGGACTAATCTTGGCTTTCTCCAACTTAGCTTCTGCCTCTGCAAGAATGATTCTATCTACTCGGTATTTTGAACCATCGTGGTATATAACATTTCGAGGGCCGAATTCTCCTAAAGCCAAGAAACGAGAACGCGAAACAAATTCTCCACCTGAATCATCGTTCTCTAAAAATGCACGTAATGGAAGACGAGTAAAATTGTAGCCAGGTAAAAACCCTTCAGAAGCAAAGTACCTATAT
>Ga0208975_1001215_pt1 | contig 11211 bp, 5 predicted proteins | sample GreLakmeER78MSRF_FD_187700 | JGI IMG/M metagenome (GOLD analysis project Ga0208975, IMG submission 187700) | Freshwater lentic microbial communities from great Laurentian Lakes, MI, USA - Great Lakes metaG ER78MSRF (SPAdes) | ecosystem: Environmental > Aquatic > Freshwater > Lake | place: Great... | reverse complement strand
GCGTGCCCTGGACGTCCTTGACGGTCGCGATCAGCGAGGCCAGCAGAGAGCCGATCTCGGCGACGGGCGACACGACGGGCGCCGCGACGGCCGCGGGAGCCTCGGCGTCGGCCGCGGCGGTCTCGGGCGCGGCCGCGACGACGGCCTCGGCGGCGGGCGCCGCGGCCTTCTTGGTCGCCTTCGCGGGCGCCTCCTTCGCGGGCGCCTCCTTCGCGGGCGCGGGAGCGGCGGGCGCGTCCTTCTTCGCCGCCTCCTTCTTGGCGGCGGCGGGCGCCTTCGCGGCGACGGGCGCCGGAGCGGGCTCGGCGGCGGCCGGAGCGGCGGCCGCGACGGCGGTCTTCTTGGCAGCGGGAGCCATGGGAGCTACGAGAGGCGAGACGGTGCGGATCTAGATCCGAGTCCTGGTTCGTGGATACACTCTTGGGGGCCCTTGTCCTTATATCAATATCGCCCGGGCACTTCGCACCCGCATCGTTATGGTGCGTCCCGGTGCGTCACGGCGCGTCTTTGCGCGCCGGCGCCTCCGGCGCGTCGCTGTGCGCGTAAAGCCCCGCGAGCGCCTCCAAGAGCCGCGCGCGGTCCGCTTCGCCGAGCGCGGCCCACGCCTCGGCGCTCGGCGGCTCGGACCGCACGGAGACGTACATGTTCTCGTCGGCGCGCCCGGTCGCGCCCATGCCCTTGAGCACGATCGGCGTCCCGCACGCGTGGAACGGCGGCACGGCGACGCGCGCGACGCCGCCGGACATGTACGGCAGCTCGCGCACGACGCCGGTGACGTGCTCGGCCCACGTCACGCCGATCTCGGCGTACAGGTCCTTCGTGCCGAACAGCTCGTCAATCTGGTAAGGCCAGCGGTCTTCCTCGCGCGCGTGCAAGAGCACGCAGATCTCGTATTCGCCGATGCCATCGGCCGGAGACCAGATCGTGCGGTACTCGGGGTAAGAGCCGCAGTACACGCGCAGCACGACGGGATCCGCGCGGCCCTTCAGGAACAGCCGGACCTTGCGCGGCTTGTTGAGGTAGATGTCCTCTAGGCTGACGGTGAGGTCAAAGACGTGCGCGCCGCTGCCGCCGCTGCCGTGCGCGCCGCGCGGAGCCGCCGCGGCCTCGGGCGCTTTGCGGGCCTCGCGTGACTTCGCGCTGACGTTGGCGTACCAGCTCGCCGCCGCGGCCTCGCGGGCCTCTCGCTCCTCGCGCGCCTCGCGGTACTTGACGGCGACGTCCTTGAGCACGGTTCCCATGAACATCCAGACGTCCTGCGACTGGAACATGCGCTCCACGCGCTGCCACACCTCTTGCCAGTGGCCGTCCGCGTCGGCGGCCGCGCCGCGCCCGCCTCCGCCTTCCATGATGACCTGATAGGCGACGGTGACCTCTTTGAACAGGTCCTCGTTGCGCCGCCGCTCTTCCTCGGTCGCGCCGTGCAGCTTGTCGGGGTGGTGCCGGCGCGCGAGCTCGTGGTACCGCGCCTTGACGGCGGCCATGTCGGCCGCGTGCGGCAGCCCGAGCACCGCGTACGGGTCGCGCATGGCCGCGTTTCGCGCGCCGCGCCGCGTTTACTTTTTGGTTTTTGGTAGGCTCTCCGCTTCCGCTGTACGCTATACGCGCCGCGCCCTTAAGTAGGCATCGCGAGCTCCGCGCGGTTCCGGCGCCAGTAGTCGGCGACGAGGTCGGCGACGATCGCGTGCGCCGGCGGGGCGGCGGCGATCGCGCGGCGCAGGCCGACGAGCCGGCCGACGACGCGCGCGTCAATGTCGCGGAGGAACTGCGCTTCGGGCGTGCCGGCGGCGTAGCGCTTGAGAGTCCGGTACAGGCTGACGCTGACGCGGAGCTTGTAGCGCTTGTTGCTGTTCTCGGGCAACTCGGAGATGCTGAGGATGTCGCCGGAGCGCGGGCCGTCGGGGCCGGGCGCGTCGTCGCCGTGCGCGCCGAAGACCTGCGCGACGGCGTCCTTGCGGTCGGTCGTGATGCCGATGATGCGCTCGCTGTACAGCGGGAAGCGGGCGCCGAAGTGCGCGAACATGTCGTGCATGAACGTGAGCGGGACCGGCGGGTTCCACGCGGAAGAGCGCGGCTGGCCGAAGGCGGTCGCCGAGCCGTGCGCGACGCCGCGCATCTTGAGGTGCAGGTCGCGGCCGAACACGTACTTGACGAACCAGCTGAAGAACAGGTCGCCGTCGGGGTCCAGGGCGAGCATCCAGGTCTTGAACATCGCGCGCAGCCGGCCGCGGCGGCCGCAGAAGTTCGCCTCGTGAAGGGCGAAGAGGCGCCGCGCGGCGTAGTCCATCGCGTCGGAGATCGTGCCGAAGCCGACGAGGGCGATGCGGCGCACGAGGTCTTCGGCGTTGCCGGCGGATTTCCACCAGGCCCAAGAGGAGTTCTGAGAGGCGACGGACATGATGAGGCCGGCGACGTCGGAGACGTAAAAGTCCTCGCGCGGCGCCGCGGCGGCCGGCGGCGGAGATCCGGCGGCCAAGAAGGTCCCGACGATCGGCGGCGGCGGCGGCGGCGGCGGCGGCGGTGCGGGCGGCGGCGCGTCGTCCCCGTCGTCGTCGTCGTCGTCGCCGTCGTCGCCGTCGGCTTCCGGCATGTCCAAGAACATCTGCGCGCGCAGGGCCGGCAGGTCGTTGGTGTAGTAGGGCAGCGGGTTGAACATCGCGTACTGCGGGGTGCCGATCGTTCGCGCGGCGACGGCCGAGGACCCGGCGGACATGCGCAGGTACGGCATGGACGCCGCGGCCGGCGTCGTGACCTGACACACTTCCATGGACTGGTAAGCGTACTGCAGATAGGGGACGGGATTGTCCACGAGGCCGTCAATCTCCACGAGGAACCGGCGGACCGACGCGCCGCACGGCTTCGGGCCGGCGGACGCGTAGAGCGCCGGGTAATTCGTGATGTGCGGCAGCGCGCTCTGGACGTAGAAGTTGATGAACGCGGGCGGGACGTGCGAGGGCGCGGCGCCGAGCCCGTGGCCGCCGCCGTCTTCCCAGCAGCGCAGCAGGGCCTGGTAGACGGCCGACGACTTCCAGCGGCCGGCGCGCTCCATCGCGAGCGCGAGCGTGAGCCCGTTGCCGATCGCGAAGGCGTTCGCGTCAAGCATCTGGTCCAGCGTGCCGCCGTAGTGGATCGGCCTCGCGACGGTGGCGATGCCGCAGTTCACGGTGTAGATGATGTCGGAAGTGTCGCCGTGGTACATGAGCAGGGGAGTCGTCATGAGGAAGTAGTGGCGCATGTAGGTCGTGAGCCACTCGTATACTGAGTGGGCGCTGTCGGGGTAAACGTCGGCCAGGCTCCAGAAGAGCTCGGGGCTCTCGGCGAGGGCGTAATAACACACGCCGCTGATGCGCTCGGTGAAGTCGGGGTTCCACGAGACCCAGCAGCGCTGCATCGTGTACTCCGCGCCGCCCCATCCGACCGTGTGGTGGTCTTCCCAGTCGGACGCCGAGCTCGCCACGAGCTGCGTGACCTTGTCGGGCGCGATGATTTCCTCGCGCGGGTGCAAGTCGGCGGGAAGGTAGTTGAAAGGGTCCACTATGAAGGTCTGCCCGATGCGATTCAGCTCTTGGAAGATCATTGCGCTGCTTAAGTCCAGTCGGTCGGTCGGCCGGTAGTCCCGGCGGATGCTTGTAAAAGTAATAGTCAGGCGCGGTTCGCTTTATATGCACAACGGAGCGCGCATTCGCGCTCACTTCGCGTAAGTCGTCGCGGCGGTCACGGCGTTGACGGCGGTCGCCGCCTTGCCGGCGGGCACGTCGGCCATCGCGGGCTCCCTCTCCGGCGCCGCGCAGGCGACGGGCTGCTGCGAGCGGATCGGCACGTTCTGGTAGGTCTGGAAGGCGAACTTGGGCATCATGCTGCCGACGCCGGTCTCGGCGGCCTCGTGAAGCGGCGTGCCGAGCAGCATCGCCGCGCCGGAGCCCGTGTACATCGGCTGGACGTTCGGCTTCTGGCCGAGCATGTTGCACACGGGCGGCCGGCGCTGCGGCACGCTCCACGCGAACTCGGGGCGCAGCACGAGGTCGCCCTCGTGCGTCGGGACGTCGGCGTAATCGCTGCCGTCGGACTGCGCCATAATACTGTCGGTCGTCGCCTTGACGACGGCGTCCTGGTTGGCGATCGCGACGATCGCGGCGATGGCCTGGCGCTTCTCCTCGGCGGTGAGGTTCGGGTTGTTCTGGATCTTCTGGATCTCGTCCAGGATGCGCGCCTGCGCGTCCTTGTCCAGCGCGCCGTTCCGCGTGCCCTCCAGGATGCGCGAGATCGTCGCGGAGATGCTCGGGTCCTGGCTGTCGGCCGGGCGCGCGAGCTTGTCGCCGACCGCCGCGCCGGCGGGAACGGCATCGGCGCCGGCGCCGCCCGCGCCCGCGGCGCCCGCGGCGCGCTTCGCGGCCGCCTCGGACTCGGCGATGCCGGCGGTCACGAGCGCCTTCTTGTCAAAGGTCATGTTGAACAGCGCGAGCAGCGTCTCCTTGTCCATGTCGGAGACGAGCAGGACTTCCTTCTCAAAGTTACTGAACTTCTCGTTGGCGAGGAAGGCGCGGAACGTCCACTCGTTGTAGCTCAGGTAGACGTAGATGTCCTTGTACATCAGCGTCATGTTCGCGGGCATGTCCTTGCCGCGCACGGCCTTGTAAGTGTCCTTGAGGGCCTTGAAGAGCTCGGCGTCCGAGAGCGCCTTGTCCAGCTCGGGCGCGAGGCTGTTGGACTGCAGCTTCATGTTCCTCGCGTACTCTTCGGTGTCAATGAGGCGCTGGCGCAGGCCGCGCATCGTCAGCGTGCCGGCGCGCAGGTCGCGCGTGTCGGCGATGAGCTCCTTGCTCGTCGGCTGGCGCTGCAGGACGTCGCGGTAGGTATCGGCGATGTTCTCCTCAAGCGTCGCCGGCGCGCCGGACGCGGCGCCGGCGAAGGGCTCGTAGGCGGCCCCGTTCATGCGCTCGGACACGACGAGCGCCGCGGCGACGACGGCGGCCGTCGCGACGGCCCATCGCAGGAAGACCATTGTCGCTGATCCTGCGCTGACTGACTCTACCTATGTGCGAGAGTTTAGTCGGCGCCGCGCTGCCGAGCCGCCCGCAGCGCAGGGCGGCGCGGCGATCCCAAAATCCCCCGGGTGGCGCCCTGCGCCGTGCGCCGCGCGGCCTCACAGCCTGGCGAGCAGGTTGAAGTCGGTGAGCCGCTTCATGGCGACGGCCTCGCAGCGCGCGATCGTCTTGAGTTCGGCAGGGTCGTCCAGGTTAGTGCCGACGGAGCAATGCATCGCGATGTCTTTGCCGATGATGACGGGCACGATGTCGTGCAGGACGCGGAACATCGCGACAAGGCCGCTCAGCTGCGTGGTGTACGCGGCATCTTCGCACGGGTCGGCGTAGACGTCCACTTTGTGCACGAGAGCTAGCTTCGTGAGTCGGAAGGAGCCGGTTTCTTTCTCGTAGAGAGGCTTCGCGAATATGCCGATGTTGAAGGGCTCTTCGGCGGTGGTCATGACCTCAACCTTTCGCGCGCCGTCGTACTTGATATAGAGCCTGTAGTTGTCTCTCGCGACAGCGACGATGTACTTGTAGTTCCTCGGGCGTCCGTTCTTCTTGTGAGAGCGGTTCATGTTGATGAGGCTCTTGATCTCCGCGAGATCGCTGATGTTCCCGCGCAGGAAGGAGCGCTTCTCCTTGTCGTCCCACACTTGGGCGCTGGCGAAGCAGAAGGCCATGGCGGTCGCTCGGTTGCGTCGGCACAGCGGGAAGGGATCGGGGTTCTGGCCCTGCCGGCCCGGGCCGGCGACCTTCAATTTTGCCGAGTCGCGCGGGCCGAAAGGGATATAAGGACAGCGCGCGTCGTCCTGTTGACCACTGTTACGGCTCTGCTGGGCAGTTCCAAAAATTGAGAGCGAGCGCCCCGGCCGTCCGCGATCGTTACCCGGACCCCGTCGTTCCGAGATGGCTCCCAAGAAAGCCGCGCCCGCCGCTGCCGTCGTCGCCGTCGCCGAGCCGGAGCCGGTCGTCGCCGCGCCGAAGAAGCGCGCGGCCGCGAAGAAGCCGGTCGCGCCCGTCGCCGCCGAGCCGGTCGCCGCCGTCGCCGAGCCGGTCGCCGAGCCGGTCGTCGTCGCCGCCGTCGCCGCGCCGGCCGCGCCGAAGAAGCGCGCGGCCGCGAAGAAGCCGGCCGCGAAGGCGCCGGTCGCCGCGGCGCCGGCCGACGAGGGCTGCGATGCCGTCGCGAACGTCACTCCCGCGAAGGCGGCGCCGGCCGTGAAGGCGCCTGCCGCGAAGGCGCCGGCCGCCGCGGAGATCGCGCCGACGCCGGCGGCCGCGATCGCGCCGCCGAAAGCGGCCGTCGCGCCGCTCGCGGCCGGCGACGTGCCGACTTGGGACATCCTGGACACGTACTTCACGGCCGGCGGCGGCGCGGACTGCGCGAACCCGCTCGTCAAGCACCACGTGGACAGCTTCAACGAGTTCCTGGACAAGAAGGCGGCCCAGATCATCCACGGCTTCAACCCGATCCAGATCTGCCACAACTACACGCCGGAGATCAAGGACTTCGCCTACAAGATCTACATGAACCTGACGCAGCCGACGCGCTCCAAGCCGATCTTCACGGCGCAGGACGGCACGACGGTCGTGATGACGCCGAACATGGCGCGCATGAACAACCTGACGTACGCGACGGTCATGTACACGGACGTGCACGTGATCACGGAGGTCATCAACGCCGACGGCGTCACCGAGCGCCGCGAGACGACGATCCCGAACGTGCCTATCGGCAAGATCCCGATCATGGTGCGCAGCAAGGCGTGCACGCTGACGCAGATGCCGGCGGTCGGCGAGGGCACGGGCAAGTACGAGTGCCGCTACGACCCCGGCGGCTACTTCCTCGTGAGCGGCAACGAGAAGGTCGTGATCTGCCAGGACCGCATCTCGGAGAACCGCACGCTCGTGTTCGCGCCGAACGGCAACGCGGACGGGCTCTCGGCCGAGATCCGCTCCATGCCCGACGGCGTGTTCCTGCCGCCGAAGACGACGAGCCTGCACCTGAGCGGCAAGCCGAACCACCTCGGCCGCATCATCCGGCTGAGCACGTCGTTCCTGCGCAGCGAGGTGCCGCTGTTCGTCATGTTCCGCGCGCTCGGCGTGGAGAAGGACCGCGACATCATGCAGCACATCGTGCTGGACACGGAGGACCCGAAGATGGAGCGCCTGCAGACCGAGCTCGTCGCGTGCGCCGACGACGCGAGCGACACGATGACGCGCGACGGCGCGCACGCGCTGATGCTGCGCATCCTCGGCACGACGGGCACGCCGCGCGAGTACCTGGAGCAGCCCGAGCGCGCGCGCGCGATCCTCGCGAACACGATACTGAACGACTTCCTGCCGCACGTCGGGCCGTGCCTGCGCAAGAAGGCGCTGTACCTCGGCTACATGGTGCGGAAGCTCATGCGCATCTTCCTCGGCTACCAGGACTACGACAACCGCGACTCGTACATCCACAAGCGCATTGACACGACGGGCGTTCTGTTCAGCAACCTGTTCCGCCAGTGCTACGGCAAGATGATCAAGGAGATGCGCAACATGGTCGTGCGCGAGCTGCACATGTGGCGCGCGAACCCGGCGGCGATGCCGGACGTCGTGACGCCGATGAACGTGCACCGGTTCTTCAAGCAGACGATCATAGAGTCGGGCCTGCGCTACGCTCTGAGCACGGGCAACTGGGGCGTCAAGACGCTCGGCTCTTACCAGAGCATCCGCCAGGGCGTCGCGCAGGTGCTGAACCGCATGTCGTACCTGAGCGCGATCTCGCACCTGCGGCGCATCAACACGCCGATGGAGAAGCTCGGCAAGCTCGTGCCGCCGCGCAAGCTGGACAACACGCAGTTCGGCATGATCTGCCCGAACGAGACGCCGGAGGGCGCGGCGGTCGGGCTCGTCAAGAACATGGCGATGAGCACGCACATCACGATCAACATGAGCAGCGCGTACGTGCGCGAGGTCCTGCGCGACCTCGGCGTGCTGTTCTACGCCGACGCGGCGTACGCCGCTGAGAACGCCGCGCGCGCGTTCCTGCGCGACATGGGCAGCGCCGACAGCGTCTCGGTGACGGTCAACGGCGACATCCTCGGCTACACGAAGGACCCGGCGCGCGTCGCGGGCGCGCTGCGACACATGAAGCGCACGGGCACGCTGTCGCCGACGACGGCGGTCGTGTGGGACATCCAGGCCGGCGCGCTGAACGTCAACACGGACGCCGGGCGCATGTACCGGCCGCTGCACGTCGTCGCGGAGGGCCAGCTGCAGCTGACGCGGCAGCTCGCCGCGCGCGGCGAGCCGTGGGGCGCGTTCAGCGAGCGCAAGTACTTCTCGCAGTTCGTCGCGCCGTTCTCGGGCGACGACGAGGGCTTCCTGGAGTACATGGACACCGAGGAGCTGAACCACGCGATGATCGCGATGTTCCCGGAGGATTTGCTGCGCGGAGTGAAGGTGACGGCGCTGCCGCCGCGCTACACGCACTGCGAGATCCACCCGAGCCTGATGAACGGCGTGCTCGCGGCGAACATCCCTTTCATGGACCACAACCAGGCGCCGCGCAACTGCTACCAGTGCCTGTGGCTGGAGGAGCCGGTGCTGATGGCCGACGGCGCGACGCGCAAGCCGATCCGCGAGGTCGCGCCGGGCGACGAGGTGCTGACGGTGGATCCGGTCACGCTGCGCGTCTCGTACACGACGGTCATCCACCAGTACGTGCGGCCGGCCGAGAAGCCGGTGTACCGCGTGACGGCGCTGAGCGGCCGCAGCGTCGTCGTCACGCAGGACCACAAGTTCATGACGAACCAGGGCTGGCGCGACCTGCTGCACTTCAACGGCGCGACGCTGCTCGTCGTGTATCCGAGCGTCGCGCCGTCCGTCGTCGCGGCGCTCGCGGCCGCGCCGGCGCCGGGCCAGCCGCCCGCGGCGCCGTTCCTGACGACGACGGGCACGCCTTACATTGACGCGCGCCTGAAGACGATGGGCCTGCTGCCGCTGACCGAGAGGGCGCCGAACTTCCGCCTGCTGATGCGCCTGTTCGGCTTCATGAAGGCGCACGGCGTCGGCACGAAGTTCCCGGACACCGAGGCGGGCCGCCTGAACCACGACGAGCTGGAGCGCGACGCGGAGGCGCTCGGCTTCTCGGAGTACGGGTCGGGCGACATGGCGTTCCGCGCGCTGATGATGGCGCTGGAGACGGACCGCTTCATCCGCATGCCGGCGTGGCTGTCGGCGCCGCTGGCCGCCGTCGGAGCGGAGGCCGGCGCGAGCGCGCTCTCTCGCTACAACTTCCTGTGCGGCTTCTTCGGCGGCGGCGGCCAGCCCGCGTGGGTCGTCAAGATCACGGCGAGCCTGCGCGCGCTCGGCGCGGCCGGCGAGGCGGCGATCGGCGCGGCGGCCGCGCTCGGCCAGTGCTACAACTGCGACGCGCGCGCGAAGTTCGCGATGCTCGCCGAGTTCAACCGGCACCGCGAGGTTCCGGCGGACTTCCCGGCGCTCGCGGCGAACCCGAAGCTGCGCTGCCTGACGTACGACGACTGGGTCGCGCGCTCGGGCGTCGTCGCCGCGCGCGGCGCGCTGCTCGTGCCCGTGCTGTCGCTGGACCCGATGCGGAACTGCATGATCTCGGACATCACGGTCGCGTCCGAGAACCACTCGTTCGTCGGCGGCGAGGGCTTCGCCGTCAGCAACTCGGCGATGGGCAAGCAGGCCGTCGGCGTGTACGCGAGCAACTTCAACCAGCGCATAGACACGATGGCGCACGTGTTGAACTACCCGCAGAAGCCGCTCGCGCGCACGCGGCTCGCGAAGTACACGCACAACGACGACCTGCCGAGCGGCATCAACGCGATCGTCGCGATCATGACGTACTCGGGCTACAACCAAGAGGACTCGGTCATGATCAACCAGTCGGCGCTGGACCGCGGCATGTTCACGAGCACGTACTACAAGTCTTACCGCGACACGCTGAACAAGAACGCGAGCACGGGCGAGCAGGAGATCTTCGTGCTGCCGGATCCGTCGGAGACGACGAGCATGAAGCCGTACAACTACGACAAGCTGTCGGGCGACGGCTTCGTGCCGAAGAACACGTACGTGAACGGCGGCGACATCCTGATCGGCAAGATCATGCCGCACAAGATCCAGGGCGTCATCCACCCGCGCGACAACAGCCACGCGATGAAGCTGAACGACGAGGGCAACGTGGACATGAACTACATCGGCGTGAACGCGGACGGCTACGACTTCGCGAAGGTGCGGCTGCGCCACTACCGCAAGATGGTGATCGGCGACAAGTGCAGCTCGCGCTCGGCGCAGAAGGGCAGCCTCGGCATGGTGTACCGCGAGGCCGACATGCCTTTCAGCAAGAGCGGCATCGTGCCGGACATCATCATGAACCCGCACGCGATCCCGTCGCGCATGACGATGGGCCAGCTGATGGAGACGCTGATGGGCAAGGCGGGCTGCTACCTCGGCGCGCTCGGCGACGCGACGCCTTTCACGGACTGCAAGGTCGGCGACATCGCGGCGATCCTGGAGGCGAACGGCATGGAGCGCCACGGCAACGAGATCCTGTACAACGGCCGCACGGGCGAGCAGATCCAGACGGAGATCTTCATCGGCCCGACGATGTACCAGCGCCTGAAGCACCTCGTGCAGGACAAGATCCACTCGCGCGGCTCGTCGGGGCCGGTCGTGTACCTGACGCGCCAGCCGGCCGAGGGCCGCGCGCGCAACGGCGGGCTGCGCTTCGGCGAGATGGAGCGCGACGCGAAGCTGGCGTACGGCAGCGCGAGCTTCATCAAGGAGAAGTTCCTGGACGGCTCGGACGCCTACCGCGTGTTCGTGTGCCGCGGGTGCGGCATGTTCTGCACGGCGAACCCGGAGAAGGGCATATACAAGTGCAACGCGTGCAAGGAGTCGTCGGACATCGTGCAGTGCCGCGTGCCGTACGCGCTGAAGCTGATGTTCCAGGAGCTCACGACGATGGGCATCGCGCCGCGCATCCAGTGCTAGGCGCCGCGCGCGCGCAGAGCCCAGTTCTTTTTGGTTACGTTTCCGAGCGGTATTTACACAGGGACCGGGCGCTGCGTATATGTAAAAGGAATCGTGCCGCGCCGCGCGAGCGCTGAGCTACTTTGCGCCCGCGCGAGCGCCGGCGACGGCGCCGTAAGCGGCCGAGAGCGCCGCGAGCCAC
>Ga0208975_1001212_pt1 | contig 11213 bp, 17 predicted proteins | sample GreLakmeER78MSRF_FD_187700 | JGI IMG/M metagenome (GOLD analysis project Ga0208975, IMG submission 187700) | Freshwater lentic microbial communities from great Laurentian Lakes, MI, USA - Great Lakes metaG ER78MSRF (SPAdes) | ecosystem: Environmental > Aquatic > Freshwater > Lake | place: Great... | reverse complement strand
CCGTGAAGGTGACGCCCGGCCCGGCTGGCTGGCCGAACAGGCCCGGCCCCCGCCGTATGCGCCCCCAGGCGTCGAGCCGGTTGAGGTTGACTAGGTCGCCGCGCTTGACGGCGCCGTAAACCTGATCCCGAGTCCAGCCGTCGGCCAGCAGTTCCTGCATGGTCTTGGGGTCAGTCAGGCGCATAGCCCCTCCGCATACTTTAAGGCGTCGATCTGAATAGCGTAAAACCGCGCCGGGCCGACTGTCTGGCCGCTATCGTCGTCGCGCAGCAGGACGCGCCAGCGCCCGTCGGGGATCTGCATGACCTCGCTGGTGATCATAAACTCTTCATTGTGGAATTCAGTCCTCATGGCAGACCTCCAGGCTATCCTCGCCCATTGGCAGGGTCAGGCGGTCGCTAAGATTCTCATAGAAACCCGCCAGGGTATTCTCGTTGCCGTAGGGCGCCCCCCAGGCTTTAAAGTTTCGATGAGTTGAGTTGAGCGCGTAGTACTGCGCGACATAAGCCGCCGTGCTGACGTTGCCGTCGGTCGGGTATAGGCGCCGATCGCCGCCCTTTGATTTGACCGGCTTGTGCTTACCCGTGAGTTTGAGAATGTCCGACAAGAATGAGTGCCGGTCGTCGCGCACCGTGTAACGTGCGCGGTTGAGGGTAATGGTCTTCATGCTTCCTCCACCGAGAAATATTGAGCAATAACGTCAGCGTCGATGCCCGAGTCTTCGCACCACGCCAGCGCCTCGGTTGGGGTCAGGGCCTGTATGCCGTGGCCGCCGGTCATGCCGTTACTCCCACATGGCCGCGACCACCGGCTGTAGGCGCCGCCCGTGCCCTGCACGAAAAATGCACCTTTGGGCGTGCGATACAGGTCGGTATCTTCAAACTGGAAGTCACCCCGATGGCTATGGACGTGGCTGCCGATGCGCGTGGCTGTGTCGGTATTGTAGATTTTGCCGTTGATAATTTTCTTCATAATGTACCTTTAGGTTATTGGCATGAGTGCCCATGAGCGGCCAGCGTAGCCGCTCATAGTCCATCACGCGACTAGCACGTCGAAATAGTGTAGGGCGCCAGCCAGTAGCGCGGCCAGCATGAGCAGGGCCAGCAGGAGAGTCGCGGCTCTCATGCTGTGCAACACCCGCAACACGGCGCATCCTCGCAGCGCCCGGCTTTGTTGCGGTAGTACTCGCGACCGCTAGCCGATGTCCAGACGTGAGACACCCAGGTCGGGTTATAGCGACTAGGATGATCGATAACGTCTTGTTGTTCGTCGCCCATGTCGGCCATGTCGCCCGGCTCCGATAGCCATGCTCGTTTGGTGGCGGTGTCGTATTGGATCTGATCACCGGGCCTGATACTGGCGCCGGTGCGCGAGTCGAACCCGGCGTATCGGGCATTCATAGTCTTAATCATTTGAAGTCCTTCAATATTGCGTTAATTTCAGCATTGAGCGCGGTTTGTTCGTCGATATAGCTGCGCCGGATATACGCGCTGCCAATATCAAAATTCAACCCTAGGGCTTGCGCTTTTTGCAGTAGCTGCAAGATTTTGTCGATGTCAACTTGACGCCCAGCTGCAAATGGTTTATTGATCCAAGCATGAGTATCAATGTCGTCGTATGCGACTAACATGGCGTCGGCCAGCGAGTCGCGGGTTATAGAGTCGTCTTCGCTGATCGACTCGCGCCAACCATTATTAGGGTCTAGCGAGTCGGCAAAATCAAGTAGCTGGGCGATGCTGTAGTCGCGCAGCATATCTGGCAGGGTCATACTTTTTTCTGCATTAATAGCGATTTAAGGAAAGGCACGGCCAACCCCGTGAGGTTAGACAACTCGCGCAGGGTCATACTCGGATTGTTGTCGTATATCCGAATAATGTCTTCAAACGACAATCCGACAATTGATTTTTTCAACGTGTAGGCCATGATGTTAGTCCTTAGGTTATAGCGTGCGGAATGCGCGCCCATGAGCGGCCAGCCGGGCCGCTCATAGTCGGGCATTAGGCTGTAGCTAGCATGATGACCCGACGCGCATGGCCGGCTGCATGGTCGGCGATGACGATATCGCGCGCCTTGATGCTAGTACCGGCGCACAATGTGCATTTAGCGCACGTCGATTTTCTACCGGCTTCAGCACTGGCCGGGCATGATGCCTCGCCCGGCTGCACGTCGACACCGATAGAAACCCGGAATACCCGCATACCTAATAGGTTAGCTTTGGCGGCTTGATCGATTGTGTCTGCACTAGCCATTACAAGCGGCGCCCACGCTTGCACGTCAAAATCTGGCCGGTCCCATTGGTGCGTATAACCGCGCCGACCTAGTGCATACCGGGTGATCTGCGCCCACATTGTGGCCGGTGCGGCGAATGGATCCCCATAGGTGCCGATGCGGACTATCTTACCGGCCAGAGCGGCCGCTATTGTGGCTGCATCGGCGCGCACGTACCGGCCGCGCCGGTATGCTTTATAAACTGATAGTACGGATTTACCTACTTGGACATAGCATGGCGATGCGCCGGTTCTGCGCGCCAGTTTAGGCCGATGCGCGCATTGGCCGCAGACACTAGCATCGGCGCCGGTCTGTAGCGCGCGCACGGGGTTGACGTGCGAGCGGATGATGAATGATTGAACGATTGCGCCGGTCTTATCGTTTTTTGAATCAGTGTCGATCTTGTTGATGATGACGACAATCGGCGCGCCGTCGATGGCCGATGGGCCCTCATATGCGATGTAACCTAGAATTTTTGGCATGGTACTTTCCTTTAGTGTTGCTGGCTACGTTTGCCAGTGCTTGTACTGTAACACTATTTATTGCACTGTCAGCAACTATTTTCTAGGTGTTTACCCTAATGCGTGTGTGTCAATGTGGGCAACTTGTGGGCAGATTGTGGGCAGTGGCGCGGGTATGGTCTAGCCCTCTGAAAAAGCCCTCTGGTGTGTCATGTGTGTCATGGTTTGTTTAATTCTTATATAAGAAAATAATGATATAGTTAGTATGGGTTTCACGTTTCTGGCGCGACTGAAAAGTGTCGGCACACTTGACCACATGACCCACACAATGACCACGCCAGACCACCTGGATACATCAGTGATGGCTTATATAAGCAAGCGCTTATGTTACTAACAGGTCTAGAATGGTACTGCTGCGTACCATATGCACCTAATCGGTGCATTTTGTGACTGGTCAGTCTACATTCTGACCTGGCAGTCTGCTTTGTGACTGATCAGTCTGCTTTGTGACCTGGGCGTTTTGATGGGGGGGAGGGGGCTGGCTGAGTTGTAAAATTTACAGGTGCCCCCTCCCCACAAAAAAAGGTAAAATGACCACAATGACCACAAAACTACCATTGACGCAATATCTTGTCGGCAAGGAGATGCGCGAACTGCTTATTTTTAAGGGCGGCTCAAAAGTGGCGCAGAAGATGATTGACATCGCGCTAGATGACAATCATCCAGGCCAAATGGCGGCAATCAAGATGTGCGTAGACAGGACAATGCCAATATCCGTGTTTGAGCGCGAGAAAAGCGCAAGGACTGCTGTAACAATAAATATCACTGGCATTGGTGGTACGCCACTTACGATTGAGGCCGATGAACCAACTGAACTTTAGCCTGCTGCCCTGGCAGCAAGAGGTGTTTTCAGATGAAGCCCGGTTCAAGGTTGTGGCGGCTGGCAGGCGGTGCGGCAAGTCCAGGCTGGCGGCGACTACGTTGTTGATAGAGGCTCTGCGCTGCCCACCTGGTAGCGCGGTGCTGTATGTGAGTCCTACCGCTGGGCAGAGCAGGCAGATCATCTGGGATGTGCTGCTGGAGCTGGGGCGGGAGGTCATTACGAACAGCCATATCAACAACATGGACATCACCATGATTAATGGTGCGAAAATCTATGTGCGTGGCGCTGACAGGCCAGATACCCTGCGTGGTGTGTCACTGACCTATGCCGTGCTGGACGAGGTAGCGGATATTAAGCCCGAAGCCTGGGAGCAGGTCATCAGGGCGAGTTTGTCAGATAAAAAGGGCCGTGCCATCTTCATTGGTACGCCCAAGGGCAGGAATTGGTTCCATGACCTATGGAAGCTGGGGCAGACCGAGGAGGATAATGATTGGAAGTCCTGGCACTTTACCACTCGGGACAACCCGCTGATTGACCCTGACGAGATTGAGAGCGCAAAAAAGACCCTCAGCAGCTTTGCGTTTAAGCAGGAGTACCTAGCAAGTTTTGACAATGCCGGGTCCAATGTGTTTAAAGAGGAATGGCTGAAGTACGGCGAGGAGCCAGAGCATGGCAGCTACTTTGTGGCGGTTGACCTGGCCGGGTTCGAGGAAGTGGCGCGACAGGCGGCTAACGCTAAGAAGCGGTTAGACGAAAGCGCCATTGCCGTGGTGAAGGTCACTGACGATGGGAAATGGTTTGTCAAAGAGATTGAGCATGGTCGGTGGGACATTCGGGAGACTGCCGCTAAGATACTGATGAAGATGCGGGACTATCGGCCACTGAGCATTGGGGTTGAGCGTGGTGCGTTAAAGAACGCTGTGCTGCCGTACTTGAGTGACTTGATGCGGAAGAATAATGTGTACAGCCACATTGTGGATTTGACGCATGGGAATAGGAAAAAGGCTGACAGGATAATCTGGTCACTACAGGGTAGGTTTGAGCATGGTAGGATTGTGCTTAATTCCAAAGAGGATTGGGATTGGTTTACTGATCAACTGCTGATGTTCCCTGCCCAGGGGGTGCATGATGATGGCCCTGATGCTTTGAGCTATATTGATCAGTTGGCGGTGACCAGTTACTTTGAAGCGGCAGAGGATGCCGAGGAATGGGAACCGATGGACATCATTGCGGGGATTTAATATGGATCAAAACGAGTTTGATGAACCCTCGCAGGAGGACAAAGACCTAACTGCGTTTGTCACCGAGCATTGCGACCGCTGGCGCGACTACCGAAACGCTAATTTCCTTGAAAGTTACCTGGAATACGAGCGTATTTTCCGTGGGCAGTGGGCAGCAGAGGACAAAACAAGGGAATCTGAGCGCAGCCGCATCGTCACCCCTGCCACCCAGCAGGCCGTGGAGACAAGGCACGCTGAGATCATGGAGGCAATCTTTGGTCAGGGCGAGTTTTTCGACATTACCGACGATTTACGGGACGTAAACAACAATCCCATTGACGTTGCGATGCTCAAAGCGCAACTGATGGAGGATTTCAAGCTCGACAAGATCAGAAAGTCCATTGATCAGATTGAGTTGATGGCTGAAATCTACGGTACTGGCATTGGCGAGATCATTGTCAAGCAAGAGAAGACGTTTATTGCCGCAACCAGGCCAGTTCCAGGCCAAACCGCCGCTGCGATTGGTGTCCTGGAGGGTGAGCGCACGGCAGTGAAGATTGTGCCGATTAACCCCAAGAATTTTCTGTTTGACCCCAACGGCACCAGCATTGATGACTGCATGGGCGTGGCGATTGAGAAGTACATCAGTATTCACAAGGTGGTGGAGGGCATTGAGAAGGGGATTTACCGCAAGGTGAACATCACCCCGACCTATGAGGACACCGACCTGGAGCCAACCCAAGAGATCAGCCAGTACCAGGATGAGAAGGTGCTGCTGCTGACCTATTACGGTCTGGTGCCGAGGGAACTGTTGGACAAGAAGGACGAGGAGATCGTCGATCTGTTCCCAGAGCAGTCAGCAGCCGACGAGTACAGCAACATGGTCGAGGCCATTGTGGTGATTGCCAACGACGGGATGCTGCTCAAGGCCGAGGCCAGCCCGTACATGATGAAGGACCGCCCGGTTATCAGCTACCAGGACGATACTGTGCCCAACCGCCTGCTGGGGCGCGGGACCGTGGAGAAAGCGTTCAATATGCAGAAGGCGATTGACGCCCAAGTCAGGTCACACCTCGACTCATTAGCGTTGACCACATCACCAATGATGGCGATGGACGCAACTCGACTCCCGCGGGGTGCCAAGTTTGAAGTGAAGCCAGGCAAGGCTCTACTGGTGAACGGCAACCCCAGCGAGATTCTGTTCCCATTCAAGTTTGGCGAGACAAGCCTTAACAACCTCAACACCGCCAAGGAGTTTGAGAGGATGCTGTTGCAATCCACAGGCACCTTGGACTCGCAGGGCATGGTGAGCCAGCAGGCCAGAGATGGCGGCGGCATGAACATGGCGGTGGCGACGATCATCAAGAAGTACAAGCGCACCCTGGTGAACTTCCAAGAAGACTTCCTGATACCGTTTATTGAGAAGGCGGCTTACCGCTATATGCAGTTTGACCCAGAGCGTTACCCATCGGTGGACATGAAGTTCATTCCGACTGCGACATTGGGCATAATTGCCAGAGAGCATGAGCAGCAGCAGTTCATTGGTCTGTTGCAGACCCTGGGGCCAAACACCCCTGTCCTGCCGTTGATACTTAAAGGCATCCTCAACAACAGCAGCCTGACCAACAGGTTTGAGTTGATGGCGGCACTTGACCAGATGAGCCAGCCTGACCCCAACGCCCAGCAGAAGGCCATGATGCAAGAGCAGCTACAGATGCAAGCAGCACAGGCTCAGATTGCGGTCAACACTACGCAGGCCGAGCAGAACAGGGCAGAGGCTCAGAAACTGATGACCGAGGCACAGTTGATGCCTGCCGAGGTGCAGGCCAAGATGAGCGCCAGCCTGACCAAGAACCTGCCCAATGAAGACTCAGCAAACGCCAGAGAGTTTGACAAGCGCGTCAAGATTGCAGAATTGATGCTCAAGGAAGCCGACATCAAGAACAAGAGCAAGATTGTTGAACTGCAAATGAGCAACGCCAAGAGCAATGTGGTGGATATGGAAAATCAGTTTCTCGAAAAACTAGCAACGGAGTTGAACTATGGCAATCGATAAAATTTTCAACGATGCCAATGTTGATGGCATTGCCGACAACATCTTTGGTGCTGTTAACAACTCTGTGTCCGAGGTCAAGCAGATGCAGCAGCGCAAGGCTGCTGAGAATGTGCAGATGGTGGTGGAGGCTTTCAAGAAGATTGAAACCAACATCACCGAGAAGTTTGATAACGTCACCGATGTCATTGAAAAGCGAGTCCTGACCATCAAAGACGGGCGGGATGGCTCAAGCGGCAGCGATGGGCGCAACGGTCGAGATGGTAAGCCAGGGCGTGATGGCGTCAATGGTAAGCAAGGGCTACCAGGCACCCCCGGCAAGGACGGGACAGACGGTGTTGATGGTGTGTCAGTGACTGATGCAAGCATTGACTTTGATGGCTCACTGGTCATCAGCCTGTCCTCTGGTCAGCAAATCAATGTCGGCGAAGTTGTGCCGCCTGAGTTAGAGCGCCAGCTTGTTGAGTTGAGACAAGGCGGCGGCAGTGCTGGCAGCAGCGGCGATGTTGCAGGCCCAATATCCTCAACCGACAACGCCATTGTCCGCTTTGATGGCACCACTGGCAAGCTGGTACAAAACAGCGTAGTGACCATTGCCGACACCACTGGAAACATGGCGGGTGTAGGGACTCTCGGAGTTGGAGCCATCACCACCACTGGCGCTCTGGTTGGTGCAGCAACTCAAAGTGCTTTCAACACCGTATCCACCACTCTTAACGTTGGCGGTGCAGCCACTGCCGTAAACATTGGTGCTGCCACTGGTACTCTTACTGTTGCCAACACTACCCTAGCGGCAAAGAGAATTACAGCATCCACAACTCTTGCCGTGACAGGTGTCTCCACGCTGACTGCTGGTGCTGTTATTGAAGGTATGACTGTTGGGCTTGGTTCCGGTGCTGTAGCAACAAATACGGCAGTCGGTTTTGGTGCTTTATTGTTCAACATCAATGGGATATTTAACTCGGCCTTGGGTTATGAGGCTTTGCGCGTCAACACCACAGGCTACTCGAACACGGCTACTGGAAATGCTGCGCTGCACGAAAATATCAGCGGCTATGGAAATACGGCTAGTGGGTCGAGCGCGTTGTACTACAACACCCTTGGCGACTCTAATGTTGCCACGGGCGCTAGTTCGCTGCAATACAACATTTCAGGCAGTAGCAACACGGTTTCTGGGGCTGCTGCAATGCAATCAAATGCCACTGGAAGTCGCAATACCGCTATAGGCGCTCAAGCACTCATTACTTACACCCCACCTATTGTTAGTGCTGGTGCATTTGTTAGTGCTACAAGCTACACCATACTTACAGTTGGCACGACCAACTTTGTTGCTATTGGTGCATCTGCCAATACTGTTGGAGTTGTGTTTACTGCAACTGGCGCAGGTTCTGGAACAGGCACAGCAAGCACAAATGTAGACGCAACCAATACCGCCATCGGGTATGGCGCAGGCTCAACCATCACGACCGGGACTAAGAACACCATCATCGGTGCGTACTCAGGCAACCAAGGTGGCCTAGACATTCGCACTGCCAGCAACTATGTCGTGTTAAGCGATGGGGATGGTAATCCAAGAGCCTACTGGAATGGGGCTAATGCTACGTTTGGCGGTGCGCTGACAGTAACAGGTGCAACAACTCTCTCAAGCACACTTGCCCTTGGCGGCACAGTATCAGGTGGCGGCAATCAGATCAACAACGTAGTGATTGGTGCAAGTAATCCGCTGGCGGGTGCGTTTACTACGGGAACATTTTCTAGCACCCTTGACGTAACGGGCGAGGTTCAACAAGGCGGTGCTGTAACTCATCTGCTTTCTGTAAGCACTCTTGCATACGAACTTCGCGGGAATGCGACTGGTGCTGAAACAGTTTATGGAAACTCTACCGGCACGGGAAAAATGTCTGTCGGCTACTTGCAGGGAAACGACAAAGGTTATTGTATTGCAGGCGCACCCGCTTTGGTGCTTGGAGCGAGTAGTGTTGCCTCTGTTGAAATCTCCTCCGCAGGACAAGCAGTCACCGGGACGCTGAGTGCTACGGGCACATTAAGCGGCGGCACAAGCGGCACAGGATATAGCTTCTCAGGCAGTGCGCCAGCGACCAGCTTGACGCTGGATGCAAGCGGTAACTTGGGTATTGGTACTGCTTCGCCGGGAGGAAGACTTGAAGTTGTTGGCGCAAGTCAAATTCTTCAGCGTTACACAGGCTCAGCCACAGGTTTTTCGTTTGGGCAATACAATTCAAGCGGTGATGCTTCTATTAACAACGGAGCAAATGCAAACCTGCTTTTTGCCACCAACAACACAGAACGCGCCCGTATCTCCTCCGCAGGTACATTGCTATTAACCTGCACATCAACACCTAGTTCTACTGTTTCAGGGCTTCAACTTATTGGAACAGGTGGAGGTAATATTTCTTCATCCGGTTCTTCAACTTCAACATATAACCATTGGATTTTTAAAAATGGTAATGACACAGTTGGTTCAATTTCCACCAACGGCTCTGTTACAACCTACGCCACCTCCTCAGACTACCGCCTGAAAGACAACATCGCGCCCATGAGCGGCGCTCTTGTTAAGGTTGCTGCGCTCAAGCCTGTGACTTACAAGTGGAAAGCAGACGGCTCTGACGGTGAAGGCTTCATTGCTCACGAACTTGCTGAAGTTGTGCCTCAGTGCGTAACAGGTGAAAAAGATGCTGTTAATGAAGATGGCTCAATCAAATCACAGGGCATCGACACCAGCTTCTTGGTCGCCATACTGACAGCGGCAATGCAAGAACAACAAGCCCTCATCACCCAACTCACCGCCCGTATCACTGCACTGGAGACATTATGATCACTTGGACAATCACTCAAACCGACTACCAAACCGCAACGGGTTTCATTTTTACGGCACATTGGACTGCCACAGCAGTAGATGAGGGCTACACCGCATCGATCTGGTCAACCTGCTCATGGCAACCCGGCACTCCCACCATCCCCTACGCTGATGTGACCATGCAAGAAGTCTTGAATTGGTGCTACGCATCAGGCGTGGACAAGGACAGTACAGAGGCAGCACTGGCCCAGCAGATTGCGCTGCAAAAGAACCCCGTAACCGCCCAAGGAACTCCGTGGAGCCAGCCATGACCGAGCCACTCACCGAGCGCCGAGCCGAACGCTGGCATCTCAAAAAGGAAATTCAGCTGACTCATGTCATCAGCACCATAGTAGTGATCGGTGCGGTGCTGGCTTACGTCAGCAAGATTGAGCAGCGGCTGACCATTGTCGAGACTCAACTGATGGCCCAGCGGGATGCAACGGTATTGCAAAGGGCGCAGCTTGAGCGCATGGATGCCAAATTGGACAGGTTGATCGAACGTGGCAGCAAATGAATGGACTTCTTCGACGTTTTGTCAAAGGCATGGCCTATATTGCTGGCGATCATCACCTTGATAATCGTCCTGGCAAAGCTCGACTTGCGGGTGGCAGTGTTAGAGGAGAAGATCAAAACGCTGTTTGAAATGTGGAACAAGAAATGATTGACCCGCTAACCGCATTTGCAGTGGCCCAGGGAGCAATCAAAGGAGTGCAAGCCGCCATCAAGATGGGCAAGGACATCAACGCCATCAGCGGCGATTTGATGAAGTTCTTTGAGGCCAAGGATGTGGTGGCAAAGGCAGCGGTAAAGCCCAAGGGGTTTGCCAAGAGCGATACGGCAGTGGCGTTTGAAACGGTGATGCAGTTGAAACAACTGCAAGATGCAGAGGCAGAATTGAAACAGATGTTGATTTGGTCAGGTAACGATGCTGTATGGAACGCCATCATGCTGGAGCGTAATCGCATTGTCAGCGAACGAAAGAAAGCGGAAGCTGAAACTGCCCAGGCTAAAGCAATCAGGGCCGAGGAAATCAGCGACATCATCAACTTTGGACTATGGACTGCGCTGGTGGCGTCCATCGTCGGGCTGGTGGCGTATTTGACTTGGCAGATTGTTGGAGATGGAAGATGACGCCAGAACTGCAAAAATATTACGACGACAGGTTTGACCTGTTTTCCAAGCCTGGCTGGGCCGACTTGATGGAGGATGTTGACAACGTGATCAATTCCATCAACAATGTCAGCAATGTCCTGGACGAGAAAGATTTACAATTCAAAAAAGGCGAATTGTCTATTTTGATTTGGTTGAAGAATTTGAAACAGGTCAGCGAAAGAGCTTACGAGGATTTGTTGCAATGAACAGAATCTATGGATTTGTCTGTGAAAACGGACACAAGATTGATCGGTTTGTCAGTTATGAGATGAAAACCGTTCAGTGCGAGTGTGGTGGGTTAGCCCACCGCGCTTTG
>Ga0208975_1001211_pt1 | contig 11213 bp, 13 predicted proteins | sample GreLakmeER78MSRF_FD_187700 | JGI IMG/M metagenome (GOLD analysis project Ga0208975, IMG submission 187700) | Freshwater lentic microbial communities from great Laurentian Lakes, MI, USA - Great Lakes metaG ER78MSRF (SPAdes) | ecosystem: Environmental > Aquatic > Freshwater > Lake | place: Great... | reverse complement strand
CGCGCGCTTTTTCTCTCTCCCCGGCTTGTGGAAAAACCAAAAGAAAAAAACAGAAATGAAAAGACCGTGGGAAAAGACTTTGCATTCTCGCAAATATGATTCAAATTACCGTAAAATCCGGAAGGTACTTTTAGCTTCATCGCCAATGTGTTATTGGTGCCATTTAGCTTTGGCAACACAAATTGATCACGATCCACCGCTTGCTTCATTTGTGAATCCGGAGCAATGGCAAGGAGACTTGAGACCATCATGTGCCAAATGTAACGCATCGAGGGGAGCAACTTATGGCAACCGCGCAAGGCGAGCCCACAAAAATTCGCGCACTTGGTAGCGTGAAGGCACCGGCCAAGAAATCGAGCCGGCAATATCGTCATTCTAAAGCGATGACCGAATCGATTAAAGAGCATGGTCATATTCAAGCATCAATCAAAGAATCTTTGCTAGGGCTTGCCCGAGCATGGGATCAGATTGAAGCGACAGGCAAAGGGATGCATACCGTGCCATCAATCGCTCGAGAGATAAGAGCGACATGGGAGCAAGTAGGTGTGATCGAGGATGAAGAAGATATATGGGAGAACTTAAGCTAAAGCCTCACGCCGGAGCACCGCCAAGATGGGGAACCGCGCGTGATCCTGCCAATGACACCGATGGTCAGATCTTGCGCCGTGTTGCCCGGCTTATGGGATTCGAGCTCTTTGATTGGCAAGCACATGTCTCAGATGTAGCACTTGAGAAGGTGAATGGCTTCTATCGGTATCGCACCATATGCACGCAAGTAGGCCGGCAAAACGGTAAGAGCAAATTGATCTCGGCGCGAATTGCTATGGAAGCAATGAAGCCGAATCATCATATTGCTTACACCGCACAAGATCGCAACATGGCAAGAGCTAAATGGGAAGAACATGTCGAGATCCTTGAATCAGCTCCAAGACTTCGCAAGAAAATCAAGCGAGTAAGCCGGGTCAATGGATCCGAAAGAATATTTTTCACCAATGGTTCAAGCTATGGAATCATTACACCAAATGCAAGCAAAGGCGGCCGAGGCACATCTTTGGATTTGGTCGTGATCGATGAGGCTTTGACTCACAAGCTTGAATTGATTTCAGCATTGCAACCGACTTTAGGCACAAAGGCAAATGGTCAATTGTGGATTGTCTCCAACGCGGGTCATCCTATTCACTCTGAACTTTTAAGCCATTACCGGAATCTCGGCCATGCACACTTAGAAGATCCATTGAGTGATTTGGCTTGGTTCGAATGGGCTCCGGAAAAAGACGATTTTGATTATATGGATGAAGATGTCTGGTATCAGGCCATCCCATCTCTGGATTTGGAATACGGTGTCAAGATCCGGGCGGTGCGCGAAGCGGCCAATACCAATTCACCGGAGATCTTCACCCGAGAATGGTTGAATGTCTGGCCGGCTCAAGAATCGGTGCAAGTAGTAGCACCCGATCTTTGGGATTCGCTAGTGCGTACCGATATCACTATCGGCGAGCGCATGGTGCTATCGGTGGACATCTCGGTCGAGCGACACAAAGCCGCGATTGGTGCATCGGCACTTGTGCGCGGATTGACTCCGGTTGAAGTAGTAGATGCACGCGATGGCACTCAATGGCTTTTGCCGCGATTGATTGAGATAGCAAAAAAATGGAAAGCACCGGTGATCATTGATGGCGGATCTCCGGCAGGATCTTTAATCGGTGAGCTTGAGAATGCTGGTATCAAAGTGATCACGGTATCAATGAGAGATTACGGGAAGGCGTGTGGATCCTTTTATGATGCGGTACATGCTCGCACAATTTGTCATCTTGATGATCCGCTTCTACGCGCGGCAATCACCGAAGCAAGCAAAAGACCGCTCGGAGATGCATGGGCTTGGAATCGTAAGAATGCTTCAAATATCACGCCGCTTGTTGCGGTAACACTTGCACGGTATGGGGTAACAAATACACCGGAAGATAAGCCAATACAAAGGAGCCGAATATTTTGATGAAAAAATATATTGCAACCGCATTGCAAGCTTTAGGTTGCACAATACTCACCGCCGGAATTGCAACATTTTCAACCGTCATTGCGGTACTATTTGCGGGCTCCGTCATTTTGTTATTTGGACTCGCCGTTGAACGGAGTGAATGATGCTTGGCAAAATACTTAAAAGACAAATTCAACCTTCAACCGTCTACACCAACACCGGCTTTGTCGATTCACTTGGTCGCGTTGGGAGATTCTATGAAGGCTCATGGTCTGGCACTTATGTCGATCAAGAGACCGCTCTTGGAGTGCCGGCAATATTTCGCGGCGTGACATTGATTGCCGATGCAATTGGTGCTTTGCCGCTTCACAGTTATCGCAACGGGAAACTTGTAAAACCTACTCCGCAAATTCTAGTGCGCCCAAATCCACCGGAAACTCGGATGGAAACAATTTCAGCAATGGCCGCTTCTTTAATTATGCACGGAAACTATATTGCGGTACTTGGCGAACCCGGTGCAAATGGATTGCCCGATAGCTTCTATCCCGTCTCCCCCGATCGTGTGCATGTGCAAAGAGAACGCGGTCGAATCATTTACAAAATAGATGATCGCACTTATGATCAAAGCGAAATTTTGCACATCAAGAATTTTTCAATGCCAGGGTCGGTCGTTGGTGTTGGACTTCTTGCAACACAAAAACAAGGTATTGGAAAATCAATTGCGATCAATGAATATGCCGCAAGATATTTTGATGGCGGTGTCGTACCGACCGCCGTGCTTAAATCCGCTAATCCAGATCTAACACAAGAAGAAGCCGATGCAATGAAATCAAGTTGGATGTCAATGTATTCCGGCCGCAATCGTGCACCGGTAGTCATGAACTCATCAACAGAATTTCAAGTGTTAAGCAATAACGCACAAGAGTCACAATTGCTTGAATCGCAAGTCAATGATTTGACTACGGCTTCAAATATGCTTGGACTCCCGGCTTACTATCTTGGAAGTCCAAATGCTTCAAGGACATATTCAAATGTTGAGCAAGAGAATCTTCAATTGGTTAGATGGTCAATTCAACCAATTGCACAAAGGATTGAAGAAGCTTTGTCGGATCTATTGGTACGCGGCCAACAAGCTAAATTTAATTATGACTCACTTTTGCGCACCGACACATTGAGCAGGTATCAAGCTCACGCAATTGCAATCGGTAGTGGATTCTTGACTATTGATGAAGTGCGTGCAATGGAGCAAAGAGAAGCACTTGATGATGATGCAGAAAATGAGATTGAAGAATCCGATGTCGATGAAGTTGAGTCCGAAGGAGAAGCCGATGACTATATCGAATCAATCTAAGGTTGAGAATCGAAGCTACTTTGCAGAGCTTGAATATCGCATCGAAGGCGATGGTCGCACCATTACCGGGATCGCCGTGCCTTATGACATTGAGCAAAAGGTCGCGCCGGGATTGACCGAGGTATTTCGCAAGGGTGCATTTGCCGATGTAGTCAAGGCCGCATTCCGGGTCAAGCTTCTCCGCGGCCATGATGCACAAGCTTTGCCGCTTGGCCGTGCCACTTTACTCAGGGAGACCGACAAGGGCTTATATGGTGAATTCAGGATCTCCAATACCAAAGCCGGAGATGAAGTCTTAGAGCTGGTCAAGGATGGCGCATTGGATCAATTGTCAATTGGCTTCATGCCGTTGAAGAATCGCAAGCGTGCCGATGGGGTGGTCGAGCGGCTCAAAGCACATTTGGCCGAAGTCTCTCTTGTCACCTTTGGAGCATACGGTGATCTTGCAAGTGTGACCGGGATGCGTGATTTGACCGATGTTGATTCACCGAGACTCGATGCCGCACGCGAGATCTTGGCAAAGCTAAAAGTCTAAATGCCTTATACAATCGTTACCGATCATCCGGAATGCTCGGGATATGCGGTCATCAAAGATGCCAATCGTGAACTACTTGGATGCCATCGCACCGAAGATCAAGCACAAGCGCAATTGACCGCATTGAATATTGCGGAGTATGGGCAAAGAGTTGATGGCTACACACCGACCGCCGCAATGAGAATTGAAGCACAAAGAGGATTGGATTGGCGAAGTGAGTTCGGTCGCGGTGGCACCGAGATCGGGATCGCACGCGCTCGAGATATAAGTAACGGAAAGCAATTGCCACTTGAAACCGTCAATCGGATGGTGTCTTTTTTTGCTCGTCATGAAGTGGACAAGCAAGCCGAAGGATTTAGCCCGGGAGAAGATGGGTATCCGTCAAACGGTCGCATTGCGTGGGCTCTTTGGGGTGGAGATGCCGGTCGATCATGGGCAGAAAATATAGTGTCACAAGAGCGCAATGAAGATGAATATGAGGATCGAGCTTTGCCGGATAACTATCGCCCGGCATCAAGTGAGGATGTACCCGAAGGCCGTAATTGTGGCAATTGCATTTTCAATCTCAATCTTTATTGCACAAAATGGCAAGCACCTATTGCCGCAAATTATTATTGCAACGCATGGCAACCGATGGAAACACGCAAGCAAAAGGCACTTGACATTTTACAAAATCTAAACTCAATACGGTACAATTTAACAAAGTCGTAAAACACCTCGACCCTAGTTGCGACACCTCGCAAATGCGACACCTCGCTTCGGATGGCGATCGACACCTTTTCGCTATCCATGACCATTCAAAAAAATAGGAGATCAATATGTCAAATGCATTTCTTGGCTCATTGCGTGAAAAGCGTGAGAGCAAGACATCGATGATCGAGTCAATCGTGGAACGCGCCGCCGAAGAAGTGCGCGATCTTACCGAAGTCGAGCTTGTCAATGTCGAAGCATTAAGCACCGAAGTCAAAAAGTTAGATGAAAGAATTGAACAGATTTCAGACATCGAGCTTCGCAATTCCAAAGCCGCAGATCTTGCCGCAAAGGTAGATGCGAACGCACCAAAGGCAGAAAAAAGATCAGCTTCTCCGGCTTATGTAGTCAGCGAAGAATTGACCTACTCAGCACGCAACGCAAGCAATTTTCTAAGCGATGCACTCAAGGCTCAATTCGGTGGAGACAGCGAAGCACGCGAGCGCATCCAACGCCATCAAAATGAAATGGCCGTGGAATTGCGTGCCGCTTCGACTTCATCCTTTGATGGTCTTGTAGTTCCGCAATATCTTGTGGATCTATATGCACCTCTTGCTCGCGCCGGCCGACCTTTTGCCGATGCCGCACGCAAGCACACCATGCCAGCTCAAGGCATGTCGGTGGTCATATCTCGACTTACAACCGGCACGGATGTTGCATATCAAACTTCACAAAACACCGCCGCCGTCACACAAGATCCCGATGACACAACCTTGACCGTCAATATCAATACCATTGCCGGACAAAACTCAGTATCAAAGCAAGCTTTGATGCGCGGTTACAATATTGAAAATATTGTCGTTGGTGACTTGATTCGCGCGTACAACACCAAGCTTGACAATTCACTTCTAAATGGAACCGGCTCAAATGGCCAGCCATTAGGACTTGCCGGAATGACCACCGGAATCTTGGTAACTTACACCGCAACCACGGGCACCGTGGCCGGCGTATTCCCTAAGATTGCCGATGCAATTCAGCAAGTTCAATCAACCATCTTCGCTTCACCAAATGCGATCATCATGCATCCGCGGAGACTCGGATTTTTCTTAGCTGGTCTTGATGGAAGCAATCGCCCGTTGGTAGTACCAACCGCGAACAATCCACAAAATGCAATGGGTGTTGGTACCGGGTTGCCGGCATATGGAAATTCAGGATATTCACTTCTTGGATTACCAATCATCACAGATGCGAATGTGGCCACAAATCTCGGAACAAGTACCAATCAAGATGCGATCTATGTCGTTGATTTGAATGAATGCCACCTTTGGGAAGATGGCCCACAAATGGTCAAGTTCGAGGAGCCAGCCGGAAAAGTTGCTATCAACATGGTGCTCTTTGGTTATTCGGCCTTTACTTCACTTCGCTACCCGGGCGCAATTGCCGCAATCAATGGCACCGGATTGGCATCACCGAGCTTCTAGCTCATAGATTGATGAGAGTCCGCGACCCTTCCGCGTGGGCTCTCATCGCCAAAACCCATGATCAATCTTTTCGAATAGCGAGGCGCACGATGGAGTCAATTGTGACAAGGAGCATCACAAGCGGCAAATCATGCTTTGACCTTAAAACAAATCAAAGGCGATTGGATCCCCTTTTAACTTTGATCCACGAAAGGATTGATCATGGCCATAAGTAACGGATACGCAACACTCGCACAAGCAAAAGCATTCTTGTCAATCACCGATTCAATTGATGACACACTTCTTGAATCATTTGTCGAAGCCGCTTCACGATCAATTGATCGAATTGCAAATCGCCGCTTTTACGCGGACACAAGTGCAAGCGCAAGGGAATACCGAGTCTCATCTCCAATATTTCTTTTCACCGATGACATCTCAAGCACGACCGGATTGATTGTGAAAACCGATGAAGATGGCGATGGCACCTTTGAGACCACGCTTGTCTTGAACACCGATTATGTAATGGATCCATTGACCGCGCCATCATTGAGCCGGCCATTTACACAAGTGACCGTAGTATCAAACACCAACACTTTTCCAATTTTTCCGGGGCTATTTTCCAACGGATTGAGACCCGGCGTGCAAGTCACCGCCAAATGGGGATGGCCGGCGGTACCCGATGACATCGAGACCGCGTGCCTTATCCTTACCGGCGATCTATACAAGCGCAAAGATTCTCCGGGCGGCGTGTTAGGTCTTGGCGATTTAGGCGCAATAAGAATGACACCGCTTGGCCGCGATATCACGGCAATGGTTCGAGCTTACAAAAGGGAAACCCTAGCGTGAGCATGGTGCCTTCGAATGTGCGCAATGGTCTCAAAACAAATTTGACCGCTATCACCGGGCTTCGATGCTTTGATATCGTGCCGGACACCGTGCCTTTGCCGGCGGCGGTAGTAGGTCAATTAGATTTTTCATTTGATACATCAATGGTGCGTGGATTAGACACCGCCGAATGCGAGATCTTGCTCATTGTCGGGCGCATGAGCGAGCGAGCCGGTCAAAATCGGCTTGATGCGTATTTGTCCGGTTCGGGTTCTTCTTCGGTAAAAGCCGCGATCGAAGCAGATAAAACACTAGGCGGAGCATGTAGCACCTTGCGAGTCACGACCGCGACCGCGGGAACGATAACAAATGCCGGAGCGGATATGCTTGCATATCGGTATCGGCTTGAAATTATCGGATAAACGAAAGGAAAAAATATGGCCATATTCATGGGAAATCAGGTCGCCGTCATTGCTGGCACGACCACGATTTCTTCTTTTGTATCATCGGTGACACTCTCTCGAGAAGTCGATGCCGTTGAAATTACAAGCATGACCAACACATCAAGAAATTTCATTGGTGGACTTGAGGCGAGCACCGTCTCACTCGAGCTCTTCAATGACTTTGCCGCCGCAAGTGTGAACTCACTTTTTGAGGATGCACTTGGCACAAAACTTGCAATCAAATTGATTCCGGTAACGGGCACCGTGACCGCGACAAATCCGTCATATTCGATGTCATGCTACATCGGATCTTGGCAACCGATTCAAGCGACTCCGGATTCTCCGATGACGGTATCGGTGACTTACCCGGTAACAGCGATAACAAAGGCAACATCTTAAAACATAAAAGAAGGAAGGGATCTATATGTGGCAAGTTGAAGTGATTTATCTAGATGGAGCCGCAAAGAAATATGACATCTCGGCCGCATCAAAAGCGGCATTTGAGTCAAATTTTCAATGTGGCTTTGTCCGGAGAATAGCCGATGAACAAAGAGAGAGTGATCTCTATTGGATTGCTCACTACTTAGCAAAATCAAAGAGCGACACCGTTCTTGAATTTGATAAGTGGCTCGAGATCATTGAGGATGTGAATTTTGATGCTAACGCAAAAAATGGATCGACCGTCACGGGGAACTCTACGAAGTAGCGACCGTGGCGGTCTTGACCGGGATAGCACCAAACGCACTTCTTGAATGTGATCCGGCAATTTATTCATCAATCAAAAACATCTTAAGAGAGCGGATGCAAGTCAAGAAGGCACCGAGGACAAGGAGAAGATGATGGCAGAGCGTGGGATCTATATCGAGGACTACAAAAAACTCCTTGGCGATCTCAAGAGCTTGAGCCCGGATCTTCAAAAAGATTTGCTTAAAACACTTAAAAAAGTAGTCAGACCTTTGCAAAACAAGGCACGCGATTTCGTGCCCGGTGATCCGGCATTAAGTGGATGGCGCACCGTTGCACCGACCTACACAAGTGCAGGATGGGAAAATGACAAAGAACACCGTGGCCGCGCAAGCGATGTGAGATGGGTGTGGGATTCCAAAAAAATGCGCAATGGCATAAAGATTTCAACCGCCAAATCGAGTCAAGAACGCGCTCCCGGTCAGACTCTTTACAAGGTGAACGCTCTTGCCTTAACGAATAAATCCGTGCCCGGAATCATTTACGAATTGGCCGAACCGGATACACCGCGCAAGGGAGCGGCGATGAAATCCCGAAATCCAAATGCACCGGATGACTTTCGCAAAGGCATTGCTCGCAAAGGCGATCACGGCCATCGGCCGAGATTGATTTACAAGGTTGCAATGATGCATGGCAAGCAAGCACAAGATGACATCCAAGATGTGCTTGACAAGAAGCTTTATGCATTTGTTAAGAGGGGGTCTTAAGTGGCTCTAACACGCGATGTCATAGTCCAATTTATTACGAAGTTAAATGACAAGGGCATCAAGAACGCAACCAAATCAACGCAAAAATATGAGGGTGCACTTGGTCGAGTCTCAAAGATTGGTATTGCCGCGTATGCCGCACTCTCGGCCGCCGCAATTAAATTTGGAGAGATGTCGGTCAAGAATGCATTGGCCGATGAAAAGGCACAAAGGATTCTTGCGCTATCCCTCAAAAATTCAGCCGGTGCATCGCAGGGCGTAGTCGATGCCGCCGATGCACAAATTGACAAGATTCAAAGATTGACGGGCGTGTCGGATGATCAGCTTCGCCCGGCCTTGTCTCGGATCGTGAGAAGCACCTCGGAAGTCAGTTCAGCCTTCGACATGCTAAATCTTGCAATTGATATTTCGAAAGGCACACAAAAGGATTTAGGCGCGGTCTCGGTTGCCTTAAGCAAAGCGGTCGATGGCAATTTTGTAGCACTTCAAAGATTAGGCGTTGGAATTGACGCAGATATTCTCGCCACAAAAGATTTCAATCAAATCTTTGGTGAACTTCGCCGCAATTTTGCCGGCTTTGCCGCGGCTGAAGCGGATACGGTCGAAGGCAAATTAGCACGGCTCAAGGTGGCCGCGGATGAAGCTAGTGAGATCATTGGCGAATCTCTAATAAATGCCATTCTTGCAATTGGATCATCTGCCGGATCGATTGAAGAAACCACCGAAAAATTTGACAAACTTGCACGATCGATCGCCGATACCGTCACCGGCATTGGACAATTCATCAGCTTCTTCACAACTTTCGATGCCAAATTGGGAAGCTTTGGAAAGACCTTTGACGAATATGTAAAGTCATCATCCATCTTGGGCGCAATACTTCGCATGCTCCGAGAAGAAGGTGAGCAGACCCGGATTGAATTAGAGCTCACGGCGAGCGCAATGAGACAAGTTACATCGGCACGCAATGCGGAATATACAGCAATACTCAATCAAAAAAAGGCTTTAGCCGATTTTATCAAGGGATTGAAAGCCGAAGAAGCAAAGCAAAGAGCCGCCGCAAAAGCCGCCGCCGATCGTGCAAAGCAAGAAAAAATTGCGGCACTTGCAAAGGCCAAGAGCGACCGTGATAATTTTGTGCGGCAACAATTGGCAAAGCAATTTGACACCGATGCCATCAGCTTGCAAGTGGCCTTGACCCGGCAATTATCCGAAGAAGATAAGAAGCGAGTCAATGCCTTGATCGCATTACAAGAAGATGATGTGACAAAGCAAATGAATGCGCTCGCCGAGATGAATGATCTTTATACAAAGCACTACGGAATGAGACTTGCGGCAATCGGTAAAATTAAAGAAGCTAATGAGCAAGCTAGTGCGGCCGATAGGCCTTCGGGTGGATTCTTAACGCCAAGAAATCCCCAAGACAGTGTGGCAAGCCGTGGGGCAATGGATCAATTCCCGGGTCTTAATCTTGGTCTTGGTAATCTTGACTATCTAAAACCACCATCAACTCCGGATCCTTTTATCACTCAAGGATTACAAGATTTTTTTGCTCAAGATCTTGGTGGATCGGGCATGGCTCCGAGTTTGGCAGATATGAGCTCCGGGTATGAGGGTAGTGGCGTGCCAAATGTCACCGTTAATGTAGCCGGAAGTCTCTTGACCGAAGGCGATCTTGGATTCTATATCTCAAATTTAATTGGCAATCTTAACCGTCAAGGCAACACCGTCACACTAGCGAATTTAGGTCGATGATGGGCGCGATCTTATCGGTGACAATAGATTTTTCAAATGGTGCCGTCTTCGATCCTGCTCTTGTGCTTGACGATCCTTCGACACCGCTCGGCACCGGAGTCTTTGGCGATCAAGCTAGTCAGACGATTGATGTCTCGGAATTTGTATTGCGAGCACAAGTGCGCCGTGCTTACAATCGTAATCAAGATTCTTTTGTGGGCGGCGGTGCAAATCTTAGATTGATTGATGAGACGGGGCTCTTTAATCCGGATAATTCTTCGGGCGTTCTATTTGGCAAGATCCTGCCACTTCGCAAAATACGCTTGAAGGGCACATACGCCGGCAATACATATTCTATTTTCTCCGGTTATATCCAATCTTGGAACTATCAATCACCAAGCGGTCTTGATCCTGCCTTCATTGACATCGTGGCCGTGGATGGATTTCAATTGCTTAACTTGACTACACTCGGAACCTTTGCCACCGGCACCGCCGGCCAGACGACCGCGCAAAGAATCTCAGCTTTACTTGATGCGGCAGATTGGCCGGGTGGAATGAGAGACATCTCCACGACTTCGACCACGACCGTGCAAGCCGATCCTCAAACTTCGGGGAGAAGTGCGCTCGCCGCAATCCAATTGATTGAGCAGACCGAGCTCGGCTCTTTCCTATTTGACGAATTTGGATTTGCTAACTTCTTTTCAAGGGCAGATATTGCAACGGCACAAGGCGGCACACCAACAATTTTCAGC
>Ga0208975_1001209_pt1 | contig 11249 bp, 20 predicted proteins | sample GreLakmeER78MSRF_FD_187700 | JGI IMG/M metagenome (GOLD analysis project Ga0208975, IMG submission 187700) | Freshwater lentic microbial communities from great Laurentian Lakes, MI, USA - Great Lakes metaG ER78MSRF (SPAdes) | ecosystem: Environmental > Aquatic > Freshwater > Lake | place: Great... | reverse complement strand
AGAATATTTTTTAAAAATAATCTTCCGTCATATGCTTATATTTATATTTGATTACGCCTTGCGCTCAACTGTCGGCACACCACCACGTACAGACATCTTAGCGTAGTCGTAAGACAACACCGACACTGTCACATCCGTTAGAGCCGCATCAGGGCGGAATACCACACGAGAACCACCATCCATCTTATAGCCGCCAAGCATCGCACCAGTCTCCAGCACGGAGAGCAGGTTAGAGGCAAAGCAAAAGAGGTAGTGGTTATTGAGGGTGGCGCTACGGTTGTCTGAAAGAATAGAAGCCAGGGGGATCTGTTGAGGCATAATGAAGCCCTCAAGCAGTTCGGCAGGCAGGTTAATGGTAATCTCTGCATTGTTCTTATTGCGAAGAGCGACCCAGGTTAGAGAGTGGCGGTCCAAGGCAGTGGCACCAGCCGCACCCACAGGCTTTACGTACAGAACAAGGGCCGCACTGTCTGTAGTGAAAGTGGTGAGAACTGAACTATAGTCCGTAGAAGTGGGAATACTAGACTCGGTCTTGGTGAACTTGTTGCGGAGAATTGAGCGGTAAACGATGCCGGACATGTGAGAAGACTTCAGGGCGTTAAAAACACCCTCGTCTAACTGCTGCTCAACCACAAACAATTTGAGTTTGTCTCCTGCTAACTGCAGGCTGCCATCGGTCACATCAGAAGCACCACCAGCATACACGGAAGGGGCGAAGGTGCACCGGAAACGCCAACCAGAAGCAAAGCCAGCCGGAAAGAGTTGAGCCGTAGAGGCAAAGTTCGCCCAGAGGGGCAGATAGAACTTTTGAGACGTTCCGTATGTATCGGCCTGGTTAGAGCCATCCTCCAACCCTCCCTCAGCCGATACATTGCACAGAGTACGGATAGTGTTGAATTGCTGGTCCGTGCAATAGTTGATAGTCTCGTTGTGGATGTCATCGCTTTCTACACGCTCTATCTCCTGGCCGTTGTAGAGAAGGGCCACGGACTTAAACCAGAAAGTAGTAGGGGTAAATTTCACATTTAGGCTACCAGTGCCTCCGGTCTTCTTGCGCTTTACCTCAAACTGCACAATCATATCAGTGAGTTTGCCGAGGTGTTCGGGTAACTCAAACTCTGCATAGCCCTCGTTGCCATTCCACGGCTCATCGGCAGGGGCCGTGAGCGGCAGTACCTCCCACACCTTGGGAATAGAACTAACCATATTAGATGACTCCTGAATACCGTCAGTGTTGTAGCGGATCTGCTTGGAAACCGCCACACCAACGTCCCGCATAGCACTCGTTATCTTGTTCTTACCAGAGCGAGAAGCAGACATTTATATTAAATGCCAACAAAAAATAAATGAGAATAATATATAGAAATGCCTAGAATTTCTTTTCCGAGTTTGCCACGGTTTGATTTAGGAGGCGGTGCCGGAAAGAGGCCGCCAATTAGTTCTAGGCCGCCACCAGAATTACCCTCAACTAGACCCCCATCATCAAAACCAGGATTAGATGATGTAAACGCAAAACCAACAACGAGAACTCCGGACGATCCAGATGCGCCAGTATTAAAACCAGATACTGACGCTCCATCAACAAAATTAAATCCAGAACCCACAAAACCCAGTTTAATGAATAATCTTAGAAATACTCTTCTTGTAGGCGGTGGTTTGACCGGAGCCGGATTATTTGCGGCCGGAGGGTTTGGAAACAATGCACTGAATGCCGGTGCGAGTGTTGCCAATGCGGCAATTATTGCCGACGCAATAAAAGAGATGTTTCAAACTGCCGTAGACGGTATAGGCGAATTTACTAAGAATCCTGTTAATTTGGCAATAGTGGCAGGAGTAATAGGGGTTGTTCTACTACGTTAAGTGTTATGACGTAATCACCTTTGCGAACATTTCCATATAGCGTACTATTTTATTTCTGACTGCCTCTTTTTGATCTTCCGGGACGTGTAATTTTTTCATCAGATCTAAGACTGCCTCTTCGTGTTTTCCGGCTTTGACTATAGGTACAACAGCAGTGATAATAGTGGGCATTACCATCTTTTCATCAAACCCACTTATAAACGCCTTTATAGATTCTTCAGGGTTATATTGTTGTAGATAGTCTCTGAAATTCTTAGCCTTCTCTATAATAAATTCTTGCTTATTCACTGTTGTTTTGTCATTGGGTGCACAACACTCAGACGGCATTCTATCTATCATCTGTGTTTATATCTTTTAAACTTTCTTACCCACCTTATTAGATAGCCTTTAAAATATGGACGACCCTGAAGGTGTAGATGAGATTATAAGGCGATTGCCAAAATATTTTACAATTTCCATAGCATCAAAAAGAGGTTCTGGGAAATCAGTTCTGGTAAGTGAAATTATGAGGGATTTATTAAAGAAAAAAGAAAATAAAGTGGATATGTTTGTAATTATGTCTGGTTCTGCAGGGTTGAATGACGATTATAAAGACATTGTACCATCAAACCTAATAATGCCCTTTAGTGAAGAAATTATGAATAGAGTATGGGATTATCAAGCAAGCATTAAACCAGAAAAAAGAGAGCACATCTGTCTAGTATTAGACGATTGTCTAGGTGATAAAGATGCGGTAAGAAATCCAACTATACAGAAATGGTATTCTGTCTGCAGACACATCTCAGCAAGTCTTATAGTGATATCACAACACACAAGTGTCTTATTAACCCCAATTATTAGGTCTAATAGTGACTTAATTATATATTCTAAACTGAACAGACAGCAATTAGAAACCCTGTGGACCTCTACAACAAATATAAGCAAGAAAGACTTTATCAGGGTAAGCGAAATGTTTGGGGGTAAGGATTATAATATGATAGTACTAGACAATGTTATTTCTTCTACGGAGCCTGATGAATTTATGGCAGTTGTTAGGGCCAAACCTCCGGCAAAACATCAGGCCAAGAAATAAATCAGGCCGCCTCACCCCTTTTCCGGCTATTAAAATTTAATTGTCCTTTTAAATTTATTTGAAAAATAAATTGTCCATAGTTAATATAAATGGCCGCTATTCCGAATGTTGCCGAGAGTGGAAACATCGTGTCTCAGGGTGCCGGCTCTGCTGCAGAGCGGTACTACAACTATATGCTAATGAAGGAGAAACTAAAGGGTGGTGCGGCTGAGTTGGCTGCCGGTAGCCGTGGTGCCAAGATTATCAGTTCTCTCTCTGAAAAGGAGGAGATTGAACAGCAGATCCTTCTTAAACTTGTGGATATCAAGGAGAGTTCTCCAGAGTTTGCTCAGGTGAGTGAGATTACTGGCTCTACTGATAAGTTTGAGATGGCCAGAGAACTAGCCTCTTTGGTCTATGACAAGACACGGGCCGAGCAGATTCTTTCTTTCTATACACCGGACTCTACCGCCCTAAAAAAGCAGTTTTTTGACAGCCAGGCCTCCTCTGCTCGCAAGCGTGTAGAGGATTTGGCAAAAGGGCTGGTGGCCAGTGGGTCTAGTGCGTCTCTTGCGGAGGCAATCGCCCAAAAGTTCGGCCTTGCTTAAATTTAAATATAACTAATAACCGCTTACATCTATAAGCATATATTAGTTATCCGTTAATAATACTGGGTAGGCCGCTTTCTGCCACACGCTCCCATATATCTAATTCTATTGTGTGTTCTGCTAATGTACTGGCAGGGGCAGCACCAGAAGGCAACCTCCAACTTATAGTAACTCTGTTTATAGAGCGTGGCTGCAACAAATGATCAGGATACGGGGCGCTCCGTGTAGAAGTTAATTCTGTCGGAAAGCGCCAATATGCTATACCGGAAGTAGTCTTGCCGGCATTTTCTAATTCATCAATACGGAGTATATGACCAACAATACTAGAACTAGCCAAATCTACGTAGACAACATTAGAAATGCTGCCAGGTAAGTTTACAGTGTAATTATTAGTAGTTCCAGAACTTTTATCGGCAGACCAAATTAATATACGATGTCTTCTCCAGTTTGCTGGCAATTGTTCCGGCCTCCAAGACATATTTTTCTATTCTAGGGTACGATTAAATAAAAAAAACTATCCGCATAATTATAGATGCAAGCCTCTAACAAAGACGAAATAAACACAGTCTTACATTTTAGTGACTTATTTGCAAGGATTGTTAAGCCAAAAATGCAGGAAGAATACACCAAAAAGAATAATGGGACAAAACTAGGGGCATATACGATAGATAAAGATGGAAATGAAAAAATGTTAGACGATATTATAAGTGAGAATGCCCCCATTAAAGCAAAATATGGAACTCAATAGATGGCTCGTGGGCATACCTCTGGCTTACGCAACCTATATTACAATGACTTGCCCCTGTGATCCGTACTTGCTGTCTTGCCATCTGCCACACTTTTATTTATCCGTCGGGTCTGTAGCATTATATGTTTATTACATTAATTCATAAAAATTATCATCTAACAATATATTAGAATGTCTCAAACTCTACCTTTATTACTGGCGGCCGGAGCAGTATTCTATTTTTACAGGTCGTCAATAGAACTTCCGGAAGAGGTTGCACCAGAACGGCCGCCACCTCAACCGGTTGTACCTGAAAGTAGCATGCCTGTGGAAGATACAGGGGCGACAGTACAAAGTAATACAACGTGTGACGAAGGATATATTTTTAATTCTGAAAATAACACATGCGACCCTACACAGGCTTTATTAGATAGTGCTTGTGGTAAGAATTATAGATACGATAAAGAAAAAGACTCGTGTGTATTAGCAGGGCGACTAGGTTGCAAAGCCCCCCTTTATCGTGTAGATAAACCCACAGAAGAAGATCCGGATAATTTTGAGTGTGTAGATCCGACAACGTACACAAGAGATGAAAGCAAAGATATTTTAAAAACCGGAAATGAAAAAGCAGATATTGCTGTAAATGTATTTACAAATTTAGGGGCCGGCATGGTCATGGACATGGGATTGCAAAGGGCAGGCAGGGCCATTAGTGAGAACTTACTAACGTCACAAGCCGATAGGGCCGCAAAAGAACTTGCCGAGAAAGCCGCAAAAGAGGCAGCAGAAAAGGCGGCAGCAGAAGCAGCAGAGAAAGCAGCAAAAGAGGCGGCTGAGAGATTGGCAACAGAGGCGGCAGAAAAGGCGGCAAAAAGAGCGGCCGCAAAAACGGCAGCACTTGCAGCACAGTCCTCAAAAGCGGCAGCACTTGCGACAAAGGCCGGTAAGGGCGCATCTTTATTGACAAAGATTAAGGGTACTCCTTTTAGTTTTATTATTACAATTATCGCAACAATTCTTTCGTCTGTATTGGATTTAGACCCCTCTGGTTTTGAGGCTTGCAAACCTGGTGAATTTGATTATAGCACTCTACCAGATTGGGCAAAAGTTATAATTGAGGCTATACCTTTTGTAGGCGATTTACTAATGTTGCTAGGGCCTATAATGTGCATGGGCAAAGGTTGTAAGCCTGACGAAGTAGAGCAAAATGGGTTGTGCTATCCTCCTCCTTTGCCTGGGTGGTGGTGTGAGGCTTTCTTATGCTATGCGCAAGACGAGGCTATAACAATTGACCGGCCAGGCTTTACAAATAACGGAATGGGTCATACAACAACACATATGACAAAGAGATTTGAAAGTGATTTAGGCAGACCTCGTTTAGAGGTTGGAGTATGTCCGCCAGGCACTCGCAAGGATAGTGCTGGGGCATTATGCTACCCTAATGTACCGGATAATTGGAATATAGTTTGGGGCGTTGCGTGGGAAGGTTGTAATGCAGACGAGAGAGATGATGGGGCCTTTTGTGCAAAGGAAACCATTACTCCTTGTGCGGAAGGCCAGTGGGAAGTTGCCAGAGATTGCTGGGGTAACAGAACCGATTATTTAGACGATTGTACGCTAGGTTGGGACGGCTGTAAGCATAGGTGGTGGTCTCATGCCAAGTGTGAAAGGTGGGGGCATTGCCCAGATTTATTAGGCACAAATTGGTGTGCTGGTATTTGTGACCAGTGGGGGGGTTGGGAATGCACTGGCGGCTGTCGTTCTAAACCAGTTCAAATGCCAGAATTAAAAACTACATTTGCGGCTCGTAATTGGAGTTTTAGTTCAAGACCAAAGGGATCAAGAGCACTTGCCGGAACCGAGCGAGAACTAGATTGCCCACCTGGCATGACGAAGCAAGCGGGTTGGAATGAAACTTGCTATGATACTACAAAATGGCCGCCAGGATACCAAATGCAAACGGCCGGCCTAATCTCGCAAATATGCCCACGTGTAATAGACGCTTCACCAGCAAGACAGCAGCCAGAATTTGCTGACTTTGTGGATATCGGTGCCGGTTGCCAGAGAGCAAGATATTCAAGAGGAATAGGAAAACCTGCCATTAGCATGTATATCAAGAAAAAGAAAGAACAGCCGCCCAATGTGCCGCCCCCTATGTGTTCTGATGTTGCAAATGTCGTAAGTGACCCTAACAATCTATTGCTATGTAGATCTGCTGGATGTGCCGACGATGAAAAGATAAATGCAGATTTTAGTTTGTGTGAACAGCAATGCCGCCCACTGTACAAAGATGAGGGTCAATTTTGCACTCGTGAAGCAGGAATACAGGATCCTGTTACTGGCCAAATTTACCAAACAGCAGATAGTTATGAGAAGAGAGCGCCTCGTGAAGTTTCTTATGATGTATATTAGAGATGTTTACTAAATGTACCCTGCCAAAATATGATTTGCCAATAAAAACGTCTACGGACAGACTGATTAATATTGCGTCATACGGTATATATGCTACCATTAAAACCCATCAATCTATAGAGAAATTCAATAAAGAATTAGATGAATTTACAAAATGTGTCCTCTCGGAAAATATACGAAAAATTAATTCGTCCGGCAATTTAGAAAATGCCAAATAAACCATTTTGCAAAGACCTCTACAATAAACACAATGGGCCAGGTATCCGTGTTGCATTAGATATGCTAAATCAACACGGTTATCAAACAATTGAGGACGGTAGCATAGAAAATTATTGCGCAAGAGATTGCTTAGTGTCCAAGGACAACAAAAGACTGTCTATAGAGGTGGAAAGGAAAATGGTTTGGAGACGTAAAAATGATTGGGAGGGTTATTCGTCTGTAAGAGTACCATATAGAAAAAGACATTCTCAAGCAGATATATATATAATGATAAACGAGGCTTCTACTTGCCTAATTGTTTGCAGAATGACAGACGTGAAGAATTCGGAAACAACTAAATATACCTCCCAGATGTATAACGTAGAAGAGGATTTCTTTGCCGTCCCTATTGATAAATTTGATGTAATGGTTTTAGAAAGCGGAAAATGGATTCAAAAAACAAACAAACACAATCTTATATAGATGGTTTATCTTCTCAGAATAAAAACGGCAACCGATGGCAAACATAAATACACGGCCTTTTTTAGGCTTTCCGACAAGACTGAGAAAATTGTACACTTTGGTGCAAAAGGCTATTCCGATCTAACACAACACAAAGATTTTGAACGCATGCAAAGGTATTTAGACAGACATAGGGCTAATGAAAATTGGAACGACCCTTTATCGGCCGGTGCTTTATCAAGATGGATTTTATGGAGTTCTACAAGCATTATTGGTGGTATAAGAAATTATAGGAAGCATTTTAAAATGTAAGTACATTTATATAATGGCAGGCGGGTTTAATGGCAAACCATTTGAATTCAACGCAAAATGTCTTATTATAAGTGGTTCTTTGGCCTATGGCTATTATTACTTACCACCAAAAAATAGTCTTACTTTCTGGTCGTTGTTTTTCGGCTCTTACGTCGCCTTGGCGTGGTACGATGCTTATAACTTATGCGATCTGAAACTCTCGGCCAATAATATCCTGCACCCTTTAACGGCTGCCATAAAGCCCCCTGTCAATTCTCAGGGCGACTATGCCTTTGATTGAAGAAAATTCATAATTTCTTGTCTAGTTCGTGGGCCTTCATATTTTTCCGTACCACCATTTCCATCACGGTAAATGATGGTAGGATATCCGGTCACCTGATATTCTGTGTTCTGTTTCTCTTCCAATTTACGAATTACAACGCCACCAACCTTTGATCCTAATGCGTTCCAATCAGGCAGCATTTTCTTACAATGAGGGCACCATGCGGCATAGTACAAAGTAAGCGACGGTTTAGTGCTGTCTAGAAGTGGTGCAGAAAGCGAGGAATTCATATAATAATATATTGCAGCACCGGCTGCAAGTAAACGTAGCATCTTATACTTATTATAAATCTTTAAATTCATTTATTAAATCTTTTTCTACAGGTTTGTGCAACACTGTTACACAGTATGCAAGTATTCCAGTGCCGAATAAGACAAAGATGAGTCCGGTATAGTAGATTGCGATGGTTGACATGGCTGCCTTCTATTTGTATCTATGAGAAAATCTCGGTCACCTGTCCGTGTAATTTTGTACTCGGCATAGCGTAAATTAAGGCCGGAGAACTCAGAAACCAAATGAAACATAATTCCGGATACAATCAACTGCATTCCCTCACTATTTGGAAACATTTTCTTAACCATTCTGTGTATAAGCAGATTACCTATACCCACAAAAATGGCTTCTCCGGTAAGTTGTACACTCATTCTATTATTTGGCGTTCATAAATTTCCCAGCCTTTAATTATAATGAGCCAAGATCAAGACATAGAATGGAATGAGGGTTTTGAACTGGTTTTAAAAAAAGAGGCCGAACAAGCCGAAAGTCTATTTTGGCTCCATAATAAGGCAGCAATTCTTCAATCACATAACAACGATTATATCACAATACCTTCTATAATTCTTCAGACTTTGACTGGTTTCTTATCGGCTACTGGCGGCTTAGTACCTCCCTTGGCCCTAGGCGCAATATCTGTATTTACAGGAATATTATCTACTCTTGTGTCCTATTACAGATTTTCAGCAAAGGCGGAGGGCCATAGAGTGGTCAGTCAATTATATATGAAGATTTATAAACACTTAGAAGTAGAACTTGCCTTGCCTGTTCCACAAAGAAGCGACCCAGATAAATTATTAAAAGACGTACGTGAGAAACTGCAACGCATTGCCGAGGTTGCCCCAGATGTACCCGAAAGCATTATTAAATTATATAAGCATCAGTTCAAGGACAATAAGACGGCCCACCCAATTATAGCAAACGGATTAGACCCAATTAAGATTTATAAGGACGGTCATGGGTTTCCGGCCACGCCAATTTCTCCTATAAATAAACTGTCCGGCATAATTATAGATGCCCACGGACGAGCAGATAACCAAAATGCTAGCGATGTCCAAAGACAAGAGCATAAGACAGATAGCGGAGGACATGAAAATTAGTAAATCTGTAGTGGGTGCCACAATTAAGAAAATGAAGGCAAAAGAGTTAAACGCCTCGTTTAATGTGACTGAAACAATACCGACAAACACAGTAGAGCAAGACGATATGTCTTTAATAACTCCAAAGAAAGCAGATGCTTTTTTGTCTGCCTTAGCACCGTCCGTGAACACACCACCACCAAACCCTAAGGAAATTGCAAAACGTGATGCAGTGATTAATAGTTTAATGACTGTACAAGTAGATAACGAACCCAAGGCCAAAGTGAGCAAAAAGAGAACATATAATAAAAGGCAGCCTGCAGAATTAAGTGCGGTGAGTGATACTGGTGGAAGTTCAGAAAGTAGAGCGTCGCTAATATCTCGCATTACCTTAAATGTCAATACGTTTGAGCCCATATTAAAAGACTTTGTGAAGCCTAATAAAGACGCTTATTTGACTTCTATGACCAAGAAAAGCGAACAAGAACTAGAGATTATATTGAAAACATTAGAGCATTCCAGAAGCGTCTTTAATATTTCCTCTCAATTAAGATCTTTTGTATATATGGGGTCTTCTGCTATTGAGTACGGCACGCAAAGGTTTATGAAGATGAAGACAGAGGGCTTTTCTCAGGCCCTAATGATGCAAGATCAAGAAATTAGAATGTGTTTGGCAGAATACTGTATGGATAAGGTGGAAACGTTCCAAAAGGTAACACGCCCTGAGGCAAAACTGGCTTCTATTGTCGTACTAACCCTCTTGTCTGTAGATGCAAAAAATAGAATGGGTGGGGGTCATCCTCCGGCAAGCCAAGAACTCAAAGAGGAGGTGGCCAAAGAATATAATGACCTTTAAAAAAAATAGATGGATTATTCAATTTCTATTAAAATAAATTGTGGCGAATAAGTATAAATGGACGCTTCTTCTGTTGGTCGTGCAGCAACCTCTGCTATGGTTTGGGCTGGCGTGGCGTACGGTCTTGCTGCTTTTGCTGGCTCGCCTGTGGCTCTTGGTGAATTGGCGATGGATGCGGGTCTGATGGGTGCTTCTTCTGTCGGCACGGATCTCTTACACAGTCTCGTGGGCGCTTCTCCCACTGGTGTCACCTCTGCTGTTGGTACTGGTGCAATGTATGCGGGCTTGTCTAGGGCGGTACGTGGCAGTGAGGCGTATGCGGTAAATTTTGTGGCGGCTGCTGCTAATGACATGCTTGTAGAGAAGTACTACGAGATGATGGGTTAAACCAATCATATAATTAATATGTCCTTATTGCTAAGGCGCTATTAATTATTATTTTAGTAACACAAGCCGTCAATTAATGTGGTACCTGGTGCGCACCCCATCTGCTTGGCACGAGTTTGACCACCCTTACAATTCAGGGCTGCAAATGGATTATTCCAATCAAACGCATCACATATCATTTGAGTTATACACGTAAGGCCACTGTCTATCTCACCTGATTTGCAGGGCTGAAGAGTGGGTGGCACGCCTACTGTAAACCCTGGCCCTGTTTGTGGCGGCTTTTGCACCTCAAGAACTGCAGCAAGTGGTTTGGCCGCCTGCACTCCCCAGACTCCATTCGTTGCCGGTGTAGCACATTTTACGATAGGAATAGGCATTTGTATTCCAAAGCCGAAATCAGCATTTTCGTACACCACGTTGCAGTCTGACATTATATCTTATGTTTATATTTTTTGTCGTTATCTATATTTTTTAATATTGAGAGGTGTTGGTATTCCGTTCCAGCAAAGGTTACCACCAGTAAAATACTGTCCGGGTTTGCATGCGGCAGTCTTTGGCCTTCTGCTAGGTTCCCTGCTACACGTGACCTCTTGGAGTGGGCCTTCACCACGTGTCTCACATATAGCCGGCAACAGGCATTTATTATTACCCTCGTCTATTTCGCCTGGTTCGCACTCCCATTTAGCAAGTTCCGGTGTCTGT
>Ga0208975_1001208_pt1 | contig 11264 bp, 9 predicted proteins | sample GreLakmeER78MSRF_FD_187700 | JGI IMG/M metagenome (GOLD analysis project Ga0208975, IMG submission 187700) | Freshwater lentic microbial communities from great Laurentian Lakes, MI, USA - Great Lakes metaG ER78MSRF (SPAdes) | ecosystem: Environmental > Aquatic > Freshwater > Lake | place: Great... | reverse complement strand
ACTAGAGACATTAAAGGATCAATTAAACTTTTCTTTTCAAGAAGATTTAAAAGAAGAGTTGGGAACTTATAATTGGTTTTTAATTGGTACTGGGGTTAGAAGAATAATTAGAACTAAAATTTCAGATGTTATCATTGTAAGCGGACAATCTATGGCTTCTAATGTGGGATCGGTAACTGTAACTATAACATGAGTGTATTTTATAAAATACAAGGGTATGATTTAACAACAAATGGTTTAACAACTGTGTTGTCTATTGATGCTTCTTCAGTTGCCATCGTTAAAGAAATAACTGTGGCTAATGATACAACGTCATCTACAGAGGTTAATTTTTATGTACGAGATAGCTCTGCATCAATTGATTATAAGTTTTATCATACTTTTATTCTAGCTAATAACACAGAATATGCTGTTAATAACACACTGGTTTTAGAAGAGGGAGATAGTTTAAAATTTCAATCGGCAACGGGAAATGCCATCTCTGGACAAATCTCTTATGCTTTGATAAATAGAACACAACAAAACGGATAAAGATATATGTTTTATTTTTGGCATACAGCAATAGTAATATTATTCTTAGTATTCTCATTTTTCATGGGCTATAAACTAGGTAAGAAAAATGCTAATAAGACAGAAGAAATTAAAAGAAAATGCCCAATGGGATTTAATTAAAATATGGATAAGAAAGAATATCATATAGATACAGAAACAGTAACTGTTATAAAGAATAAGAAGACAGGTAAGGTTTATAAAGATGAAGAAGAACTTAAAGCTGCAAATGTTGATCCACAAGATATAAGTCGTGACGTTGTAGTTAAAGTTACTAATAAAGGATTAGAAGTATTTAAGAAATTTATGAGTGAAAAATGAACTTGAATAAATACCAAAATTGTTTAAATTTTTTATTCAAACATAACTGTGATAAAATTTTACATTCCAAATCAAATTTTTTAAATCATTTAATAAATACTTTCAATTTATTAAAAAAATGGAAACAACATGAAGATTTATGTTTTGCTGGGATGTTTCATAATATCTATGGTAACAAGTATTTTAATGCAAATTTAGATGTAAGTAGAAGTGATATTAAGAATTTAATAGGAGAAAATGCAGAAGAGTTAGTTTTTAAATTTACGAATACAGAAAGAGACAGTATATCTGAAAGTAAAAATAAAGATTTAATAATTCTAGCTGCAGCTAATGAGTATGAACAAACCCCTATGTTTAAAATTGAAGATAACTTATATGATCAAATAATATCTCAAAATATAGAAAATTATTTTTTTAACACCCCTTGGAAATTTGATGGTAAAAATCTTACTGATGTTTCAAGAAAATGGAGTTACTATTTAAATTTTAAAGAAGATATTGAAAATGGGTTTTTAAAAATAAATGATATATTGCTTAAAAAATATCTTTTGCAAGATTTATTTACCTTAAAAAGATCTTACGCAAGTGCAAATAGTTATGGGTCTGCAGGTGAATATCACACAGATGATGGAGCGAAAGATTATAATGAAGTAATAACTATTATGTATTATTTAAATTCATCATGGAATTTGTTATTTGGTGGTGAAACATTTTTTTTAAATGAAAATAAAGATGAAATTATATCTGCTATAACACCAAAACCAGCGAGAGCAGTTATCTTTGATGGATTTATCCATCATGGTCCAAGGCCTTTAAGTAAACTTTATGGTGGATTAAGAATGGTTCTAACTTTTAAATATCAAGCAAATGGATCCTAGAGGCGGAACAGAATTACAATTTGAATTTTTAAAAAAACATGTAAGTAAAGACTTACTGGATCAGGTACAAATATGTACATCTGTTCCAGGTAAAGTTCCAATAGATCCAAATAAAGTAAATATACTTTGGCAAAAGAATTCATACGATCAACCAAATTTAGCGCCATGGTTTCAAGATAAATCAAATCATAATAAGTATGATTGGTATGTGTTTAATTCACATTGGAATTATGAAAAATTTAGAATGTATTTTGATGTACCCACTGAAAAATGTATTGTTATAAAAAATGGTGTAATGCCAATTGTTCCTAGAACTAGACATGTAAAAGGTGATCCTATTAAACTTATATTTCATCCAACTCCATGGAGAGGTTTAAATGTAATTCTAGCTGCAATGCAACTTGTTAAAAATCCTCTTATTAGTTTAGATGTTTATTCATCAACTGAAGTCTATGGAGATGCGTTTAAACAAAGTAATGATGATGCATATAAGGATTTATATGAACAAGCTAAATCTTTATCTAATGTAAATTACATTGGTTATAAGCCTCATGAATATATAAGAGAGAATTTAAATAAATATCATATCTTTGCTTTTCCAAGTATCTGGGAAGAAACATTTTGTATATCAGCGCTTGAAGCAATGGCAGCAGGTCTTTATTGTATCACAACTGATTATGGTGCTTTATATGAAACAGGTGCAGAGTTTATTACATATGTTCCATATGAGAAATCATTTACAAGTTTAGCGAATAAGTTTGCATTTGCAATTGAGCATGCAGCAGGGACCTTGGATCATCCATCCATTAGACAACATTTAGATATGCAAATAGACTATACAAATAGATTCTATAATTGGAATAAAATTGGTTATGCCTGGACTAAGTTTTTAGAAGGAGCAATAAATGCAAGACGCAAGTAAACCTATTTGGTTTAAAAAAGAAGAAAATAAAATAGAACAAATTAAACAAACGGATAGTTTTGATTTTAAAAATATAACGTTATTGGTTGCAACTCCGGTTCATTCTGAAGTATCTATTCACTACGCAGAATCTTTATTAACATTACAAGGAATGGGTCATTCATTAGGTCTTGTAATAGATTTCTTATTATTAAAATCATCATTAGTTACACAAGGAAGAAATTTATGTGTATCTAATTTCTTAAATAAAAAAGAATATACCCATATGCTATTTATAGATTCTGATATTTCTTTTGATCCATCTTCTGTAGTTAAATTATTAAAGTGCGATAAAGATGTTATTTCAATTCCATATCCAATGAAGACTATAAATTGGAATAAGGTACATGGTAGAATTAATGATGAAAAAAATATTAGTATAGAAGACCTGTCTAAATCTGGTTTTACATATCCAATAAAAGTAGAGGATCAACAAAGCATAACTGTTAGTAAGGGTATTATGGAAGTAACTCATGCTCCAACTGGATTTATGCTTATTAAAAAAGAAGCTATTTTAAAGATGATTGAGAAATATCCTAATCTTAAAATTAAACAACCAACGATAATTAATGGTGAAACAAAAGACACTGATAATTTATGGAACTTCTTTGATACATGGTTTGATCAAGAAACGAATAAATACTACGGTGAAGACTTTGCATTCTGTCAAAAATGGAGAGATATAGGTGGAAAATGTTATTGTTATGTTGATGATTTTATTACTCATGTTGGAGAATATTCATTTGAAGGTAAGTTTATTGACGAATTAATAAACACAAGAAAGATTGACGATTCCAATAAAATCAAGTAAAGTCTACTGTTTTCAGGATATTTACGCCTGCCTTATTAACTATTATTAATTTATGACAATAGCGCGAACACAGATGAATAGACAATTATATCAAATGGGTGGAATGGGAATAGAGTCATTATCTCCTATGCAACCAGCAATGCAGCCGGCAATGCAATCAGCAATGTATAATCCATTGCAAAATAATTATTATAGTGGAATGCCTACGATGATGGCTGGTGGTGGAAGTGCAAAACTAGTAGAACGTGAACAATACGGTTTAGGTAGTGTTCTTAAAAAATTTGCTAAGACATTTATACCAAAAGAATTAGATCCAGTTTTACAAATAGCAGCTCCTTTTTTAGGACCAGTTTATGGACCTATTGCTTCAATAGCAGGTTCAGCAAGAACAGGTAAAATAAATCCATTTACTTTAGCAGCTTCGACTTTACCTTATGTTCAATTTGGTGGAGAAGGTGCTACTGGTTTAGGATCATTTATGCCGGTTGGTTATGGTGGATCTGGTGCAATAGAACTTCCAGGTGGTGCATTACAATTAGGACAAAAAGGAACAAGTTTAGCAAGTTCATTAGGTAAATATTTTGACATTGGTTCAACTCCATATTCAGAACAAGGACAAGGAACAGTTTCTAAAATTTTTAGTACAATAAATCCAGGGTCCACTTTAACTGGATCAGAAAGAATAGCAAACATAATGGATTTAGGAAAACAAGCTACTGATGCTATATTGTATAAAACTGATCCTGTAACAGGAAAACAAGTATTAGATAAACAAGCTGCACTTTCAATCGCAATGGCAATACCAAGTTATTTAGATGCCAAGAAAAAGGCAGATGAGCTTGGGTTAACGTCAAATGAATTTAATGAAGAAATTTATAACAGAGAAAAACAATTTTATCAAAATAAATATACATCAAATGCTCCCGCATCTTCTTTTGATATAAGAACAACTGCAGCTGGTGGTGGGATGATGGATGATGCTGAAGGAATATTGAGTATTAAATTAACTCCAAGAGGAGAATATGGATTTGGAAATATGGTTAAAGCTATTGGTAGTGTAGTAGAACCAGTTGGTGGTGCTACAGCTATACCTAGACCCGGTCAATATGATACAAGTAATAGTGCGGTTTATGTTGGTGAAGGTGGTGGTGGAATGGGAACATTAATTAAACAATTAATTCAACAGAATCCTAATATGTTTCAACAACAAGCAAGAGCAGTTTCTGAAAATCCAGTGAATGATTTATATAAGTATTATTTAGAAAACGAAACTGATGAAGATTATAAAAGAAGAATAATGGAATCTGTTAAACCAAGATTTGGTGTAGCAATGGGTGGTGAAATACCAGTAAGACAAAATCAAGGTGGTGTTTCTGAATTGGACTTAAGAGCAAAAGGTGGTTATATACCTGTTGGAATTAAAGAAAAAGCAGATGACGTTCCTGCAATGTTAAGCAAGAATGAATTTGTATTTACAGCTGATGCCGTAAGAGGCGCGGGTAATGGAAGTGTTAATAAGGGTGCTCAAAAGATGTATAAGTTAATGAAATCTTTAGAGAAAAAAGTTAAAAAAACTAAGGTAGTATAATGGCAACACAAGAACAAGTTACAATATCAAGACCAGCGCCGTATTTAGAAGCAGCAGGTCAAACATATTTAGATCTATTAACACAAAAAACTGGACAAGCTCCAACAACAGCACAAATGACAGCAATGTCACCGCAAGTTGCTGGACAGAATGTATTATCACAAGCAGCACAACAACAAGCAGCAACACAAGCTGGACTTGGTGCATTAACATTTGATCCAACTACTGGAGCAGTTACTGGTGCCGGTCAAGGAACAGGTATTGCAGGTTATCAACCTTTCTTACAACAAGCTCAACAGTATTCAGGACCAGGAGCATATCAACAATTTATGTCTCCATATCAACAAGATGTTATTAATACAACTTTAACTGAATATGATAGACAAAGACAAATTCAACAACAAGGAATAGCTTCTCAAGCTATTCAAGCTGGAGCATTTGGTGGTGGACGTGAAGGTGTTCAACAAGCAGAATTTGATGCTCAGTCTTTACAAAATAGAGCAGCACTACAAGCTCAGTTATTACAACAAGGTTATGGTCAAGCACAACAAGCTGCAGGAACCGCATTCAGTCAACAACAATCACTTGCAGCGTTACAACCACAATTAACTGCAACAGGAATTCAACAATTAGGTGCTGCAGGAACTTCAAACCTTGCATATCAACAAGCAGTATTGGATGCTCAAAGACAAGCTTCACAATTTGCTTATCAAGAGCCATATCAAAGATTATCAGTTCTTGGTTCAGGAATAACTGGACTATTAGCAGGACAACCTCAGGCCCCATATTCACAACAAGTAACTCCACTTGGAGGAGCAGCACAACAAGCTAGTCCATTGAGTCAAGCTTTACAATCTGCTGCGACTGTTTATGGACTTGGAAGTTTATTTGGGAAATAAAAATGTATAATATACTTAAAAGACCAATGTTCAAATTAGGTGGTCAGGCTGACCAAGGATCAGGGATCATGTCTCATGTTGAGCCTAGACAAAATTATATGTTTGGGAATATTGTTCAACCATTAACACCAACACAACAAACATATTCTAATATAGTACAACAAAATCCATATACAGGGTATGCTATGGGTGGAAGAATTGGTTATCAAAAAGCAGGGCCTGTAAATCCTGTAACACCAGGAACATTACCAACAGTAAAATCAGCTTATCCAACATATGGAAGAGAACAACTAATAGAATCAATGTATGGAAAAGAAAATATACAAAATGCTTATCAAAATGAAATTGAAAAATATAAACAAAATATAAAAAATTTACAAAATAGAAGCGGTATGCTTTCACAAGACCCTGAATCAGGAGTATTTATTCCTAATATTGAAGCTGATATTAGTAGAATAGAATCTGGACTTGCAACATTACAATCTCCTGAAGGTAAAAGAGCCTTTGAAGCTAAAAAAATTGCAGAATTAAATAAGACTAGAAAACAAGAAGGATTAGAATCACTAGTTCCAAAAGAAGAAGCTAAAGTAGGAGGTAATGAAGGAGACGGAAGTAAAAAACCTGATTTTGAAGAAACTAAAAAAACAAATCCAAAAGAAGACATTAAAGCAGAAGCTGAAATGTTAAAAGGATTATTAAGAAATGAAGGATTAACTACAGCTGAGAATGCTTTAATCATTGCAAAAGCTTTAGGAACACCTGGTGGTATTAATGCTAAGATAGCAGCTGCAGGAGATTTAGCATTACCGGTTCTTAGAGAAAGAGCTAAATTAGATAAAGAAGCTACATTAGAAGCTTATAAAACATCTAAAGAAATTCAAAAATCTAAAATAGCTGCTGGTACTTTAAGTGCTCAACAAAAATTAATTGAATCAGAAATTCAAAATCAAAAATCTTTGTCTAAACAAATAACAAGAGATCCTGATGGAACTATTAGATATGATGGTTTAACTGAAGCTGAAATAAGAGATAGGGTACAAGCTCCTATATTTGGAAAATATACATCAAAAGAAGCTTTTGAAAAAGAACAAAGAGTTATTAAATTAGAAAAAGATATTCTAGCTGAGAGTATTAAACCGAAACCAGATCTTGCACAAATAAAAAAATGGAAAGATGAAACAGAGATTTTAAGAAAATATTATAAATTTAAAGCTAATGGTGGAAGAATAAATAAAGCCGTTGGAGGAATGTCAATGGAAGATACTACAGTTGAGGATACTACTGGAGAAAAAACTGAAACAGTTGTTGATACTAATGTAGATGGATTTCCAATGAAACCTGTTCAAAAATTATCATTTGAAGAAATTAGAAGTAGGTTACCTAAAGAAATAACAGACGATATTGTTAAATTAATTTCAAATAGTTCTGAAGCGCTACAAGACTTTGCTTATATAAAAACACAACAAGATGTAAATCAATTTAATGTTAAATATGGAGTTAATTTAGTATTACCTCAAAACGTATAGGAGTACTATGGCTGGTTTTAACATATTTAATTTGTCAGAAGAAGACGAAGAATCGCAAAGTGTCCAACCAGGAAGTATAGGGGATATTTTTGGACGTACACAATCAAATGAAATATTACAACCAAAAGGTTCGCCGACATTTACAGATTATTTTACTGATATAGTATTTCAAGCACCAGCAAAAGGTATAGGTACAATAGCAAAAGGATTATTACAAATACCATTTGCGGGGATAGATTTAGCTTTTGATACAGATACACTTTCAAAATTAGATAAGTTTTTTAGTGAAGGATTTTTTAAAATTCCAGAAACCGAAACTACAGTAGGAGATATAACCGCAACTCTAATTCAATATGGTATTCCTATTTCTAAGGCAACAAAAATAGCTCCTTATATCCCTGGATTAAGAGGATTAAGTAGATTTGATGAATTAGAAAAAATACCAAGCATAGCAGGCAAGGCTGGTGAGATTGCTAAAAGAGCTGGTTATTTTGGAGCAATAGGGGGATTAACGGATATGGCGGTATCCTCTCCTGGAATAAATCAAACTGTTGGAGAACAATTTGGATTATTTGAAGGATATGCTGGTGAGGATTTAACAGGAAGAGACAAAGCAACAGAGACGTTAAAGAGTAAATTAAAATTTGGAGCAGAGGGTGCAACAATAAGTGGAGCAATTCCATTATTACCAGTAGCTGGATTAGGATTAAAATATGGGTTAAAACCTGTTGGTAAAACAGTTGGTTTTGTCGGAGAAAATGCAATAGTTGCTATTGATCGTACTCTTATAAATCCTTTACAATCTCTTATCGCTGGAACAAAAGTAGCTAACATAGATGTTCCACGAATAATACCTAAATTAGTTAATAAAATTCAATCTGGAATGAATGTTGCTGGAGAAAGAATTGTAGGTTTACTTCCTCCAAAAGATACTCCTTTTGGAAAACTTTTAAGTGGTGCTTATGATAAATATAAAGAATGGATGTTTGTTAATGGTGGAGTTAGATCTCCTCTTTTTGAATCTAAAGATATTTTAGATAATGCCGCTCAAGCAAGTATAAAAAGAGGTGAAGAGATATTTGTTAAGTTAGATGAATTAGTCCGAAATAAAATAATTGGAAAATCATATACTCCTTTTGTAACCGAAAAAACTTCATTGCCAGTAATTAAATATAATCAAAGTATATTAATGGATTATTTTAATACTCCTGGAAATATTACACCAGTGATAAAAAGAATAGCTGAAATAGATCCTGTAACAAAAAAATTTATAAGAAAAATAAAAAAAGATGAAAAAGGAAATGTTTTGTATAATTATAAATATTCAGAAAATGATGTTACAAAAAAAATATTAGAAAACTTAGATGAACGTGTAACTGGTGATGTTGTAGATATGGCAAGAACAGCCAAACAATATATTCTAGACATACAATCTGAACTAGCTCCATATCTTACAAAAAAAGAAATTCAAAATGGATTTATGGAATTTATGGGTACTTCGTTTAAACAAGGTCTTTCTTCATTTAATAATGCTAGATTTAATTTTGATCCATTAAAACAAGAAAAGGCTATGAAGTTTTTTAAAAATGAAGTTTTATTAGATAGTACTGAGTCAAGAAAATTAATAATTGATAATCAAATAATAAATAAATTTAGTACTGATCCGATTTACAGAGCAATTAATAGAGGTAAGGGAGATATTTCTGAAATGTTAAATATAACTGAAAAGAATTTAAATAAATTTAACGCTAAATATGGACTTAATTTAGATATGAAAACAATTGGTTCTTACAAATCTCAAATAAATTCTTCTATTATAGATGATTCTTTATTTTTAAAAATGAAAGCTAAAAAAGTAAATCCAAATGAAATATTAAATGTTACGGAAAATACATTAGATGCTTTTAATAAAAAATTTAAAGCAAAATTAAACATTGGACAAATAGATAGTTTCAAAGAAGCATTAACAAAAGAAACCGAGGGAATGGCTTTATTTTTTAAAAATCAAGCAGTTAGAAGTGATTTAAGTCCAAATCAGGTATTTAAATCAATAACGGAAAAATTAGGTGATTTAGGTAAGGTAAAATTAAAAGATGGATCTATGGTTGCTATTGATAGCCTTCCAAAACTATATCAAAAAATTGAACAGCTTGGAGGAAGAAATAAAACAAATTTAAGTACAGTGGTTGATTGGTTAACTTCTCCAAAAGGTTCTGAAGTAATAATTGGTGGTAAAAAAATTCCTATACCAGATGCTAACTATGCACAGGGTCCGTTAAGTACTGTTATATTTTTAAATAAACAAAATTATTATAGAAAATTTTTTGATTCTGTAGTTGATATGTCAGATAGGCAAGCTAATGTTTCAAAAAAAATATTAGTTAATGAAAAAGAAAAACGTATACGAGAATTAAACGGAGAACAGTTTCAAAAAGTATCTCCTGATACAATAGTTCCCGGCTATCAAAAAACAAATATTGTTGATCCTCAATTAATGGATAATGCTACTTATTATGCTAAACCAGAAATAGCAAACGCTATGAAAAATGTAGAAGCTGTATTTAAAGGATTAATGGATAATCCAATATACGGAAATTTTATGAAATTAAAAGCAGGAGCTCAAATTGGAGGAACTATTTTTTCTCCAGTTGCTCAGGTGAGAAACGTAACAGGTAATGCTTTTATAGCATTGGTTAATGGATTATATGGAAATAATATTTCTTTAAAAGATAGTTATAAATTAGTTATTCAAGATATATTTCAAGGTGCAAAATTAAATAGTAAAAAATTTCAAAAAGAAATAGATGATTTAATTAATAGAGGAATATTACAACAAAATGTTCAAACACAAGAATTAAAAAAATTATTTGAAACTGCTAACAAAGGAGAAATATCATTAGATAGTTTTATGAATAATAAAATAGTTAAAAAGTTTGTTGATGTTTATCAAGGTGCAGATAGCGGAATGAAAATATTTGCTGATAAATTTTATAAAGGTGCTTTTGGTACAGCCATGAAAGCAGAAAACCCTGCATTATTGCAAAAAGGAACTAAAGCATACGATGAATTTATGGTAGAAGTAAAAGATTGGTATTCAAGAGTTGCTAAACAAGATTTCTTAGATAAAAATTATTTAACTAATGAATTAAAAACACCCGCTGAAATTTTAGGAGATATGTCTGCATTTTTAGTTAAAAATACTATGCCTACTTATAGCATGGTTCCAAAAGCAGTAAGAGCAACAAGAGAATTACCCTTTGGTAACTTTGCATCTTTTCCATCTGAAATATTAAGAAATAGTGCAAATATTATTTCAATTGGAGCAAGAGAGCTTACAAGTGCTAATCCTTTAATAAGACAAATGGGGGCTAGAAGATTAATAGGTGCTGCAGCTGGATTTGGTGGTTTAGGGTATGTTGTTAAAAAAGGTGCGGAAGCTATAACTGGTGTTGATGAAAATAAAATGGAAGCATTCCAAAGATCTTTTGCTGCTCAGTATCAAAAAAATTCAACTTTAATTCCTGTGACAAGTGTTGATGAGAATGGAAATTTTAAATATTACAATTTTTCATACACTAATCCTTATGATGTATTAGTAAGACCAGCTAATGCTATTTTAGAAGCATTTTCAGATGGTAGATTAAATAAAGATAGTGCTGATAAAATTGTAATGAATGCTTTATTTGGTAATAATATTTCAGGAAGAACTGGAGCATTAGGTGAATTCTTCG
>Ga0208975_1001207_pt1 | contig 11272 bp, 19 predicted proteins | sample GreLakmeER78MSRF_FD_187700 | JGI IMG/M metagenome (GOLD analysis project Ga0208975, IMG submission 187700) | Freshwater lentic microbial communities from great Laurentian Lakes, MI, USA - Great Lakes metaG ER78MSRF (SPAdes) | ecosystem: Environmental > Aquatic > Freshwater > Lake | place: Great... | reverse complement strand
ACGCAATATCATGAGTAGATTTATAGGACACATACCATGCCCAAAGTGTGGTAGTAAAGATAACCTTGCTGAGTATGATGACCATTTTTGGTGCTTCGGTTGTCGATACCACAAGACCAAAGAAGATATTCAAACGCTACGCAAGAGAGCGTTTAAACAAACTGAGATTCCTCCTGATTTAGTTGGACTCATGAATTGTTCTCGTGATCTTCCGCAAAATGCTATGAAATGGTTGTTATCTTATGGCATCTCCAAAGACGAAATAGAGCAGTATGACTTTCAATGGTGTGATGATAACTCATTGTTAGTGCTTTACAACAAGGACGGATATTGGCAAGGTCGGTCATTTGATGAAAATAGACCCAAGTATTTGTCAGGTGGAAATAAACCTTTGACAATTTATGGTAATGGCGATAAGATTATTTGTGTAGAGGATATTTTATCAGCAATCAAGTTGGCTAGATTATCGCCTGAATATTGCTCAACACCGCTACTTGGCAGTAGTATGCCTCTAGAAACGACACAATCGCTTATAGAACGATTTTCGCATGTTATTATATGGTTGGATAGGGATAAGGCTAAAAATGCGATTAAGATGGCAAGAAATTTGAAACAGAGGGGTATTTATAGTGAGGTAGTTATCTCACCTAAAGATCCTAAAGAATATAACAAAGAGGAAATGTTAAAATGGTTGAGAAGCAGATAATAAAATTATTTTGTGAAGATAAAAATCTATTTACAAAATATTATAAATATGTTAATATTAATTATATTAAATTAAATTATAATAATATATATAAATTATTTATAATTATTAATAATTATTATAATAAATATATTAATAATAATAATATTAATAAATCTGAATTAGAAATAACTTACAATGCTAATTACTTACTCAATGAAGCAGAACGTAAAGAACTCATTGCTCTCATTGATGATATCTTCGCTACGGAAATTACTAACCATGAAGCAGTTGTAGAGCTTCTTGAAGAGCACAGACGTAGATGTTTAGCTGGTGATATTGCTCGTATTGCTCTCGATGTAGAAGATGGCAAGACTTCTATCGAAGAGCTTAACAAAATCTTTGGTGAGTTTGAGCACTCTCAGATCGAAGCTGATGAAGCTAAGGTTGTTGAGATGGATCTAAATTTACTCTACAACACACAAGTTAAAACTCAAGGTCTTAGATGGCGTTTAAACTTCCTCAATCAATCACTTGGTTCACTTCGCAAAGGTGACTTTGGATTCATCTTCGCAAGACCAGAGACAGGTAAGACTACATTCCTTGCATCAGAAATCTCTCACATGGTTCAACAAACCGAAGGTGATATCATTTGGTTCAACAACGAAGAGCAAGGCAACAAGGTTGCTATTCGCTGCTACTCTGCTGTGCTAGGACTTACGACTGAGGACTTATGGCGAGACATAGAATACAATCAACGTAAGTTCGAAGCTTTAACACAAAAGAGAATTCGTATATATGACTTCGAAGACTCATCAAGGGCTTCACGCATTGATGCTATCCTCAAGACGACTAATCCTGCATTGATCATCTTCGATCAAATTGATAAGATCAAGGGGTTCAAAGCTGATCGTAATGACTTGGAACTCAAGGCAATCTACCAATGGGCTCGTGAGATAGCAAAGATGTATGCACCAGTGATTGCAGTATCACAAGCAAGTGGAGAAGCTGAAGGTAAGTTGTGGCTCACTATGGATATGGTTGATGGCAGTAAGACAGCTAAGCAAGGTGAAGCTGACTGGATACTTGGTATTGGTAAAGAACAAGACAACACAAGTCGTATTCGATATTTGAATATTACTAAGAACAAATTACTTGGTGATGAGGATACACTACCTGATCTTAGACATGGTTCATCTCAAGTATTAATTAAACCTGAACTAGCACGCTATGAGGATCTATAATGTTTAAACAAGCTATCATTGACGGTATTGTTATTTGGTGTATAGTTTGGTTTGTAGGTTCAATGGTTAAACTTATAGAGAAACTAATATGAAATATAAAGTGATTGATGTAGAAACTACTACGTCTAACAAAGGTAATCCTTTTGATACAAAGAACAAACTTTGCTATGTAGGCATTGGAACTGACATGTATCCAATCGAGTATGGTGATGCTCCTTATGGAGAATGTTTAAACAATATACAAAAACAGATTGATGAAGTTGATGTCTTAGTTGGATTTAATATTAAGTTTGATTTACATTGGCTTAAGAAGTATGGCATTAACTTTGGTGACAAACGTATTTGGGATTGTCAGTTGGTTCACTTCGTTTTAGGAGGACAACAGAATCCTTACCCTAGTTTAAACGGTGTCTGTGAACACTACGGACTAGAAAAGAAATTAGATGAAGTCTCAGAGGTGTATTGGAAGAATGGTGTAGATACTCCTGACATACCTGAGGACATCTTAAGAGAATACTTGCAGAAAGATTTAGTATTAACAGAGCAAGTGTATTTGCAACAAGTAGAAGAGGTAAAGAAGAATCCATTACTGGCAAGGCTAATAAGTCTACATAATCAGGACTTACTTGTCTTACAAGAGATGGAATTTAACGGACTATTATTTAACCAAGAATGGAGTGAGGTGCTAGGAAATGAACTCGAAGAACAAATTGATAAACTTGATAGGTCATTGTTTCAATACCATGAATTTAATAACTTTAACCCTAACAGTGTCGATCATGTTAGTTGTCTCTTATATGGCGGCACTATTATTTACAAGCGTCAAGTTCCTGTGGGACATTATAAGACTGGTGACAGGGCAGGAGAAGTCAAACATAAGTGGGAAGAATTTAAGTTAGAATTACCAAGACTTGTTAAACCTTTACGAGGCACTGAGTTAGTCAAGGAAGGATACTTCTCGACTGATGAAAAGACTCTTAAGACTTTGACTGGATCTAAGAGAGCTAAAGAAGTAATTGAATTATTGTTGACAAGATCTTTATTAGAGAAGAGAATGTCTACATACTACAAAGGATTAGTGAACTTGATCGAAGAACAGAATTGGAAACGTAACATGATCTATGGTCAGCTAAACCAATGTGTAGCAAGAACAGGTAGACTATCTTCTAGTAAACCTAACTTGCAGAACTTTGATGGTGAGATTAAAACTTTATTTTATTCTAGATATTAGGAGGCAATATGGAACAGTATGATGATAATGTAGGTAATGATATAATTTCAGAACGACATGCAAGAGAACAAGCTTGGGTTGTGCATAGTATTCAAGATATGAATGATATCATTGAAGAGTTTGGTGTTGAGGTTGTGTTTAAACATCTTACAGAATACTCTCGTCAAGAAATAGTAAGACATCTAGCAGAGACGTTTTAATGCTTCTTCAAGCTGATGCAAAACAGTTGGAGTGGGTAGGAGCAACCTACTTTAGCCAGGACTCAGTTGCTCTAAAGGAGATATGGAACGAAGTTGATCAACACTCTGACAACCAAAAGAGATTTGGTCTTCCATCTAGACTTATTGCTAAGACGTTTGTATTCCGTCTTATCTATGGAGGATCTGCGTATTCTTATGCAAACGATCCTGATTTTAAGGACATTGGAAACGAACCCTTCTGGCAAGGAATTATTGATGAGTTCTATAAAAAGTATTCTGGACTCAAACAGTGGCACGATAAAATCTTCTTCGAAGCAAAGCGAGATAGAAAACTTGTTATGCCTACTGGACGAATCTACTACTACGAACCTGAAATAAGAAATGGTAAAGTGAATTATCCTAGAACAAAGATACTAAACTATCCTGTTCAAGGGTTGGGAGCAGATCTCATGTCGATTGCTCGAGTCAGTTTAAGAAATAGATTGAAAGGTATGGAAGCTATCCAAATGGTAAATACTGTACACGATTCAATAATACTTGACTTTGATCAAAAAGTATGGGATAATATAAGTATAGTCAACATTGTTGACAAATGTTTTAATGATGTGCCAGCTAACTTTAACAAGTTATTTGGAAAAGAGTTCAACCTTCCTATGAGGGTTGAGTGTCAAATTGGACCCAATTGGGGCGATATGCAAATCGTATCAGCAAATCATAACAAGGAGTAATATATGCAAATCACAGTAATTGACGTAGGTGCACCAAATACACACGCTGCTAAGAATGGTAGATCATACCAGTCTATGGAAGTAACTTATAAGAACGAGCAAGGTCAAACTCAATCTAAAAAGTTAATGTCTTTTTCTAATCCTGATGTGTTTAAACAAGCTAAGGATTGGCAAAAAGGAGATAATGTTAATGTAAATATGACTAAAGATGATGCAGGTTATTGGCAGTGGGTAAGTATTGGTGAGCCAGGTTCAGCTTCTGCATCTCCACCACAAGCTTATTCAGGTAAGCCACAAGCCTCTGCTACACGAGTCACTGGTTCTAACTATGAGACTCCTGAAGAACGAGCTAAGAAACAAGTTTATATTGTTCGTCAGAGTTCAATCTCAAGTGCCATTGATTTACTTAAGTCAAATGGTAATGATGTAAAAGTAGAGAATGTGTTATCAGTAGCTAAGCAACTTGAAGAGTATGTCTTTGGTAAACAAGCTGGTGTTGATGCAATTAACAGCATGCAGGATGATATTCCTGTTTAATGCAAGCTTTACTTGATCAGGACTTAGTATGTTTTAGATGTGCTGCTTCGGCAGAACACGATGATCTAGGTATTGCGATATACCGATTAGATGAGCTCGTAGATACTATTCTCGCTAAGACTGGGGCTAGTAGCTATAGAGCTTTTCTAACTGGTAGTACTAATTTTAGGAAACAAGTTTATCCTGAATACAAAGCTAATAGAACTCAGCCTAAGCCTGTACATCTAGAAGCCTTACGCAACTATAGTCTTGACAAGTTAAACGCAGAGTATGCTCCTGATGGTTTAGAAGCAGACGATGCTCTAGCAATTAACCAAACTAATGAAACAATTATTTGTACATTAGATAAAGATTTACTACAAGTACCAGGTTCTCACTTCTCCTGGGAAATTAGTGGTAAAGGTTGGACAAGACCTGACAGATTTGTTGAACAAACAGAACTCGAGGGTCTTCGTCTTTTCTACGAACAATGTCTTAAAGGTGATACTTCAGATAACATAAAAGGTATTGAAAAGATTGGCGAGAAGAAGGCAAAGGTTATGCTTGCTGGTTGCCAGTCAGAACAAGAGATGTTCAATATCGTAAGGAATTTATATGGTAATGATGATGAATTCATTATGAACGCAAGAGTCTTATGGATCCTTAGATCTATAGATGACGATTGGAAAAAGAGATTTGATGCCAACATTCAAAAGTAAACTAGAAGAGAAAGTCTGGGCTTCTTTAAAGAAAGTATTCCCAACGGTTAAATATGAACCTACTAAATACAAATATGTACAACCAGAGCAAGAAAGAACTTACACTCCTGATTTTAAAACTGGTCGTAGGAATGTATTTATTGAAGCTAAGGGTAAGCTTGATCTCGAGACTAGAAAGAAAATGGTGTGGTTTAAACAGTGCAATCCTAACATTATTATTATATTTCTATTTCAAAATCCTGATAACAAATTAACTAAAAGAAGTAAAACAACTTATGCTATGTGGGCTGAAGCTCAAGGGTTTCTATGGTTAGACTTCAGAAAGGATTGGCTAAGTGCTTATCAAAAACTGTGTGAAAAATGAAAATGGAGGTTACGACTTTCAGTTTAGTGTTACTGACGAAGAAGCCGAATATCTTATACACTTGGCTATTGAAATGTTGATTCACAGTGGTACTATTCAACTACAAGATCAAGAGTCTGCTCAAGATGAACTTGATTATTATATAAACAATGGAGGTAAAATATCATAATGGACTTTATAAATCTAGATAATATGTACACACCATTGTCAGCTACGTACTCAGCTTATGAGTATGTGATTGATAAAAACGTAAAGTATCCATCGGCATTACCAAAAGATAAGCAAGAGAAGTTTGAAAAGATGTTAAAGGAAGACGGATTTAAAACAGATTTACATCGTAAGATGTGGAATCCTAATTGGATTTATTCTAAGGAGGAATAGAATGAGCAAGATATTATTATTAGATATAGAGATGGCTCCGAATGTGGCTCATGTGTGGGGTATCTGGGATCAGAACATTGGTATCAACCAGCTTCAAGAATCATCGTATGTCCTGTGCTATGCAGCTAAGTGGTTAGGTGATAAGAAGATGGTCTTTGATTCTGTTAAAAAATCAGGCGACAAGAAAATGTTAGAAGGTATCCATAAGCTTCTTGATGAAGCAGATGCAGTCATACATTATAATGGTAAACGATTTGATATACCTTCACTTAACAAAGAGTTCCTATTACATGGAATGTTTCCACCAGCACCATTCAAAGAGATTGACTTACTTACTGTAGCTAAAGGTCGCTTTAGATTTGTATCTAATAAGTTAGATTATGTTGCCCAACAGCTTGGGCTTGGTAAGAAAACAGAACACAGTGGTCATGAGTTATGGGTACAGTGTATGGCAGGTATTCCAAAGGCTTGGAAGAAAATGGAAGAGTATAATAAAAATGATGTTATACTTCTTGAGAAAGTATATGAACGCTTTAAACCTTGGATCAAGAATCATCTTAACCGTAATCTAGTTGAAGGTACTGACCTATGTTGTCCTACATGTACCTCTAAGAATTTCCAGCGAAGAGGGTATAACATGACTTCGGCAGGCAAATATCAACGATATCAATGCCGTGCTTGTGGTAATTGGTTCAGAGATAACAAGAATTTGAAAGTTAAAGGTGATCTAAAGTTGGTGAATGTATGAAGCCCTTAGCCTGGTTGATCCGAGAGTTTGACAGTAAAGGTAACTTAGTTTGGTATGGCATACTTACGAGTGAGCCGACTGAACTTTCCTGGTTTAAAGACCTCAAGAATAAACAACATAACGTAGAGATCATTCCTTTGATTGCTGACGAAAAGAATATTAAGAAAGTTACTAATATAAAGAAGTATGATAGTAAACTTTTAGTGGAGGCTAACATTGGATTATGAGTCAAATACTAGATAAAAGATTCCTTCGTAAGTTATATGATTGTTATATAACACTTCCTCCTTTCTGTGGTTTGCGTATGCCTCCAGCTAGAAAAGTAACCTTCGAGATTACTGATGCTGATGATTGCTATGGATTGTTTATTCCATATCCAATGAGGATACAAATCAGTACTGAAAACAATACCTTCTATATGTTATGTGATACTTTACTTCATGAGATGGTTCACTTGTATCTGTTTTATAACGGACATACAGATTACAATCAGCATGAAGAAAAGTTTAAGAAATTATCTGATGAAATATGTGAAACTTTAATGTTAAATCGTGAACATTTTCATTGACAAAGTTCTTTAAACAAGGTATAATATTATGGTGGAAGAGTTTATTGGATACGTTTTACATATAATACTTACATTACCTTTATGGGTATTAATTATCTTTATGTTTAAACAGTTTTATGATGAAGCGGAGGAAGAATGAGTGCACTTGATAAGCAAGTAAGTGGTAGTCACTACAAGCAGTTTAAGATACAACCTATCGAATTTATTACAAAGAATAATATTCCATTTATAGAAGGTAATGTGATAAAGTATATCTGTAGATGGAAAGATAAAAATGGTCTAGAAGATCTGGACAAAGTTATACACTATGTAGAGTTATTAAAGGAGTTAGAACATGGCAAGTCAAAACGATCACACGGGAGCAAGGCTCGTGTCAAAACCCTTATCCAAGGATGGACAAGACAACTGGGATCGTATTTTCGGAAAGAGAATTAAGGAACAAAAACTTTCAACTGAAGATATGTTACCTGAATATGAACTAAATAAATCTAGTGGTGAAGTTCAACGAGTTTCTAGAATAGATGACAAATGCAATTAACATTCGAAGAAATATGTGAACACTTAAAGAAGTATGATGAAACTATGTTACTAGAATTACTTAACATAAATTCAGAAGAAATAGTAGAGAAGTTCCAAGACAAAATAGAAGATAACTTAGAGGCTCTTGCAAAAGAGATTGATAACGAAGAAGAGGAATACGATATATATGAGTAGTTTACCAAGTGTTTACCAAGAAGTAATTGCTATGAGCAGATATGCTCGCTTTATACCTGAAAAGAATAGACGTGAGACATGGGATGAAACTGTGTCTAGATTAGTTGAGTACCTAAAGACTAAGGTAGAACTAGATGAAAAAACATGGACTGACTTAAGACAATCAGTAGAACGTCTTGAAGTTATGCCTTCCATGAGATTACTAATGACTGCTGGAGAAGCTTGTGAAAGAGATAATATCGCTGCTTATAACTGTAGCTATCTTGCTATTAATAATAAACGTGCTTTTAGTGAAGCTTTATATATACTCATGAATGGTACAGGAGTTGGATTCTCTTGTGAACGTCAAGAGATTTCTAAACTTCCTGAGATTCCTGCTGAATTAAAATACTGTGATGATGTTATCTTCGTAGAGGATAGCAAACTAGGTTGGGCTAAAGCATTTAAGAAACTTCTATCTTCTTTATGGGAAGGTGATATTCCTACATTTGATTTTAGTAAAGTTCGTCCAGCTGGTGCTAGACTTAAAGTATTTGGTGGTCGTGCTAGTGGTCCTGAACCTCTTAAGAAATTATTTGATTTTGTAGTAGAGACGTTTAAACAAGCTGTAGGTCGTAAATTAAATTCAATTGAAGTACACGATATTATGTGTATGATTGGTGAGATTGTAGTGGTTGGTGGTGTTCGTAGATCAGCACTTATCTCTTTATCAAATCTTACTGACAGACGTATGCGTGAAGCTAAAATGGGAGCGTGGTATAATGATAATTCACACAGAGGACTCGCAAACAACTCAGTCGCCTATACAGAGCGACCAGATAGTGAAACTTTCATGGAAGAGTGGCTATCTTTGGTTAAATCCAAGTCAGGTGAACGTGGAATCTTTAATCGTATTGCTGCTCAAAATCAAGCAAATAAGTGGGGAAGACGAGATCCAACTCTCAGTTACGGAACCAATCCATGCTCAGAAATTATCTTGCGTGATAAACAGTTCTGCAACCTTACGGAAGTGGTTGTACGAGCAACTGATACCGAGCCTTCACTTGTCAAGAAAGTTAGACTCGCAACAATACTCGGTACAATTCAATCAACCTTAACTAACTTCCAATTCTTATCCTCTGAATGGAAGAAGAATACAGAAGAAGAAAGACTTCTTGGTGTTAGTTTAACTGGTATTATGGATTGTGAGATTACAAGTAATCCTGATCCTAAGATGTTAGAAAGGTTAAGAGATGTCGCTAGACAAACAAATGAAGAGTATGCTAAGAAATTTGACATACCATCTTCTGCTTCTATCACTTGTGTTAAGCCTTCAGGAACTGTATCGCAGTTGGTTGATTCCGCTAGTGGTATCCATGCTCGTCACAATGACTTTTATATCAGACGCATACGCATGGATAAAAAGGATCCAATCTATAACTACCTCAAGGAAAAAGGTGTAGCTGTAGAAGACGAAGTGTTTAGACCTGATAGTACAGCAGTGTTCTCATTCCCAATGATGGCTCCTAAAGGTGCTATTCTTAGAAATGATAAGAACTCTATTGAACAATTAGACAATTGGTTAATCTATCAACGTCACTGGTGTGAACATAAACCTTCAGTAACTATCTCTGTTAAAGATGAGGACTGGGTTGAAGTAGGTGCATGGGTATGGAAATACTTTGATGAGATCAGTGGTGTGTCATTCTTACCACACTCTAATCATACATATCAACAAGCTCCTTATGAAGATTGTACTAAAGAGCAATACGAAGAGCTTCTTGCAAAGACACCTAAGGTTATTGATTGGGAGAACTTTAAAGAAGATGAAGATAATACTACAGGTGCCCAGACATTAGCTTGTACTGGTGGTGCTTGTGAAATCTAAGGAGATATTATGTTAATCGGTGCAGAATTAATTTGTGGTGTTAATGTAGGATTTGAGATTGTAGAAGATAGTGATTACCACTATTTACTTATAGATCTTTTTATTATAAGATTACAATTCTGTAAAGAGAAACCTCAAGTATGAAGGTATGTATTATAGGAAGTCGTAGTATAGACAAAGCAGAAATTGTCTTTCCTATTTTAGATAGATTCATTAAAGAACAAACCAACGGCAAGCCTACGTTTATATCAGGCTGTGCTAAAGGTGTAGACCAATTGTCAAAGAAGTATGCAGAAGCAAATGGATTTGACTTTGTAGAGTTTTTACCGTATCATTTAATAGATCAAACGGTAGAGTTTAGTAGTAAATATTTCTTCATTAGAAATAAACAAATGATTGACAATGCAGATAAGGTTCTGGTAATATGGGATGGTAAGAGTAAAGGTACTGAATATGGTATCAAGTATACTCAAAAGAAGAACCTACCTGTGATGATAATCAAAGTAGTTTAGTTGTCCCTTAAGGCTATAGCAGACGTAAAGATTCTATTAGGGCTGCCTCTCCCTGATCAGAGTTGTTTGTTATAGCCTTACTTTTTTATAGGGATGCGAATTTATTAATGTAGTTTTTAGCTTCTACACTAATATGTCTCTTCCAGTTAATTGGATCAATATCAATAGCATTTCTTACAACTGCAGGTCCTGCATTATAAGCTGCTAAAGCTTTCTCCATATCGTTACCGAATTCTTTTAACATAGCTGATAAGTAATCAGTAGCAAAGCGTTTATGCTCAGCTTCTGGTGCTTTAACTAAGTCAGGTATTGGTGTAATACCGAATCCTGGATCTTTTGCTGTAGATGGTAAGATTTGATACTTACCTAATGCTCCTGTAGGAGATTTAGTAAGATTACCTTTTGCATCTAAGTGTTGATTGCCAGACTCAACTTGAGCTAGCTTGGGGATCACTAAGTCTACAGATGCCCCTTTTACTGTAGACTCAGAGGTTTTTTTATCCAAAATTCCTGCAGGTACGAGTGATGGTAACTTTCCGTAGAATTGTACCCTAGCTTCGGATAAAGAAAGACCACTACTATTATAGAAAGCAGTAAATGTTTCATTGATACTCCTTACAGTTTGTGCGTTAAACTGATTAACTGAACGTGTATCTTGGTCAGTACCAGTAACGACAATAGTACCATCTTTATCATTAAATGTCACGTTTAAATTACCTGGATTGGTAATCCTAAACTGATTAACTGCGTTATTTAATAATGGTACATAGTCAGAGATATGTCTTTGTAATCCTG
>Ga0208975_1001206_pt1 | contig 11279 bp, 15 predicted proteins | sample GreLakmeER78MSRF_FD_187700 | JGI IMG/M metagenome (GOLD analysis project Ga0208975, IMG submission 187700) | Freshwater lentic microbial communities from great Laurentian Lakes, MI, USA - Great Lakes metaG ER78MSRF (SPAdes) | ecosystem: Environmental > Aquatic > Freshwater > Lake | place: Great... | reverse complement strand
CATAATCACCGGTTGGAAACGGGAAAAAGTTAAATCCAGCACCTTCAGAAAAATTAGCAACTTTTACTATATTATCATTACTATCACGAATAAATATTATTTTATCAGCAATATTTACCGCGACTTCTCCCTGAGTTATTGTCGAAGTAGTAGGTTCTACTCCGACAGTCTCGGATCTTTTTAGTTTAATTACTGTTGCTGTTGGTGCTGACATTTATATCTTCTTGTTTTTTATTTTTACTAACGTAAGTATTTAATTTTTGTTTTAACGTTTCATTTTCATTATATAAAATTTCTTTTTCTTTCACTACTATATTTAATCTAGTTTCAAGCATTATAATATCTAATATTAAAGCAGTATATTTTTTTGATAAATGGCTAATATACTCATTTATTAAAGTAGTACTATCTGTATTTTGATTTTCCATAATAAACTCTCAAACAATTAAATTAAAAAGTGCCGCCATCTATGTTAGAAAATGACGGTGCTGCACCTGAACCTCCAGAAACTAATACTTGCCCTGCTGTTCCCGTAGCAGTTACGCCTAAAGCACTAGTTCCGTTACCAAAAATGACACCGTTTGCAGTAAAAGTACTTGCACCAGTACCACCATCTGCAACTGTGATATCGGTAATACCAGTAATAGAACCACCAGTAATAGTAACATTAGAAGATTCAAGATTCGCAAGAAGAGTGCCGACAGTAATAGTTAAATTGCCAGTTGAAGCACCAGTAAATGTACCAGTACCTACAATAAACTTATCTTCTGATTCATCAAATCCCATGAAAGCATTGTTAGAAGAACCACGTTCAATAATAATACCAGCATCACTTGATGGGGATCCAGTAACTCCGTTACCCAATTCAAGCAGAAGATCAGATACTACGGTGTTAGTAGTTGCCACTGTAGTAGTTGTACCATTGACAGTAAGGTTGCCAGAAACAACTAAGTTTCTTGTAACAGACAAATCTTGACCAATAGTTACGTCATCTGGCAGACCAATTTGAACTTGACCGGCTGTAATAGCAGTGTTGATTTCATTTGATGTACCAGCAAAAGTCAGTGTACTGCCGCCAGCGATTACAGCGGGTGATCCACTTCCGCCAGCAATAGTAAATGAAGTTGAAATATTGTCTGTTGTTACTGAAGTTACCAAACCTTTTGCGTTTACTGTGATAACAGGTACTGCTGTAGTTGAACCAAATGTTCCAACGTTTGAGTTAACAGTTGCTAATGTACCTGCGCCAGTAACGTTACCTGAACCATCAAAACTTCCACTAGTATAAGTTAAATCACCAGTGATAGCAACTGTTCTAGCAGTAGTCAATGTTGCAGCAGAACCGGTTGTATTCTGGTTACCAGTTGAATTCACACCTGGCAAGTTAATGTTTGCTGAACCATCAAAACTTACACCACCGATTGTTCTGGCAGTTGTTAAAGTGGCTGCTGATCCAGTTGTATTCTGGTTACCAGCAGTGTTAACACCGGGCAAATCAATGTTTGCTGAACCATTAAAAGAAACACCACCAATCGTTCTAGCAGTTGTTAAAGTGGCTGCTGATCCAGTTGTATTCTGGTTACCAGCAGTGTTAACACCGGGCAAATCAATGTTTGCTGAACCATCAAAACTTACACCACCGATTGTTCTAGCAGTTGTTAAAGTGGCTGCTGATCCAGTTGTATTCTGGTTACCAGCAGTGTTAACACCTGGCAAGTTAATGTTTGCTGAACCATCGAATGAAACACCACCAATCGTTCTAGCAGTTGTTAAAGTGGCTGCTGAGGTTGCCGTAGACGCATTACCTGTTAAAGCCGCAGTAATTGTGCCAGCAGCGAAGTTACCAGAAGCATCACGTTTTACAATTGTAGAAGCAGTATTATTGTTAGTTGCAGCATCAACAATATCAGTATAATATTTACCGCCAACTGCGTGAATTACTGCTGCTCCAGCGTTGTTTAATGACTCAATGTATAGTTTAGCACTCGCACCATCATTTGTTTTGTCTTGAGTGTAAGCTAATTCCGCTTCAGCAAGTTGTGCGGTTGTTGGTGCAGTAACGCCTTCTGAACGTTTAATCTGAATTATCGTTGGCATTTAAAATTTCCTATTATTGTTGTTATTATTATTATTAAAAAGATCCACCATCTATATTACCACTTAACGAGGTTAATGCTGTAGGAACCCATTTTTGTAATGCTAGGTCATACACTAATGTATCTCCATCTTCCAGAACCGTAGTAGGATCTACATTCGCTAAATTTTCTAACTTTGCATTAGTTAAGGCTTGAGAGCCAGGTGTTCTAGTAATAGTCGTTATTCTAGTAGATGCAGAAGGTACACTAACCTTTGTAGCGACAGATGCAGAAGGTACGTTTACATTAATAGCCATTATCTAGTTGCCTCAGGCGTTACGGTTATGATTCCTTCTAACACCCTTAGAGTTTCAACATTGCTTAAAATTTCTACATCATAGACATATCTGCCTGCTTTTAAAGCACTAGTTTGTGTTGCTGTCAGTGAAATTGTAATTTCGCCTTCTAGATTATCTTTAGCGACAGTAAATGCAGTATAAGTATTAGTATAATAACTTTTTCTTAAATGTGCAGAACCCGTGTAACTAGTCAAATCTTTGGCTGTGCCATCCGCGTTTGTTATATTAAATATCAAAGAAAATGTTGTTCCTTGATCTATAACTATATTTTGTATTGCAGCCATTTACAAGCATCCTTTATTGATACATTATTTATAAAAAATTAATTCTTAATATGAATACAATTTTAACATTAAAATATGGAAACAAATATACATCTGCGGATGTAAATAGAATATATGATGCCACAGGTGGTAAATATAACTATGTATGTGTGACGGATAACCCCGCTGGTTTATACCCTGATATATATACAATACCAACTGATACTGAAATAGAAGGTCACTGGGAAAAGATAAAATTATTTAAATTAAACAATCTCGGCAAAATACTCTATCTAGATTTAGATGTAAGAATACAAAATAATTTAGATCATTTATTTGAAATGTTTGACACTACTCCGATTATTTGTTATACTTATTGGAAAGATAAGAATTTTCCTTATCATAAAGACAAAAGATGGTCTTATAATTATCTAAGCAATTTTAATTCCAGTGTAATGTTGTGGGAAGATGCTAGACATATATATGATTATTGGGAAAAGAATCAAGACTATTACATGGTTAAATACGCAGGTGATGATAGATTTTTGTACCATGAAAACTTTACATTTGAACATTTTCCTGAGAACGAGATATATTCATTTAAGTTTTCAGGTAATAAATACAAACCTGAATACACGATAGCATTATTAAACGGGCAAGCTGACTTCCCGGATATTGAGAAAGAATATGAGCATGAACTTTGTATGCATCAAGTGGGGCAATAAGTACTCCGCTGACTATGTAAATAATCTTTATAATATGGTTGAGAAAAATTATACCAAAGAATTTACATTCACCTGTTATACAGATGATGCTAAAGATATCGTAGCCGACTGTTTTCCTATTCCTGATGATGGTGTGCTGCACCCTGATCATTGGTTTGGTAAAGAATCGTATTGTTGGGACCGAGCAAAGTTTCTTGTATTCAATTCGCATAAATGGCTTGGATATGAAGGCAAGTGGTGTTACTTTGATTTAGATGTTATCATTCAAAACAATATTGATGACATAGATAAACTTGCAGAAAAGCCAAGAATTGCACATTCCAATTGGCAAAACCCAAAACAAAAACACGAAAGACTGTTTATAGATATGAGAGGTACTTTCTTTAACTCAAGTATGATGTTATGGAATGATGATCAGTGTCAAAAAATATATGAAGAAGTTTTGTTTGATGATGAAATGGTGTTCAAAACATTCTACAAAGGCAGTGACAACTACCACTATTGGAGACAAAAAGACTTTTGGTCTAACATTCCTTTTGACTGGTTGTATTCATATAATAGGGGCATGAAGTTTCCAAATGATTTAGAACTATTCAAATACAGACCCGATGCTAAAGTTTGTATATTTAATATTGATAATACACCACACCCTGACGCAAAGAAACAAATAAAACTTAAAGACTTAAAAGACAAAGACTTATTGAGGTTATGGAGATGCGTGTAAATTATGTTTGCTGTAAGTGGGGAACTAAGTATGGTCCTCATTTTGTAAATAAATTGAAGAACATGGCAAAGCGTCATACTGATCCTGAGAAGTTTGACTTTCACTTCTATTGCTATACAGAACACCCTGAGGGTCTTGATGAGGAGATTAAAGTAATTGACTTTCCTGACATTGATAGTATTCATCCTAAGTATTGGTTTGGTACTGATAATTTTAAATACGGCATGGCTCGTTGTTGGGATCGCCCTAAGACTTTTGTTTTTAACACTCACAATTTTGCTGATGATAACCCTACTGGAAGGTTTGTATTTCTGGACCTTGATGTTATTATCCAAAATGACATGGGTCCTATCATTACCTACGATTTAGATCGCCCAACTAAACTCAAAAGTTGGTGGCAAGATCCTCGCCCAATGAAATCAAGACAATTCAAATTAGCACATGGCGCTTATACTAACGGTAGTTGTCAAGTATGGAGTGACGATCAATGTGAAGTTATTTGGAAAGATGTTCTAAAGCATCAAGAAAGAATATGGTTCACATTTACAGATGGCACTGATAACTATCACAGTTGGCGTTGGGGTGATTTCAGTAAAGAGAAACTATGGGGACACTTCCCAAGTTGGATGGCATACTCGTACAATCGTGGGCGCTCTTGGGACGAAAATGATTTAGTAGTAGACAAGTATCGCCCAAACCCATTATTATGTGTCTTTAATATTGACTTGTTGCCGTTTGAAGATAAAAGCAGAGGCAGCACAAAACAAGATAACTTAGCAGATCCGAATTTATTGGAGCATTGGAGATGATTAATATTTACACCGTAAAGTGGGGACAGAAATACGGCCCTGAACATGTGAATAAAATTCATGATCAGTGTAAAAAGTATATCAAAGAAGACTTTGATTTTTATTGCTTGACTGAACTACCACATGACTTAAATCCAGATATACTTGTGATACCATTTCCAGAAGATAACTATTATGAAAAATGGTGGAACAAGCTACATCTTTTTGATCGTAATGTAGTAAAGCAGAAAGGTGAGAAGTTATTCTTTGATTTAGATGTAGTCATACAGAAAGATATAGATTGCATTTTAGATCATCCGTGTGATGACAATCTTGTTTTTATTAGAACGAGTTGGCACAATATGCGAAAAATGAAAACAGATGTTGTTGATATACCATGGGCATACACTGATCTAAACTCTAGTGTACTTCGCTGGAATGACAGACTAAATATTGACAAGATTACAAAATTTGTGAAAGACTATCCTTCTCAGATGTTTTTCTATTACAGAGGACTAGATAATCTTTTTGCACACCAAGGAGAACGTCTACTGAATATAGACTATTTTCCGAACGGTTGGGTTTACAGCTACAACAACGGTTACATGTGGCCTACTGATGTGAGAAAGCAGACGTTTAGAGAAGACCCCCTCATTTGTTTATATGATTCTATGGAGCGACCAGAAGATGTTAAGTTATAACTTTTTGAACAATTACAAAAACTGGGGTGATGGGTTAGATAAAATCAATCACGAAATGCCTTGGAAAGCAGAAGACTTTCGTAAGTCATTAAATCCCAATTCAATGGAAGCTGCTATTTGGTTGGTAGAACAACTAGACAATCATTTAGACAATAGAAAGTTAAATATTACAGTACTAAATTCTTGGTTGGGGTTTCCTTTAGTTCCATTGCTATGTGAGAATTTAAATGTTGGAAAAATCAATCTTATTGATATTGATAATGACGCACTAGAACTATCTAAAGTGTTTAATCGACACTATAGAAAAGAAGGTATAGATTTAAATCATATTAACTGGGATGTTCCGTTTGCATTTCACGACATTAATGCAATGCAAACAGATGTAGTAATATCTATGTGTGCTGAGACAATGTATCCATTAAAAAATCTTACTACTGCCAATTCTAATTGTATCTTTGCCATTCAGAATTCTAATCTAATTAAAGAAATGTATGGTATAAATTGTGTGAACAGTCCAGAAGAACACTTAACAAATATAGGTATTAAAGAAGTGTTATATGAAGGATCTATCAAGCAAAAATATTGGACATTCGATGGGCTAAACGAATACGATAGATTTATGGCTATTGGTAAAAAGTAGCATTCGGGTCTGATATATCTGCAATCATGTCTTGCCACATTTCTAAGTGTGGTATGACAAATCCTAAAGTAAGACGAGGCTCATGAGACCCAGCACAGTGATAAACTACTTTGTCGGGTTCTCTGCCTTTACCAAAGTATCCTACCTTACATGTCCATCCTGGACTGTCTTTCATATTCACAATTTCTTTTGTAATGGGATCTCGGTATCTAAAGAATCCATTCCCTTCTTTTGAGTATGATAGAATAATATTATAACCTGAGGCATTCCAATTATTATGCCAGCCCATAAACCCACCTTCAGGATAATATACGTTGACTGCTTGATTACGAGCACCCAAGTATGAGCACAAGGTTGTAGCCATGTCTCTACATTTTTTCTTGTGTTCCGAAGATACTCGCTCTTCTGAAGCAATGTCTACTGATATGGTTTTCTCTGGATATCCTATATGTTGTCCATCCTTGGAAACAATTTCTTCTAAATGTTCTAAGCCGCATCCAGTGTCTAATGTGTATCCTTGATGTCGGCCTTCGTGCTTAGATATTTTATCCAAATCAGTTAAATCTTGATTAAAGAACCAATCACTATATTCTGTTATGATTGTTAACACTTCTTCATTCTTAATATCAACTAATTTCATTCTAACTTATCCTTCGATATAGTATGATGATACAAAACAATATCAGTTCCTTGAAGTTCTTCGTAGTGATAACCATTTACAAAGTTCCAACGAGCGTCTGGTTCTTTTATGTACCCCCATTTGATAGCCGTTTCTCCGTATGTCAATAGTCTCCACATTGTAAAAGTATCCCACTTTCTAGCATCTTCAGGATAATGTAGCATATCATAATCAGGTTCCCATTGCTTTAAATATTCAGTGTACCAGGCTCCCATGAGATCCATTGTCGCTTCATTCTTTCTATATATGAAGAATCCACAATGACAAGTCATTTCTTCACCTTCTGCCAACTTAGTAAGTTTAGCATTGTAAGGACGATTCTTAGTGAATACAATATCTAGATCATCTGGTAACTCATTAAAAACATTTTGAATATCTTCATGCTGACACATCATATCAGCATCGAGGTAGCAAGTAATGTCGTAAGGAGTTTTATTGAGCGCCCAGAGTTTAGCCCGAATATGTCGTGGAATGCCTTCAGTGATTATGTTATCAAAGATTGTGTAGTCTTCAGGCTCAACCCATTCTTCATGTGTGAAGAAAGTAATATTAGCTTCAGGCCAAAAATCTTTTACTGATTCTGCTAATGCTTTTCCGTAACGATAGAAACCTTTTTTAACAGAAGCAATAATTACAAATCCTTTAGTTTGCTTCTTCTGTGGCATTTTCAAGTTCCTTCATTATTAATATTGTAGCATACGCTTGAACTTCTATAATAGATTTAGACTTGCGAATCATTCGCTTTAGTTCAGTATTTTTAGAGTTTTTAATTTGTTCAACTTCAAATGCTTCTAATTTATAATTAAAAAGAACTTCTTGTTTCCCACGCGCAACTTGAGATTGTTGCCGTTCCATTTGCTGTTTGATAATTTCGTTACGTTTATCTAAACCTTTTTTAGTATTCTCATCAATATCTTCTTCAGTATATTGTTCAAGAATCGCTTTCATATCAGGATTTACGCCATCAGGATCCTGAATGGACGCAATATTTTCTTGACCATTAAGATTTTTAATAGTAACAATTAGATGTCGGTTTTCTTTATTAGACCAATATGGGTGTAGATATTCTTTACGTTTTGGTGTGTTTTCTGTTGAGGTGCTAACAGATGTTTCTACAGATGCTGAAACTTCTGACATAATATAATCTCCATAATTTAAATTATAATACTATATATTCAATCTTTTAAGCTGTTCTTATCCAAAGTCTTACAGTTGATACTACTTCAGTTGAGGCTTGAATTGTATCGCCTGCGTAAATACCAGTGAAGGGACTGCTATAAAATCCAGTATATGTCTTAGGACCTGAATAAGAACCTGTAAAACCAGCATAAAAACCTGCGTAAGTTGAAGTTCCTACATAGTTCCCGGTGAAAGTGCCAGTGTATGTACCAGAATAATTCTGCGATGATACTACCTGACGAGTATCTGTTAGTGCGTCTCCCATTTGTACATATGTACCAACACCTGGTGCGCTTGTTTGAAGTTTGTATGTTCCAATTTCTGATGAAATAATTCTATTTCTAAAGTTAGGAACTATCTGTTCAATTTCAGCAGAAGTCATACCTTTAACGCTTGTACCGTCTAATTTCAAACTAGTAAGATCCGCATTAGCTGCGGTTGTTGGAGCAGTTTTTTGCCAAAGATAAACTACAGTATTACCGCCTTGAGTACTGTCAGTAATAGTATATCTTGAAGTCCAAGTGCCTCCGGCAGGAGCTGTTGCTGATAATTTATATTGACCAACCGTATATGTAGTTTCAGTTACCATGTCTTCAATAACTTTATCTAAAATATCAGTATCTAAATCAGAATCTGTCATCTCTTTGATTGCCGCATCGTATCCTACAATACGATTTGTGATGCTTTCGGCTGCGGCTGAACTGACTTGTTTAAAATAGTAAGTAGTAGTTGTGACTGCGCCGGCTGTTGGGTGAGTACCAATTGAATCATCACGTATGGTGTCTGCAAATGTACCAATAGAAGTACCAGTTAAAGCATTTGCGGTGTCAACGTTAAGTTCTGCTACACCTGTACCATTAGAATCAGTTGCAAATTTATTTGTTATTACATATGACAAATACTGATTAATTTCAGCATCAGTCATTTCCTGTAAACCTTGATAGTTTGCAGCAGTTATTGGGCTGCCGGATGCCTTAATTCGTAATGGTCGCATTTATATTTCCTAGTTAAGTCTAGTGCCAGTAGAGTCATATATTACTATATCTACTAGAGTTTGCCAATTAGTAGTGGAACTTCCTATAAATTCAATTGATGCTCCAGCTGGAACATTAACCGCGACATTAGCACTACCACCATTAATAGTCCCACTAGTATTAGGATAAATTTTTACATTAACACCGGTTGCGTTTATTACATTATATACCGATCCAGCTTGAGCAGTAGGTAATTTTACACCTTGATTACTTGTAGCAGTAGTAACTACACTATATGTTTTAGTAAGAGAGGTTGCTCCTGCTTGCGTACTACCTGCTGCTGTAACAGTTGCCGCAATACTTAATATAAGGTTTCCAGTTGAAGATATATCATCTACAAGAATATCGTTACCTGATTCGTACTTGTCGGTATTAAGATTAGTTAAGTTGGTGTCCATCTCATTATTAGTAAGAGGAGTACCTTTAGCTGCTCTAGTTGTGATTGTTGACATATGATGCCTATCTCGTGTTCAATCTATTTAAAATTAAGTTCAAAGAATTCTTTATATCGTTTAATTCAGTTTTCAATGTATTTATATCATTCTCACACTGTGCTATAAGATTCTTTTCTGCACGATGTTTTTCACGCAATCTTTTATATTCAGACAAACCGCGTACATCAACAGATAAAATACCTTTAGAGGCACTATCTTTCACTAACGTTGGTTCTCCTTCTACTTTAAAATATGCCATATTACACCTGCAATGCGTATGCTCTTAGATTAGTGGACTTAGGTATTCTAGCACTATTACTACTCAAGTGTACAATTTTAATTGAGTATTCTTTATAACCAGCATATGTTATAGTTGATCTTGCAGCAGTAGCTGTGGCACTTGAACCACCGCCACCTGATATTGTAACAGTAGGATTGCTAGTGTAACCTCTACCAGGATTGAGTATAGTGATAGCTGTTACTGCTCCTGCTGAAATAGTGGCTTGTGCAGTAGCACCATAACCACCACCGCCTGATATTGTAACAGTGGGTACAGTAGAGTAAGCAGAACCTCCCGCAGTAACTGCAATGCTAGAAATTCTGCTAACATCATACTCAAATATATCACTAGCATTTAAACCAGAGCCGCTTGCTTTAGCAGGTATTTTATATGAATATTCGCCATATGCTTGTGATGCAGTGTTGAAAGGGCTATCTAATATTTCAAGTTCTTTCCAGAAAATATCTTCTAAGAAATCGCCATCGTCTGCTGCATTTTTAAATTTAGCGTATACTTTTACATCACCTTCTGTCGGTATTTTGTTATCTAAGTATACAATCAAATCTTCAGCATCTTGCCCTTCTGCTAAGACTACTTTTCTAGATATATATTTGCTTGTAGCTGATCCGCCAACTCTAACTTCTTCAGTAGATGCATCATCATTAATTTCATTTTTAAATGTAGCAAGAATCAGTGTTTCAACATTGACCATCGGGCTTAAATTATTAACTGTAGTATTTAAAACAAATTCAATAGTTGCAGATTTTTCGTAAGTATCACCACCATATGTTGCTATTTCATTTGAATAACTTAATATAGTTTTTTCTACATCTATTTCTACTGTAGCATTCGCTATTGTAGCACTAGTAGTTGGAACAATTGTTGCTGCGCCAGTGTTTGTCAATGCAATTTTAGGTGTGATTGTACCTAAGTTGGCATGATTCTCAGATTTAGCTTTAAGCACATAAGCATCAACTACGCGATCATTAATACTTGAAATTGTAGCTGTTATAGTACCATCACCAACAAGAGTTCGTGCCAAGTTAGGAGCAGCGTTACTAGTACTAAAATTACCAGCTACAACAAGTGCAGTTGTAGAACTATACTTAGTGCTGTTTCTAATAATTTTAGCTCTATTCAAAACAGCAGTTACCGTAGCCGCAGTAGTAAAACCACCGCCTGTTAGTGTAACAGTTGGATTTAAAAGATATGCTGTGCCTGGATTAGTGAGTGTAATACCAGTAACTACTCCTGCTGTAAGAGTGGCGGTGGCTGTAGCACCTGATCCACCTCCACCACCTGATATTGTAACAGTGGGTGCAGTAGCATAACCAGTTCCACCGCCAGTGATGTTGAAAGTAAAGTTATGAATATAACTACCCATAGCAAATTCAGTGC
>Ga0208975_1001205_pt1 | contig 11283 bp, 6 predicted proteins | sample GreLakmeER78MSRF_FD_187700 | JGI IMG/M metagenome (GOLD analysis project Ga0208975, IMG submission 187700) | Freshwater lentic microbial communities from great Laurentian Lakes, MI, USA - Great Lakes metaG ER78MSRF (SPAdes) | ecosystem: Environmental > Aquatic > Freshwater > Lake | place: Great... | reverse complement strand
AGTTGTTGCTCCTATTTTCCGCAACATTGCTATGCAGACCAACGTAATGACAATTCCAGTAAATCCAGAAGCAGGTACTGCTACTTGGGTTACTAACGCTGACTTCGGAGCTGTTCCAGCTACCCTCGGCGCAGCTGGTCCTGGTGCTGGTGGCAATGCTACTCATGCATTAAAAGAGATTACTCTAAATGCATACAAACTAGCTACAAACGAGTACACAGCATACGAAGAAGAAGAAGACGCACTATTGGCTCTAATGCCAATCATCCGTGACGGTATGGTTCGTCGTGTTGCTCGCGCTGTTGACAAGGCATTCTTGTTAGGTGCTGGTTCCGGAAGCGACCCTGTTAAAGGTCTAAGCGTCTGGGCTACTAACACCACTGCTACTGGTAACACAGTTGCTGCTGGTATGACAGTTGCTAAAATGCGCACTCTACGTCAAGGTCTTGGTGCTTGGGGTCTAGACCCACAAGAAGTAATTTATATCGTTAATACCGATGTATATTACCAGTTGCTAGAAGACACAGTCTTCCAGACAATGAACCAAGTTGGTACACAAGCTACATTACTAACTGGTCAAATCGGCCAGATCGGTGGCAGCCCAGTATTAGTTTCTGCTGAATACGCTACTCCAGGTACCGGTGTTGCCGGCGCAGTTTGCGTAAATCCAGGTAACTTCATTGTTGGTAATCAGCGTGGTCTACGCATCGATACTCAAGAATTAGTTGAAACACAACGCCGTGTTATGGTAGCTAGCCTACGTACCGGTATGACTCGTGTTACTTCTAACCTAGGTAACGCTGTAACAGCACACAAGTACACAGCATCTTAATTTTATTAAGTAGTTGATGTTGACAGGGCTTAACCGCCCTGTCTTTTAAAAGGATTTTCAGAGTCCTTTTAAAAGACAAGAGAGGCAAATATGGGATTAAATCTAACAACTAGAGCAGACTATAAAGCCTATGTGGGTATAAAAAGTACAACTCAAGACGCAGTAATTGACGCACTAATACCAAGAGTATCAGACTTTGTTAAAAACTACTGCAAAAGAACTTTTGTAGATAATTGGGATACTGCAAGAGTAGAAACATTTGACGGTGGCTTTGATAGACTTATCTTAGCTGAGAATCCAGTTAGAGCTATTTCTACAGTACAATACAGTATTGACTTTGGTCAGACATTTACAACTTTAACACAATATACAGACTACGTTATTGATGGATATACGGTACGCAGTACACTATCTTCAGGATTTCCATACTTACTGCGTGGCTACAAAGTCACTTATACTGGTGGATACGAAGATACTCCTCAAGACTTAGAGCTAGCAATCTTTGATTTAATGAGCTACTATCTAAAAAATGATAGTGCAGTACACAGTCAAAAACTACCAAGTCCAAATACCACACAGATACAGTATATTAACGATTCACAGTTACCAGCCCACATTAAACGTGTATTAGACAGTTATCAGGCGGATTACACATGAGCGTAGAACAGTTTAGCAAAACCATTCAAAGTCAAATTTACAAGCAATGGCTAACTAAACTAGAAAAGAACATAATTACAAACTCTGCTAAAAGTTTACGAGCAAGCCAACAAACAGCTGCAAAAACTGATTTCTATATTACTAAAAATACTGTAATGGATATGTATAAAACCATTACTGGTAAAAAAATGGATTCTACTGATGCTGATGTTTTACTATTTAGTTTAGCTGAAGCACAAGGTACTGGTTCAAATATAGTACAAGGTACATTTACAACAGTAGGCGGAAATAAAGCGGTTTTGTTTAAATCAATTGGTTTTGATACTATTAGTACTCGACTAATTAAAGTATTTGAAGAAGACTACTTAGTACAAGAGGCATACCGTAAAGCAGAACAAAACTATATTGATAGTCAGATGGCTGAACTAAATAAGCGCACTGATTTAAAAGGCAGAGCCAAACAAACGGAAATTGATAAAATAGAAGCTGAAGCAAAACGTCAGGCTAGTTTTGGTTACTATTTTAATAAAGGCCACGTAATTGGAGTAGCCACAAATCTTACTAAACAATTTAGAGATGAAATAACAAAAGCAGATGACTTAGCAGAAAAAGAACGCAGAATGTTAACTGAAGTTCTTGATCAGTATATTGCTAAATTACAGGCAGACGACTTAGCTACTGCTAACTTACCTAATGCAGTTGATCAAGAACTATATGCGGGATATATTAAATCAAGCAGCAAATATTTAGTAGAAATACAGTGTGCTATTAAAAATCAAGGTGCAGGTCGCGAACAAGCTTCCCCGGTACTAGACGAATTGCGTAAGTTATTTGATATTACTACAGCAGATATAACTGGTATATTAAATAATTCCCCAGCACTTGGTAGAGCACTAGCATTTACAGAAGGCTCGCCCAGTTATATAGATTTAATTGCAAAAGATATAGTAAATATAATTAAAACAGGCAAAAAACCTGCCGCAAAAATTTACAAACAAGCACCAAAACTTATTGGTAAAAAGTCTACAAAAGTTATAAAACCAAAAACCAATAAAACAACTATTCAAAAGCTAAAACAGCTTAAAAGTAAAATACAAGCAGTAAAGTCAGACCCTAAAAAGATAGTGGTTGAGCCAAATACCATAAACTTACCTGTTCTTTTACTTTTTATTAATCAGCACCTACAAGATGTTATAAGTGCTAATATGGGCGACGGTTCCCGTAGCGATATTTTAAACTACAGAACAGGCAGATTTGCTGCCTCTGCACAAGTTACGGCACTATCACAAAGTCGTGAAGGCCTGATAACTGCTTTTTATAGTTACATGAAGAATCCCTATGCAACTTTTAGTGATGGTGGCAAACAGGCAAGACCGAAATCTAGAGATCCTAAACTGCTAATAGGTACTTCAATTAAAGAGATCGCTGCTCAGCAGGTAACAAATAGATTAAGGGCAGTATTAGTATGAGCCGTAGAACATCAATAATAACAGCATTAGCCACAAAGTTAAATACAATTAACGGCACAAGTCCTTATAGCACTAACTTGTTTAATAATGCTTATGCTAAATTAAAATTCTGGGATGAAGTAAATGACTTTCCGTCAGTTTATATGAGTCCAGGAATGGAGCAACGTGAATATCACCCAGGAGATTTTGCTTGGGGATACTTAGGCGTATCAATAAAAGTTTATTGCAAAGGCGAAGATTGCCAACAGCAACTAGAACTTTTATTACAAGATATAGAAACTTGTGTAGATGCAAATCGTAGATTGGTTTATAATAGTACCAACAACTTTGAGACAACAGAGATATTGGTTCAAAGTATAACTACCGATGAGGGCTTACTATACCCTTACGCAGTCGGTGAAATTAACTTGCAAGTCCGATATCAGGTCATGTGAGCAACCATGCGGCAGTGCTAACAACAGATAAATGTCTAGTTTATGTACTAAAGCATTAACAAAAAAGGAAATGAAATGGCATTTAATTTAATTCGTAACGCCAGAGTATTCTTTACCACAAACGTTAACTCTTACGGAGTTGTTAATACTGGCACAATGACCAGCACTAACACCTTTGAATTACAAGTTTTAGATGGTTTAAGTTTTACTCAGAACACAACAACAGAAACAATTACGCTAAACGAAGCAGGTGCAACACCTAATCGTGGTCAGCGTAACTTCAACACTGCCTTAGAGCCAGTTGACTTTTCGTTTAGTACTTATATTCGCCCACGCGACATTGATGCTCAACCAAGTGGTGCAGGTTCACACCAAGTTAGCTGTGAAGAAAGACATTTGTGGAACGCAATGTTTGGCTATACTGCTCTAGGTGCCGCAGGCGCATCAGCAGTAGCAGGTCAAGCATGGACAGATGGTCCTGATGATTCAGTATCAACAAGCTATGCAGCAGTAACCCTAGCAAATTCTAACAGAAATCAACTACTACAGTTTGGTTTAATTATTATTCTAGACGACGCAACATTTGTTATTGACAATTGCGTTATGGACACAGCAACCATGGACTTTGGTTTAGATACAATTGCCATGATTCAGTGGGCCGGTAAAGCCTCTGCTATTCGTCAGTTTGACAAAACCACACTAACTAATGGCTCAACAACAGTTACTGCAACAGCTGTAAGCGCAAGCAACACACCATTCACTGGTACTGCTCTTCTTAAAGATACACAAGCTGCTTATCTAGCAAATAAATTAAGTACAGTTACCCTAAAATCAGGTATTTCAGGCTCAGGCTCTACTTACGATATTGCCCTAACAGGTGGTTCAGTAACTATTAGTAACAATGTTACTTACTTGACACCAAGTAACTTAGGCGTTGTTAACCAGCCAATTACCTACTTTACAGGTACACGTTCTGTAACTGGATCTATTAATGCTTACCTACGTACTGGTTCACTAAGTGCAACAGCACTTTATAATGCATTGATTACAGCTAGCTCAACAGACGTTAACCCAGCGTATAACTTGTCTTTAAGTGTTGGTGGTAGTTCATCTGCAACAACTCGCGTTGACTTGTTAATGCCAGCTGTTGTATTGCAGATTCCTACAATTGCAACTGAACAAGTTATTTCTACCACAATCGGATTTACTGCTCAAGGCTATGCCAGCACTTCATTCGACATTGGTGCAAACAACGAAATTGAACTTCGTTACTTCGTAGCTAATACTAACTATTAATCATAGTTTTATAGATGCCGGCACGATCACCGGCATCTCTTTTTAACCATCCATATTAAATTAATAACAAGGGCAATAATGTCTCAACTTTCTTTAAAATCAATGCTAGTACCAAGTAAAACCAATGTGGTTGAATACCCAGGTATGCCAGGCCTTGAAATTACTATCAACTTTTTAAGCCGAGAAATTTTACAAACAATTCGTAAAAAAGCAACTAAAACTAGTTTTAAGAATCGCCAAGCAGTCGAAGAACTGAATGACGATTTATTTCTGGACTTATATGTTCAGAACTCAATTAAAGGCTGGAAAGGATTTAAAATGTCCTATCTAGAACAACTAGCACCAGTTGAAGTGGCCGAAGGTGAAGCGGATACTGAACTAGAATATACACAAGACAATGCTCTTGCATTAATGAAAGCATCTAGTAGCTTTGACAGTTTTATTAGCGAACAGGTCACAGACCTGGGAAACTTTTCGACGAACAAACAGAGTTAGTCGTAAACTGTTTGGAAAACTACTTTCAAAACTCTGACGTTGGTATGACCAAGGATCAATATTTTGAAATGTGTGAAGCACTAAATACTGAACCAGTTGACTCAGATATACCAGTAGAATACTTGGACTTTCCTGTTGAAATACAGCAAGTTTTTAATATTTACTTTTTAATGAGCGACATATGGGATGGTATGAATGGAACCTATCAAGGTAAGAATACCTCAATAATTTTTGAATTATTAAATGTGTATGATATACCGCACGAAGATAGACTAATCTATTTAACGTTTATTCGCTCTATGGATAATATCCGTAAGAGACTGATAAATGAAAAGGTAAGACAAGCGCACGATAAAAAGCCCTCCACAAGTTAGTTGAGGGCTTTTTTATTGCTTGAAATTTTTTGGTTTGACAGTTTTTAGTCCACGTGATATAATGAGTGACAGTTATGAATATTTGCTGTAGAAGTGTTTCTACAGCCATATAATGCCGGGAGAATCCATGAGCAATGAGACGATTAAAATTGGTATAGACGTTAGTTCCAACGGAACCCTACCTAAAAGTGAAAAAGAAGCCGCCGCACTAAATAAGCAATTAGAAGCTTTGGCTAGAAATGCTGATCGCGCAAATAAAGCTCAGCAAGGTGGTACTGGCGGCAGCCGTAAAGCTGCGGCTACTATGGATAACCAAGGGTATAGAAATTTACAAGGCACTGCTCAAACAAGCGGTGCTGAAGGACGAGACTTTGCAAAACAGTCGCAAGGTCTTGGTGGATTGGTACGTGTATACGCTACCTTTGCTGCAAACATATTTGCTGTAAGTGCAGCATTTAATGCCTTGAGAGAAGCTGCAGCAACAGAAAACATGGTTAAAGGACTTGACCAACTAGGTGCAGCAAGTGGCCGTAATTTGGGTACGCTTTCTAAACAAATTGCCTTAAGTGTAGACGGAGCAATATCACTTAGAGAAGCAATGACCTCCGTGGCTCAAGCTAGTTCTGCAGGTTTAAATACTAAACAAATAAAAGATTTATCCATAGTAGCTAATCAAGCTTCCCAGGCTTTAGGTTTAAATATGTCTGATGCTATGAGCCGTCTAAGTCGCGGTATTAGCAAGATTGAGCCGGAACTATTAGACGAATTAGGTATTTTTGTTAAAGTAGATGAAGCTACTCAAAAATACGCTTTAAGTGTTGGTAAAACTACAACCTCACTATCAGACTTTGAAAAACGCCAGGCTTTTGCTAATGCAGTACTTGATCAAGCAAAAGAAAAATTTAGTGCTATTGACGTAGCCGCTAATCCGTATGACAAACTACTAGCAAGTGTTAAGAATCTAGCAACAACTGGATTAGAGCTAGTAAACAAATTTTTAGCTCCCGCAGTTAAATTTTTAGCTGAGTCTCCTACAGCTCTGGCTCTTGTTTTTGCTAGCATTGCTGGAATACTATTAAAACAAGCACTGCCTGCATTAGGCGAATTTCGTCGTGGCATAGAGTCCACTAGAAAAGCATCGGCAGATGCGGCTGCTGCTTTTGCAAAAGCCTTCCCAGATACTTTCCAAGAAAAATTACTTCGTCAGTTCCAAATACCAGATCTAGAAAAATCTGTAGCTAGAGCAGAAGCAAATTTAAATAGACTAAACAAAAACCCAGCACTTGATAAAACACTTGCTAATAATTTATCTAGTGCTATTGCTGCAGACCCTAAAGCGCTAGCCAGTGCTGAAAAAATATTAGAAAACCGTAATAAAATTATTGAAACCGGTAAAAAAGGCAGTGCGCAAGCAACGGCTGCTCAAATTGAGAATGCTAGAGCAGATAAACTACAGCTAGAAGGAGCTATTGCAGTTTATAAAGCTAAACTTGATCTAATAAAGGCCAACAGCTTATTAACGGCAGGACAAGATAAGATGGAAACAAAGGCAGGAGCCCCTATTAGTAGATGGGACCCTGAAACTTTAGCTTTAGCAAGATATACAAAATTACGAAAAGAAGTTACAAAAAGTGAATTAATTTCAGGTGCAGCCGAAACTGCTTCTATTTTAGGAGTTAGAGCTGCTTGGTCAGAACTTCATGCAAATGTACAAAAAGAAGGCTTCAATACCTGGGACAAATATACTACGCTTGCCAAAGGCGGACTAGCTGCCGTAACTACAAGAATTATGGGAATTGTTGGGGCACTAGGCACTCTAGGACAGGTTGCTGCTACTGCTGTGGCAGTATTTTCATTAATTGACTCTTTTGCATCAAGCGCTACAAAAGAAGTAGAAGCTTTTAATGCTGCAACTGATGCTACTAAAGCAGCACTAAAAGGCGTAAATGATACCTATGACTTATATCTTATAAAGAAAAGAGAAAGCTTTAGTCTTGAAAGTATTTCTGCATTTACAAACGCACTAGGTGGGCTAACCGATTCGTTTGAAAGCCAAATATTAGCAGTCAGAAAATTTGATGCTGCCGCAAATGGCTGGGATAGATTTAAAGACAGCTTTAGTAAGCTATGGGGCGGCGATAATGCCACTAAACTAAAACAAGGTGCAAAAGATACTGTTCAAGGTGTTCTAAAGTCATTAGAATTTAGTTCTTACAAACAAGAAGGTGAATCAATATTAGCTAAGGCGTTAGGATTAAATGATCCTAGTCTTTTATATGATACAAAAGCATTTGAGAAAGCTATTGCAGCAATTCCAAGTACAGAAGTACTAACAAAAATGGAAGAGTTAAACAAAAAGTTTAAAAGTATTAGGGAACAAGAAGAATATTCCACTAATGCTGCAAAAGCATTTGCAGAAAGCCTGTCAACAGTTGGCAAAATTATTGATCAAATGATTCAGGCCAATGCTTTTACTGATTTACAGGGTAAACTAGGAGTAGAACTAGTAAATGCTTCAGATAAGCTTGCACAGGCTTTACAGGATCCACTAAAAGCCTTAGAAGCGATAGCTAAACTTAGCAAAGATCCTAAAGCTCTCGCTGCTTTAAATGTTACTGATATAGCAGAACTAGCCCAGGCAGCTAAACTCGAAGTAGACATGAGTGAAGCTGTACAAAAGAGAGCCGCAGCGGAACAAGCTTTAGTTCAGGCCAAAGCTGGTAAGGGCGAACTTAATACCGATCCTAGGGCTAGATACAGAATGTCAAGGGACGGATTAGGGGCAACAGCTGCAGAAAAAGATGTACAAAATGCAGATGCTGCGCTACAAAAAGCAATTAATCAGGTAGCTAACGTTCAAAAAGAAGCAGCTAAATTTGCTATTAGCCAGGTTGGTTTAGTAGATAAGATTGCTAGCGCCGGACTTGAGAAAATTGAGTTGGGTTTAAAGAAAACAAAAGAACTTGCAGGTATATCTGTTGCACGTGCTCAATTAAGTTTTGCAGCATCTGCAGGTTTTGACACGTCTGGGGCAGAATATAAATTACGTATACAAGAACTAAAAGTACAAGAAAGCTTAATAGAAGCTAGTTATAATGCACAAATTCAAACACAGAAAAATACCGATGCATTAGGCTTACTAACTGCAATTATGCAATTAGACGCCGCAGACAAAATGAAACAAAAAGCAGAAGTAGATAAAAAGCCAGAAAACTTAATTTTAGCTGAAAAACTACTAAACCAGGCCGAGGATTCAATACTTAAATTTACTGCAAAAGGCCTATTACAGGGCGGAATGAGTGCGGCTAATGTAGCGAATAGTTTGGGATATGATGTAGATAGCCAAAAATCTGAGAAAATAAAACTAGCTATAATGCAAGCGCAAAGTTCTATAAGAACTGATAATTTAGCTAAAGCTCAGCGATCAGCTGCTCTCGCACAACTTGAAGCTGACAAACGCATAGCAGCCATAGAATTAGAAACAAAAGCTGATAACTATCGTTTAAAATTAGCACAGGACGCTATAGCAATTAGTAAAACTAGGTTAGAAATAGACGGTCAGCTACTTGCCATATACGAACAAGTAAATGCTTATAGCTCAGAAGAAATTATTAGGCTAAAAACTACTAATCAGCAAGCAAAAGATAATGCTGATTTTAGTAGTAAACAGATACAGCTTGAAAAAGAATGGTTAGACCTAAAAAGAGCTGCTAACATTGCTGAATTAACTGATGAAAAAGAACAATTAGCTTTATTGACTGATCAAAACAAACAAAGACAAACTAATTTAGCACTAGAAAAGGCTACTAAAGTATTTGGTCAACAAATAGCTGATATTAAGGCAGAATCAGCAGTAGCACAAGCTAGATTGACTTTACAAACAAGTTTAGAAGCAGAAAAACTAAGATTAACTAATTCTCTAGAAGAAGCCAAACTTAGCAATAAACAACGCGAAATAGAATTAAAATTACAGTTAAATCAACTAGACGAAATTACTGCTAATAGACTTAGAACTCAAAACGATTTAGCCTCACAAAACCTAAAGTTTACTGAACAAGATTTAAAACTTAAGTCAGACTTATTCCAGAAAGAAGAAGCTGCAAGACAAGCACAAAAGATATTTGATGCCGCAGCTGCACAAGCCGTTGCAAATCCAACAGAAGCAAGCACAGGTGCTTTAGCTAGTGCAGGCGAAGGATTAACTAATGCTCAAAGACAGGTTGACGTAAGTACGCAAGCAATTAGTATTAATAATCAAGTAAACGAAACAGTTAAAACAGGTATCCAACTACAAGCTGAATTAAACGAAAAATTATTAAGACAAGCTGAACACCTAAAACTAGTTCAAAGTACTGCGGAAAGTTTAGGCGTAGTATTTGGTGAAACAGGTAAAGCTATGGGCGATACATTAACTGCATTCGACGCACTACAAACTAACCAGAAAAACCGTGCTGAGCAACTTAAAAATGCTGCAGGCGATGAAACACGTCAAGCTGAACTTAAAAAGCAATTTGCTAAAGAAGAAGTTGGAGATCAAGCAAGAGTTATTGGTGCTGCAAAAAATATGTTTGATAAAAAGAGTCAAATATATAAACAACTAGAGGTTGTTGAAAAAGCTTATCACTTATTTAAAATGGGAACATTTATACTAGAAACTGCTAAAAGTGCTTGGGCTACTGCAATGCAACTTAAAGATGCTTTTGCCAAAAATATGGCCGCAGAAGCCGAAGCAGGCACACAAGGTATACTAGCTGTTGTAAAATCTTTAGCAAGTTTACCTTTTCCAGCCAACATAGCTGCAGGAGTTGCTACAGCAGCAGCTGTAGCAGCTTTAATGAGTAAACTTGGTGGTAGTAGTCCTACAGTTAATTCAAGTTTTGGCATGAATTCGGAACAAATGCAAGAAACGCAGGGTACTGGACTTACTTACGATGCAAGTGGGGTAAAAGTTGAAACTGGAGGTGGAGTATTTGGCGATAGTTCTGCTAAGGTGGATAACATCAATAAGTCTTTAGAAATTATTAAAGCTAATTCTGTAGATGGTTTAGCTTATGATGATAGACTACTAAAAGCATTTGAACGTGTAGCTAATGCTATGACTGGTGCCGCAACAGCAATTTATACAATTCCTGGACTTCGTCAAGGCGGTGCATTTGGTAGCCAAGGTGGCACTACTAGTACTAGAAGTAATGGTGGTGATTTAGGTACCATGTTATCATTTGGACTTAATCAAGCTATACCTTTTGTAGGAAATATTTTAGGCGGTATTTTTGGTGGCGGAACCAGTGCTGCTACAAGTATTGAAGGTTCAGGCATACAATTACGTGGTAGTTTTGAACAAATTATTACTGATACTAGTAATAGTATTAAACAGTATAAAGATGTTTTACAACAGTTTCATCGCGATGGTGGCTGGTTTGGTCAAGATGATGATTGGACAGTAAGATGGCGTGAAACCATGACAATTAAGAGTGAGGTTGGAAACGCTATCAAAGACATATTTGTTGAGTCTAAAAATATGTTTGTTGAAGTAGGTAAAAGAGCTGGAGTTAGTGTTTCTCAAGTACAAAGGGTATTTGAGACTTTAGGGACTAATATTGATCTGGATTTACGGGGTTTAACTGGTGATCAAATTGTAAAAGAACTAAATGCTGTTATTGGTAGTAAACTAGATGAAGCGGCTAAAACTTTATTCTCAAGTTTTGACAAGTACAAAAAGTTTGGTG
>Ga0208975_1001204_pt1 | contig 11292 bp, 12 predicted proteins | sample GreLakmeER78MSRF_FD_187700 | JGI IMG/M metagenome (GOLD analysis project Ga0208975, IMG submission 187700) | Freshwater lentic microbial communities from great Laurentian Lakes, MI, USA - Great Lakes metaG ER78MSRF (SPAdes) | ecosystem: Environmental > Aquatic > Freshwater > Lake | place: Great... | reverse complement strand
CATGTCAAAGCCAGCCTGTGTAATAGCGCACACAATCGCCTGAGAGCCACTTGAGACGGCTCTACGGATGCCTAAATCCTGTATTAGGCCCATTGTGCGCAAATCGCTACAACGCTTCCAGTAACCCCTAATTTCGTGGCCAGCTAGTGCGGCTCTCATGCCTGCTTCCTCATCGGTGAGGCCAAGTGTGGCTGTGGCGTACTGCTCGAGAAGCAAAGCCCGGTGGCTGCCTACCCTGATGGGTGAGACTTGCCGTGATGTTTCGGGGTCTGTAGCCCTGAATAGTGGTAGTTCCTGATAGGTCATGTTTCCTCTGACTTTCGTTGCCCTTTGAGTGGCTGAATGTGACTATACACAATTTGAGAAGTCGGTGGTGGATACCCAATGGAAACAAAGTACCCACCACCTAGCCCCAGCACTGCTCAAACAGTGTCTGGGAATCCTTTATGGCTTAGGCAGTGCGCGCCATGCAGCCTCTAGGGCTACGCCGTCCTCAGCGTGGCCACCATTTAATTGTGGGGCAAGTTCTACATGAATCCAGCGTCCGTTTTTTGAGCCACCGTTGTCTAGGTCAGTCCACTTCTTCCAGCCTGGCTTGCCATTTCTGTTACAGCGCCAGCCTTGCCACGTGCCGTTAATTAAACCGCCGTAATCATGTACTTCTTCAATGCCTAGCTCTTTGTAATACTTGACAAACCACTGCATTGCTTGCACAGCTGCAGCGCGTCCTTCTTTTGTGTCCTTAAAACCAATGTCACAAGCTCGGGCTGTTGCGTGCACGCTCATGCCTTGCCCTGATCGCATTTCTCTGACCACTAGCGTGCCTAGGTTTGTAAAGCCCCATCTGCGATTACAAAGATCAACAAACTTTTCAGTGCCTGCCATTTTGGCTGTGGCTGTTTTGTCGTACCCGGTGTATTTCATGGTGCTGGTGGCTCTTTAGGGCCATTCTTCAAACCATTACCTGCTAATACCCCCAAGAGCCCGCCAGTGAGGGTGGCAAGCATTGGTGAAAGTACAGACCAAGCCGCATCGTCATTGGGCGAGACCTCGAGCGGCTGGGTCACGAATAAAAGGCCGTAGAGCAATGCCAGGATGGAAGCAAGGAAAGCAAGTGTTAAACCAATGGCCACAACAAAAATAAGTCGCGCTTTTATTTCTTCGTTTGTGTGTCTGTTGTCCGGTTTCATACGCACTTTCCGCCGCTGCCATAGGCAGGTGCCGTTGTTGTTGAGATTGTTTCGGTTACGCCGCGTAGGGCTTTGTTCTTTGTCGGTGGGCAGTTGAGGCGTTCACGGTCTGCGCAAGCTGTGAGCGACCCCAAAAAGACCAATAGAATCAGGCTTTTTTTCATCGGAGACCGTAAATGTAAACTTCACCTGTAATGGTTCCGCTGCTCGGGGCCAGACGGAAACCGTCAAAAGATGTTGCTTGTGCGTTGTTGCCGTAAATGCTGAACACTGAGACGCCTTGGTAGTTGGTGTCTGTGCGCATGTGTTGAATTTGCAGCCCTGATTGTGTTGCTACTTGGGGACTGAATACGTCGACGGTAAAAGTCATGAAAATAGATGCACCATTAGAGTTTGAGGTGATGAGGTGGTTTGCTGAGTTTTGAGTTCGTGCTGCTGCAACAGTTCCGCCGACAACCTCGAGGACTTGGTAGTTGTAATCGCTGCCTGTGGTTGCTGTTCCACCTGTTGCAAAACGAAAGAAACAGTCTGACGCGGTAGTGCTTAAACGACCAACCAGTCGATAGTTGGTGTACGCACTTGTAAAGCACCCGTTAATTAAGACAGATGACTGCGCCGAGAAACTAACCTTATTCGCCGCAATGGTGCCACCTGTGGATGAAGTTGGGGTCATCGGGATCAATCCTGCGTTGGCCTGCAAGGTAGTCATTTGCGCTGCCGTGAGGATTTGTCCTGATGTGAATGTCTGGTCTGCCATGTTGTGTCTCCTTTAGAAACTTAGAAGATTAGTAGTACTAAGAGTACCGAATATGGCGTCTCCGAGCGTGAAATACTGATTTCCGTCTGTGGACTCGTAAACGAATGAGACGATATGGCTGCTAGGTGTGATGTTATGGCTAATGCCAGACACAATAAGGGTCTGTGTTTCAGTCGCTGGGGTACCGACTACAAAGTTTTTAACCACTGTGGCAATACTGGTCATATCAAGGTTCAGCACAATGTTCTGATCTGTGGCCGATAGCGCTGACATTTGGGTAGATAGCCCTGTAAACCTCAGCACGGGGTTTTTGTATTTACCGAGCAGATAGTTACCAAGGCCAGCAACCTCTGTGGTGGTGCTATTGAGCAAGTCCGTCAGTGAATACTGTTGAGCCTGATAAAGCGCAATGCTGGCCGAGTCGCTGGTTTCTTGTTTTGCCCCGGCGTCAGATTTTGTAATTATGTAGTTGTAAAGCAACTCATCGCCAAATTGGTTAATGAGCGACTGGTACCTAAGACCTGTGCCGTCAGTGTTAAACGTAGCCCCAGCCACTGGGTTAAGAACGCTAGACCTGCCCTTAAAAGTCAGGGTGCCGTTAGCGCTCATAAACAAATAGCCCTGCTCGCTGGTGTTTACAAGCTGTAGATAGTTAAGGCAGTTTGTGTCTTGACTGATGGCAAAAGCGCCCAAAGTAGATGAACCTGTGTCAATAGATCGAGCACCTTGGTAGTTAATTTCTGGCAAGTCCAACACTGTGTTAATACGTGTGCCAGTGGCCTGCACTGTCGTGGCAACAGCATTTAGTGACTGGTTAGCAAGCACTGTGAACTGGTCAGAACATGACGCGTACATCATGTCCTGGTTACTGATGTCGTAGTCAAGATTCCAGTCAGTAATTAGACCGGTGTAAATCGGTATGCCATTGGCAAGTATTTGCACTGGGCACCTAGGCAGTACAAAAGGGTAGTAAGGGCTTGCGGTGTTGCTTGGGTTCAGCACTTGGCTGGCGTTGTCAAAAGCAATCGTGGCTGTCCCAGCGTTGAACTGGTCTAACTGGCGTGAACGCCCACGATTAATGTTTACATTTTCTACAAGGCTTGTGAGATCAACAAAAGTAACTCCACCTAAAGTGCCACGGCCTGCAGTATCTAAAACACCATAGAACGCATCATCAAGCTGAAACGGTGTGCCAAAGCCAGTTGTGCTTTGAAAGCCCACCAGCACTTGCATAGTAGGTGTGCTCATGCTGGTGCAAATACCGTTCCACTGCGGCGCTCGGCCTTTTGGATAGCGGCAATAATATCCATTCCAATTTGGTCGGGAGTGCTAATTAGTCCAGCGTTAATTGTTAAGTTAGAAAATGGCCCAATGCCGCCAATGCCTGCATTAGCAAAGCCGCCTGCATTACCAGAAGTGTTGTCAATAGTTGGTGCTTTCGTTGGCTTTACTTTTGCACTCGTAATTGCTGCAGCAATGACACTGTCAAAATTAGTTTCATCAACACCTGCCGGAACACTTGACATTTTTTGTGACTCCTCAAATGCCCGAACACTTGTGCTCACTGAGTCATCACTGCCACCAAGCCTGCCAAAACTGACTTCGCCAAGAGTTCCAATGTCTTTGCCAGGCTTAATTAAGTTAATGCCCTTAATAACCAAGTTAATCATTTTGATGTAAGCGTTGGCTAAAAACTCAAAATAGGTAGCTACGCCATTAACTACTGTGCGCACAACCATGCCGAAAGTGTCAAATTTTCTGTAGGCAATAACAAGAGCAGCGCCAAGGGCAACAATTCCAGCGGTAATAAGCACTACTGGGTTTAATGCCATAGCTGCATTAACTACCACTACTGATGCAGCAAGTACGCCAAAAGCAGTAGCTACGGCTGTAATTAGTTTTGGGTTGTCTTGTGCCCACGTTGCAAACTTCTGTAGTACCGGCAGAGCCTTTTCGAGAATTGGCAGAAGTGCAGCGCCCACACCTTCTTTAGCCTCACCAAGGGCGACACCTAAACGCTTCATAGATCCTGCAGCCGTGTTAGCAGAGTCAGTAGCGGCACCCCCAAAAGTGCCAGCCATTTCTTTCATAACATCTTCAAGCGATGCCCCGTCTTTAATCATTTGGCGTAACTCTGGCGACAGTTTTGCTAGGGCCGTCATGTTGCCGCCGTATGCCTTTTCCATTGCTTTAGTTACTGTTTGCAGGTCTAAACCTTTTGCAGCTGCAATGTCCATTGAAAGGTTGTTCACCTTTTGGGCTTCGTCAATGTCTTTAGTAACACGTACTAAACCAGCCAAAGCAGGGCGTAGTTCGTCATCTGTTACGCCTTTTAGTTTGCCTTGGGCAGATATGTAATCTTCCATGCCCTTAATCTGTGCACTGGTAGCGCCAGTGGTTTTTTCAAGCTGACGCGCCAATAAAGCCTGTGCCTGCTCATCTTCCATGGCACCTTTAACAGCATCACCAAGAGCAGCAGTTAAACCACCAAGTGCTACGGCTGCATATTTGTTGGCTTTGCCCAGCGCATACTTCGCTTTGGCTTGCGCGCCTTCTAAATCCTTAAAACCCTTTTCGGCTTCCTTTAATCCCTTCGGATTAAATTGAGTCAGAATTGGTAGGTAAATAGCCATTAGTCAGCCGTCCTTGCTTTTAGTGCTCGATTAGCGTCTGCAATAACTTCATCAACGGCTTTCATAATGTCAGCGGTGCCTTGCTCTGCAATGAACGCTCGAGAGCGCCACAGACCACGCTGCGGCCTGCCAAAAGTATTAGTAAGCAAACGTGAAAAATCGCTGTTGTTTTTAGAGCCTGCTTGGCTAAACAGTGCACCAGCTGCGTTTTTCTGCACCAAAGTTACTAAGGGTGTGATGCCTTGACCACGTGCACGACCACCCACCATGATTTGCACACCTTTGTCCACAGCAGTTTTGTTGTAGCCCAATCGGCCTTTGTTGCCCCAGCCACGAATCATGCTTACGCCAATCTCTGACGGAAACTGCTTACGACCTTCCTCAAGCATTGCCGGACTACTGGCCTTAATCTTGGCTGCAGCCTTAAAGCGCGCTGATTTGTCTAACTTGCTTAGCTCTGACAGTGCCTGCTTCAAGCCTGTAATTTCTGCGCTTGTTTCTAGGCTCATCGCTTTCGGCTTTCGTTTAACAGCTTCACTGTGGTGTTTAGATCAGCAATATCAAACTCTACAGCAGGTGGCCACCAGCCTGTGGCTACTAAGAGACTGGCTAGGGAATGGCGGTAGGTTCCGCTTGGGTAGGGTTTGCCGGATCATTATCCACCACTTCCAAAGTCACTAGGCGTTTAATAAAATCGTCAAGCACTACGGGCACTGTGATGCCAGCGACCTTGCTTGACTCGTAAGCCATAAAGGCTAAGTCCTCAATGCTTATGCCTTGCTCACCTATGGTGCTGGACTTGCGCTTGTATTTGCGTTCCCATTGCACAATGACGTACAGACTGGTTGTGACTTCGTACGGGCCTTCGCCTGCATCTACCTTAAGGGTAAGTTTCATGTCGGGTTCCTTTGGTTAATTAGGGTGTGATGTCTCGAGCGTATGTGCCGCCAATGAATGAAGCGGTAATCATTGACAGTTCGCCTACAGAGCCAGTAATTGGTGTGTAGTCAACCAGCTGCATATTAATGATTGTGAACTCAGGGTTAGAAGCTGACTCTGACGTTCCTGATGGTGAAATGACTAACTGTGTAGTGCCTGTTCCCAGATTGGCGAATAATGTGGCCTCGACCTCGCCAGTGCCATAACTGAGATACATCTCAAGCTCTACAGAAACAGTTTGTAGGCCTGGTACAAAACGATGTCCGGTATCGCCAAAAGCGGTGCTTTCGAGGCTGTCCACACCAAGTGTGATGGTTGCGCTGCGGCACTGGTCTGTTAAATCGACAGCTGTACCACCTGTGGTAGGCGCAAGGTTTACGGTTGGGTTAGTGAGGTAAGTGCTTGTGGCCACGATGGTTCTCCTGTGTCAAACGGTGCCGGGTGCCGTATTTGTTATTAGTTCTAGCAGATAATACTAGTCCGTTGGCGTATGTCATTGCTTCTGTGCCTGCATGGCCATTTGTAGATCGTAAGCAGGATAGGTAGCGCCACCAATTTCTAGTGATGACGGCTGGCCTGCCATGATGACAACGCTTGAGCCAAGGACTGTGGCCACGATGCTGAGGATGTTTTCAAGCACATTTTGAGCTGCGGTGCCACTGCCAATAACACGCACTGGGATGGTCACGCGCACGATGTTGCCACCGCCAGCGATTGTCTCAAAACTAGGGGCATCGAGAAAGACACAGTTAGGCACAATCTTTGTGGGGTCACTAACTACGCGTAAGCCTGTCACTGCCGTAAGTGTGGCCTTGAGGTCTTGCATAGCCTCGTTGAGAAGCCCTGTGGCAGGCATTAAGCCACCTGTGGGCGGTCTATGCCCAAGAGCTGTTTAATCATCGGTGTCATGGCACTGACGGGTGCAGACCCCATACCATCAAACGTGGCAAAGGTGTCTTGAACCGAGCCTCGCGCGCGCCACAATGCAGCTGCATACATAAGCGTACCCAGCGTGCAATCGTGGCCCGGGCTTGTGGTCAGACTATCAAAATAGCCAGACTCTTGCCTGCGTCGATAGCAAAAGTCATTTGCAGCGTTTCGGGCTTGCCCAACCAATGTGTAGTCATCACTTGGGTTTGTAATGTCCACGCCAAGGTACGTAATTAGATCAGCGTTAGTAGCCACCCATGTGCAATTTTGCGTAAAAGTAATTGTGCCAGTAGCTGACGCTGTGCGATCAACATCTGTGCCAGTGCACTTAAACAACACTTGGTTAGGAATACTGACATTGCTGTTAAACAGCAAATCACCTTCTGTGTCTATGCCAATGTACTCATACTTGGGCATGGCATAGACCACGAATGTGCCGTTAAAAGGTGCAGCAACACTGGCAACAGTGATGGATTGACCCACCTCTATTTCAGTGTCGGTCAGTGTTTGTAGCACTGCATAGTTGTCTAGCAGTTGCTTGAAAGTGACTGTGTATGTAGCCATCGGCGGTAGCCGCCTTTCTGACTAGGCGATTACGATGCCCTGAATGAAGCTGGACTTGGCAACGAATGTTGCAAAGTAGCCGTAGTAAGAGAACGTGCGGCTCAATGTGCTTGGGTTAGCGATTGAGAGAACGCCTTGCTGTGCTTCGTAAATTTCATAGCCAGGTGCGTAAACAACAAGCATGGTTCCTGATGCAAAGTTGTTATCGACAACAAGCGTGAGGCCCATGACATCCATGCCGGTGTACTGCAGGCCACCTACGCGACCGATGCTGTTTTGTCCGATGACACCGTTAGTGGTGTAACCAAGGATTGGGCGCTTTGAGCCGTCAAGCTGTGCGCCTAATTTTTCCCAAACATCTGGTGACACACAAAGGTGGGTTGGGAAGTAGTTGCTGTCCTCAGTGATTTCACGCGCTGCGTCATACAAAGCATTGATTAGTGAAGTTGGGTTGTCAGCGGTGACAGTCCATGTCGAGCCTGAAGCTGTTTTACCACTAACCAAGTTGTCAGCTGCAATGTTGTCAGTTGCAATGAGGTACTCACCAGCAAGGTCATTCAAGATCAGGTTCATTGAGGCTGGATCAGTGAAGTCCATGTCCTGCATTGTGAGCGTGACTTGACCGGCAACAGTTGTTTTAGTAACTGTGTTTGAGGCAATAACCATGGTTGTAGCAGATACTGCTGAGCCTTCGGTTTGTGTTGCTGCGCTTGTGTGCGTGGTGATTGTTGGCCTGATAAAGGTCTTGCTTGGGGTGTTTGGCATTGCGCGAGCACCGAAAGCTGAAACTACTGGACGTACAAAGTTGAGGTCTTGGAACAATGGCCCAAGAACTGGCACTGGCAAAAGTCCAGGGGTGTCAGTTGTAAGAACGTCACCTGCAGCTGCTTGAAGTGCTGTCTGCTGATCGCGTACTGCTTCTTTGTATGCAGCGTTTACGTTGTGGAACGTGTCGCCACCTGTGTGCATTGCTGCAAGGTATTCGCCTGGGGTTGGCATGACAAACTTGCGTTTTGGCTGGGCAAAAATTGATGATGCTTCGATGACTTCTGGGGCTGGTGTTTCTGACACTGGGTTCTCCTGTGGTTCGGTAACTTCAGGCTCATCGGGTGCCGTTTCTGTATTATTGCTCAAGTCATCCTCTGATGTGGGGATACTCGCTGCAACATCTGTGATGGTAGCACCTGCAAAGGCTGGCTGTGGTACAAGTGACAACTCCATCCAGTCGGCCGCTTCCACAATCATGGTGCCTTCATCGTTGTAGGTGAATTTTGTGGGGTTCACGCCAACACTAACCGCATCGAGCACGCCGTCAGCAGCTAAGACCAAGGCTGAATCGCCGAGCGCCGTTGAACTCACTTTTGCTACGAAGTACATGGCTTCTTCATCATCGGTGCGCTCAGTGACTAGGCCGATGGCTTGGCTGGCATCGTGGCTCATGTAAAGCTTTGGCGCTTTGCCTTCTGTTGGCAAACTGCCCGGCAGGAAACTGACTGTTTGACCACCAGAGACTGTGGCTTCCACGTTGTATGGCAAAGCAATGCCTGTAATGGTGCGCTTAGGGCCGTCATCTGTGGCGGCATCAACTGAGAATGTGGAACTGGTAAAGCGCATCATGCGAGTGACTCCTGGGTGTTTTCTTGTGGTTCGGTGTCGGGCATTTTGTCTGCTACATAGTTGTCCATTAAATAACTTGCGCTATCCATTTTTACATAGGTTCCTCGTGGCAAAACGTTATTCATGCTAAGTGTGGCAGCGATGCAATCGGCGTATGGCTTAACACCAAAAATGTAGAGATCAGCGCGTGATTGCTCACTGCTGGTATAGGCATAAGCACCAGTGGACACGCCCACAAGGTAAGGGGGAACACCGCATAGGCGCGCCAAATCTAGTGCTGAATACTGGGCTGACTCAATCATCAGCATCTTGTCCGGTGTGGCAGTGCTGGCTTCATAACTAAGAAACTCATTAAGCACAGCGGTTTGACTAGTTAGTCGAGCCTCTTGAAACGCCGCGCCAATCTCTGACAACTCTTGCGCGCTCAACGGCTCACCGCCAGTTTGTTTTAATACGCCACTAGGCAGGCTTGACTGTGCGTTCTTAAAACGGCTTTGCTCAACTTTAAGAGCTGTAGAAATTGTCTGATCAGAGCTGTAAACAATGCCCTGTATAGGGCTAAGAAACTGCACAACATTGCGATAGTCCAATTCATTGCCAGCAAAACTAATTGATTTAGAAGGGTGAAAAAAGACCGGGCCTTGCTCATCCAAGGTAGTAATAGAGCCTGCAGGCAAGCGCTGAAACTTGGTTGGGTAGCCATCAACTGTGCGCTCGGTGATGTACCAAAATGCGCGCCCGTAAAAGAGCAAATCGTCAAGAGTCCAGGCCATTAGGAAGTTGTAGGTCACGGCTGGGTCTGGCTGGCGTAGCCAAGAGCGTGGCGCTAACGGTATTTCTTCCATCTCGCCTGTGGCATCGTTGTACATTTCGCCGTACATTTTGAGCGGCATACAACCAATGACAGAAGCCAACAAGTCGCGTGATCGAGACACGGTAGCGATGGTCATGGCACGCTGACGAGCTGCGCCTTCTTGGTAGTTATAGAAGTTGTCTATCGGGTTTTTGCTGATGCCTGCTGGCGCATATCCAACAGCGGCCTGCACTACTGGTGTTGAGATAGCGGCTTTGGTGACTGGCTTATTAAAAATACCCATAGCGGTAGTATGCCACTTTCTGCCGGGTGTGTGTGGTACTGCCCTGCTCATCCCGACAACGCCCAGAGCAGTACCGCCAACACTTTAGCGACTGACTACCACCATCATTGGTTTCCCTGCTTGCTTAGGTCGTGACGCTAAAGCGGCAGCCCAAATGGTGCAGCGCGCCAACTCAATAGGCCCAGGGGAACGCTTACTGCTAAGCGCCAACTGGTTGCTCTGCATAATTGCTACTGATCTGTTCATGTGTTCGGCAAGGTTTTGCTCACCTCGGTGCACCAATTTGGCATCGTTAATCTGTGCCCTGACCAGTGAGGTGTAACGCAAAAGTTCGCCATAGCCCACAACTTTTGTGCGCCTAGTCAAAGGCAAAGGCACGTGATGTTCAAGCGCTGGGGTCACGGCCAGCCCTAACAATGGGTGAGCTGCGCAAGCATCCATCATGGCCTGCTGACACTCGGCCAAGGACTGAACGACAAACTCAACAGAGACGTGCACTACGCCAACATCATCTACAGCTGCGCGGACAGCGACATAGCGCGAGCCGTCAAGACTTGAGTCGCAAGCAAGCCAGCCATTATCTGGGCCTTGAATATCTGACAAGCAAGCATCCCACTGACCAGGCTGTAGCCAACAAGCATCGGCATTGACAAACTGGTTAAGGCTGGCGCGCAAAAATGATGACCGGTCAGGGTGATCTGCATCTATCAACATTGACTGCAGCTCTAGCGTTTGTCCTAGTGCTGGGTTAGCCCAGCCCCACCAGCTTGTGTCCATGACATCAACACCTGGCGGTGGCGACCACTCCGCAAAGTAAAAAGCACCGGCACGTTGCTCACCAATAAGTGACAGACCAAGTTCGCGGTATCGAAGCATTGCTGTGGATGCCTCGGTGCCAGCAGTGGAAGTCATAACCATAATCGGGGAACCGCCAGCGGTGCGCGTGTTGCGAGCCTTCATAGTCGGGCGCAAAGAATGGGCCATGACAGCATCATCGACTGCGTAGATTTCGTCTACCCAAATCAGATCAGCACTGAGGCCCATACCGGCACTTGGCGTGGCTGCCTTAATGAACCACCGCGACCCGTCAGGCATTGCCAGTTCCATACGGCCATAGCCCCACTTAGGTTTAGCGTCAAAATACTGCTCAAGAATTGGGGCCAAGAATTGGTACTGCAAGTTAGCCAGCGGTAACTCATGCGCGCTCGATATAACAGTCTGTGGCTTGCCACGTAGTGCAGCAATGCTGGTCAGCCAGGTGCCAACAATAGCCTGCCCTAAAACAGTCTTGCCGTTTTGTCTAGCAACTGTGATTAGACCAGAACGATTAACTAGATCACCATCAGCGTCAGACTCTAATAATCCCATCGCTGCATGTACCTGCCAATCCATTAGCTCAACCTGCATGTACTTGCGCGCAAACTCAACAACCAAAGGTGCGTACACAGAAAGTCCCGTCACCACAGTTTCCAATCTGGGCAAAGTTCTACCGACTCCCGACAGCTCAGGCCAGTCCTCGCCAGTTCCCGCCAGTTCGCTGCCACTTGGCGTTATCTTGCGTAAAG
>Ga0208975_1001203_pt1 | contig 11296 bp, 17 predicted proteins | sample GreLakmeER78MSRF_FD_187700 | JGI IMG/M metagenome (GOLD analysis project Ga0208975, IMG submission 187700) | Freshwater lentic microbial communities from great Laurentian Lakes, MI, USA - Great Lakes metaG ER78MSRF (SPAdes) | ecosystem: Environmental > Aquatic > Freshwater > Lake | place: Great... | reverse complement strand
AAACATATGATGAACTTAGAACAACTTAAAACACAAGCACCTTCAGTATTCGCTACACAAGCGTCACCTTCAGTATCTAACCAATACGTATTCGTTCCTACAATGGATATTTTGGAGAACTTCCAAAACGCAGGATGGGAAATTGCATCCGCAAGACAAACAGGTAGAACACAATACGGAGTACACGAAATCCGTTTACGTAATGGAGAACTACCAAAGGTTGGTGACACATTGGTTGAAGCAATAATTAGAAACTCTCACAACGGTATGTCAACTCTTAGTGTAAGTGCAGGACTACACCGATTGGTATGTTCAAACGGACTTACAGTACCAACATCAACCGCTGAGTCATTCAGGGTAAAACACCAAAGATTTGAACTTGATGATGTTAAAAGACTTACTGAGTCATTTGCATCCAAACTACCAAAGATTGAGATGTCAGTGAACCGAATGATGGAGAAAGAATTGTCTACTGATGAGAAGATTGATTTTTTACGTAAATCAACTGAAGTGAGATTTGGTCAAAATAAAATATTAACAGATTTAGAAATGGTTGGTCTATTGGCGCCAAACAGAACAGAAGACGAGGGGAATGATTTGTGGAGAGTATTGAATGTAGTACAAGAGAAGTTTGTCAGAGGAGGGGTGGAAATGTCATCACCAAAAGGACGAAGAACTAAACTCAGAGGTCTACAAAACATAATGGCCCTAAACAAAGTGAATACAAAACTTTGGGAGTTGGCTGAGGAAATGTTATAAAAAGAAACGGGGGTCATTGACCCCCATTTTTATTTTATTAAAGGTTTTTCAAAACCATCTCTAAAGAATAGATAGACTCTTTATCTTGTTTGGTCTTAACTTTCTTTGACTTTAAGTAATTTAAAGACTCAAGAAGTTCATCTTTTTTATTTTTAACAGGAACAGAAGTAACAGACATTGAGTTTTCTACCTGTGTATAAACAGGTTTTTCAACATAAACAACTTCAGTTTGTTTTGGGTATAAGGTGTTATAAACCTCTAATGCCGTTTTAGCATGACGAGTAGTGCAACGAATAACAAGGTATTTAAGTAGTTCTTTCATATATCAAAGATACAAAAAAACAATCTATTTACCTAACTCTTCTTTATATTTTTGAAGTAATTTATTGTTGTTTTCAATCAGTCTAAGTGTCTTTAAGATACTCTTTCTTGACTTACCTTTTTTACCTTCTTTTTTTGCCTTTGCCATTTTACTTTATTTTAGTGATAAATACTTTTAAAGTAATATTTATTATTTATGAGACGCTTAATTAAAGAAAACGATAATAAAAAAGAAAAAGTCACAGACTCTACTCAGACTTTACTACATATTGTAGAAGCAAATAAAAAAAGTAAATTTATTGAATCAATAGACTTAGACCATGTTAATGTCTATGATAGATATAACACAATAGAAGCAGAAATTATTGTTAAAGGTTATTGTGAAGACCCTGATCTTGGTGAGTTTAGCCATATATTAAAAGAAATTGACAACGACATATACCGAGTAGTTCGAGATTATGAATTTGATAAAGAAGGTAACATCAAAAGATGTCCTGAAGGTGATACATATTTAATGTTTATGGCTATCGGCGTTAATTGGAGTATGAGAGACAATAACGTAGAAATAAGATTTCATATTGTTCAAGACGATTTTAGAGATGATGAATAGATTAATTAAAAAAATATTAAAAGAGGAACTTCAAGGACAAGAATTTATTGACCACCATTATAAGGAGTTAGATAGATTAAAAGGTATGGAGGATCATATTATTGATTATCTCCATTCTGAATTTCCTAACTTAGTTGAAGTGGAAACAAGAATTAAAAAAGTACAATTAGGGTCAATGAAGTTAGGGATGGAAACCCCTATTGTTGAAGTAATGGTTTTTACGTTAAAATTTAAAGATTTAACTAAAGAAGAAATAAGAACATTTGACCCACCAATAAAAAAGGACATTACGAATATTTTTAACAACTATTTTGGATTTGATGTTATGGCTTACGGGTCACCCATTGAATTAGAATTCAAGGCACAAGCTTGGGTTAATTTTTAACAAATGGAAATATTAAAAAAAGACATATTAAAAGAAATGGAAGAAAAGAGTATAGATAACCTTAATAAAGGTATTGATATTGCTGTCTCTATTTTAAAAAATGAGTTTACATTTGTGACGGGTTGGAAATATAAACACGATCCCGATTTTTTTAATACTACTGTTTATATAATATTAATTTGTGATATGGATAAGTCCTCAGAATTTTATAATAGTCCAATAAAAGATTATTATAAAAACCTAGAGGCAGATGTTACATATCCGTTTAGTCCTTTAGAAATGTCAAACGAAATAGATAATGAAGAAAAATACGAACTCTATAAAGAAATACAAAAAAGTTTAGACGAAACATATTATGAAATACCTAATGATTATAGATACACCTATAAAAGTTATATCTCAAATACCGATTCACCAAAAGAAATTTATATTGACGGATTTGTTTTTCCTGCTCCTGAGAAACTAAATGAAAGTGAATCTGTTAATTATAAAGTTAGTTTAGCAAAAAGTTTAATCCACCAATTATTTGATGAGGTCTCATTTATTGAACAATCAGTATATGTATCTTCAATTAACGGTAAACCATCATTGACCGTATATTTTGATTCTGACGACACGGCAGCAAACATAGAAAGTGTTTTAACTCACGAAATTTGTGACACATTAAGAGATTACACGGGAGGTGAAATAAAATGTGCACCTTTATATTGGGGTCCTGAGTCGAGAAGAAATAGAAATAACCCAGACATTCTCATTGATGCTATACAATTGGAATATGATTATGAAGGTAATGTGATTAATGAATCAAAAGAAGATAACATAACAGAAGTAAAAAGAAATCTAAAAGTTATAAACACTTTATTATCTTTAGTCAGTTGGGATGGACTTTGTAATATATGGGTAGACTACAATCCTGAAGATGAGGAATATGAAATAAGATCAAAAACTACCGAATCTTATTTTGATGATAATAACATAGAACAAGAATTAGAGTCTTTAGAAGATTCGATAAGTTCTATGGGTATTAGAGTTTATATCTACACACCGTGGTATGTTGAAAATTGTGAGGATGAACCTGAATTTTTAAATGAATCCAAAGAAACCGAACCAAAATATTTAAGCATAATTAAGGAATTAATTGAACCATTTAAAGATGAGGAGGGTGTCTGTGATATAGATGTTTCATACGACGATGAGGATGATATGTATAGTGTTTATATTGTTATGGGAACGGAAGAAATGAATGATAAGTTTTTTTATGTGCCCATGATACAAAGCCACATTTCAAAATTAAGAATAAATGTTAGAAACACAATTAAAGATTATTTGCCGATAGATAATTTGTATGTCGGTTCTTATGGAAAACCTAATTGTGAATGGAAACCGTATGGACATTAAACAAGCAAAGTAGATAAAGACAAATTTAAAATAATATGGAAATAAAAAAATTAATATCATTTGACTTTGACGACACCTTAGTTCACACAACGTTACCTGCTGAAGGTAAAAAAATATGGAAAGAAAAAACAGGAGAAGAATGGCCATATAGGGCATGGTGGTCAAGACCTGAGAGTTTGGACATGGATGTGTTTGACATTCCATTAAATAAAAAGATTTATAGAAGATATAAACAGGCAATATCTGATCCTGATAATTACGTTATATTAGCAACAGGAAGAGTTGCACCACTCAAAGATGAGGTTGATATAATTTTAAACAATTACGGATTAGAGTTTGATGAGATGCATTTAAACCCAGGTATAGATACGTTTGAATTTAAATCAAATTTATTTGCTAAACTTATATACGAACTACAACCTGAAGAGTTTATTATGTATGATGATAGACAAGAACACTTGGTCAGGTTTGTTCAATGGGCAAATGCGATGCCATGTAAAGTAACAATAATTGATGCAATATCAGGAGAGGAATTTAAATCAGAACAGGATCCACTAATTGAATCAATAAAAAGAATATTAAGGGAAGAAACAGACATTAAACCAGTATTAAATGATTTACTGAATATGTTGTTTGAGGGGTTTGACGACATTTATTATAATTGGGCTGAATATAATTGTGGGATGGGTGTGTGTTGTGATCCATATGCTGTAGGGTTTGTATTACCTAAAAGTGATTATGATGATTACTTGTTCAAATTGGTTGACGATAGTAAATACGATATATATGGTGATTACCCTAAAGAGTTGAGTGAGGATTTACCTGAACCATGTCACGAATACCCTGATGTAAGAGATCCTCGTTTTGATACTATTGTGTTTTACGAGATATTTGCTGAGGAGATTGAAAACTATTTGGGTTCACAAAGTAATTGGCAGTTGGTATTAATGGAGTTAATAAACGAAAAGTATCACTGTAACGCAGAAAATATTTTAATAATATGAACCTAAAAGAAAACATAAGAAGAATATTAAAAGAAGAGACACAAGGAATTGATAACTTCTTAGACGAACTATCAAACACACACCCAATGTCCGATGAATTGAAGACATTTGTTAAACAATTTATAGAAGAATCAGAATGTAAAAGAATTGACTTTTCAAATTTTAAAATAGGGGTTTTGGGATTGGCACTCGAAAGTGGGGTTTTAATTAATTCAATTACCATTAGAAGACCTTTACCATATTTATTATTTGTAATATTTCATGAGGTTGCACACCAATACCAATTTAAAAAATATGGTGCTGATGTTATGTATGATTGTTATTTAGGTGATATCACAGAAAGAGAGGCTGCTGAGTTTATGAAACAAACAGAAGAAGTTGCTGATGAATTTGCCGCAAGAAAAATAAGACAACTTCAAAAGATGGGACTAATTGAACCTTTCACTCCACCACAAATGTACAAAAACATTCCAATACAACAGATAACCATGATGGTAAATAATTATAGAAATGACATGAGAAGAAAAAATATTGACTCACAAGAAAAAGTCAGTGAATATTTTTATAACATGGTTAAGAGTGAATTATAAATGAACCTACAAGAACAAATAAGAAAAGTATTAAGGGAGGAGTCACTAAAACAAAGTCTTAAAGACCAAGTTAAAGAATTTGGGTATGAAGAAACGGCCAAATACGTTGGCGGATCTGAAAATTTGGCAAAATTGGCATTTAATAATGATCCTTTTGAATACCTTAATACAATAAAAGAAACTTTTAATTTTGTACAAAATGACATAAAAGGTTGGACACTCATCAAAGATAATAATGGAAATACTCTTATGGTTTATGTTCCGAACATTCAATCTGTATTTGTAAATAATCATTTAGTTTGGAGATTCATATGGATTGGATTTAATTTAATCTATGAAGAAGTCCAAGATGTAATTACTAAATGGTTTGAAGATGAATATAAAACATCTGTTACAGTATCAAGTGGTAATTCAGCACAAACACAATTTTGGGGACGTTAAAAAGATATGAAACAACTAATAAAAAAAATATTAAAAGAAGAAACAGAAGGGATCCCAAAAAGAACTCCATTAGAAAAAACTGTATTGAGTTTTGTGGAGATGATTGCAAAAGATTATAAGTTTCCTGAAGACTTTTATGGTTTTACTGTGGATATTATTAACAACGGAAAAGATTGTGAAATCACGGGACTATTTAAAAAATCTTATAAAATGTCGGATTCAGACAAAGTTCATGAAATATTAAGTAAGATAAAAAAAGAAGTTAGTAAGTATTTCGGAGACGCATTTTATGTCAGGTCAGGAACATCCGCAATGGATTCATATAAAGATAATTACGTAAGATATTACCAACAAAGAAAGTAAAAGAGTATATATTAATATGAATCTACAAGAACAAATATCAAGAATGAAATCAATGATGGGGTTAATCATTGAGGATGAACAAAAAACATATGAAAATAAACCAATTATTTTGATTGGCCCGCAGGGAACAGGAAAATCAACCACGGCAAGGGCATTAGCCAAAAAGTTAGGTATACCATTAGTTGAGACAGACATTTTGATGACCGATGAAACATATGAGAATATGTGTAAAGATGATCCAGGTGTTGAGGTTGAGATTACAAGAGTTGCGGGTGGAGGTATAAATTATTCGTCTAACAAAGAGTACGAATTTTGTGTTATGAATAAAATATTTGATAACTACAGAGATAAAAAAATTGTTCTTGATGTTGGTGGATCACACGCCAAATGGGAAGACGATCACTCATCAAAAATGAAAGAACTTTTTAACTCAACACCAAACATATTTATTTTCAACGTTACGGGGGATGAGGATGAAACATATGAGTTTTTAAAAAAACGAAGAGAAGGTAGAGGTGAAAAAATATCACCCGAAAATGAAGAAAAATTCAGAAAAATCATAAGTGATTTAAATAACTTTTACAGAGGAACTCAAAAGATATCTATCGTAAACAAAGAAGGTTCGGATAAAACAACAGAAGAACTTGTTGATGAAATTATAACAAAATTAACTTAAATGAACCTACAAGAACATATAAGAAGAATATTAAGGGAGGAGTTTAATGATGAAACATTTAATCCTCATAATGAAATGTATTTAGACGCATGGTTAGGTGTTGGTGATGAAGATATGGAATCTTATGAGGATTATGGTATTAATTCAATTGGGAGAATTATAGATGAGGTTAAAGAATTAAAATTCCCATTAAGAATATATAGGGGAATTTATACTTTAGATAAACAAGGAAAACACAATTTGGTGGATGATCTTAAACATAACAATGTTAGTTGGTCAACCTCAAGATATGTGGCAGAAGAGTTTGGTAATGTTGTATACACAGGGATTGTAGATAGTATGGACGATATTAATTTAGATTATACTATCTATAGAAGAATATTACACAAACCTTTAGATGAAAATGAAATTGTTATGAAGGATAATAAATTAATTAAACACCTTAAAAGATTTAAATGAACCTACAAGAACAAATATCAAGGATCCAGTCAATGATGGGGATGGGTAGTAAAAATCCATATATCTATGATGACCCCAAATTTGTTAAAGAGATTGAAAATGCGATAGAAAAAGATGGAACTTCGTTTATTTGTTCATTTGTTGCATCTGCCGTAAAAATGTTAGAGGGAGATGATGTTAAAATTTATGGTTTTAGTGTAGATAAAAATCCTGATTCGGAATACTTTTCAGATGAAGAAGGTGATGAAGGACATCATTTTGCGGTAATGAACGATAGATATATTATTGATCCGTGGATTTATAATAATTACCAAGATTATGAATCCAAAATCAATTTTAATAGAAGTGTTTTTGATTTACAAAATAAAGATGATAAAAAAATAATTAAATACTTATATGGTAATAAAAATAATTGGGTCGATATTACAAATAGTATGAAAGAATTTAAAGATTTATTTCCACGTACATATAACGAATTAATAAATTACCACAGAAACATAATATGAACTTACAAGAACAAATATCAAGAATACAATCAATGATTGGAATTTCAAAAGTATATATTTAACAATTTAATAAACAACACATTAAGTATTAATAATTATTAATCCATATTTATAACATATGGATTTAAAAAATTTTATCACAATCGTTATTCCATGTAAAAACGAAAATCAAACAATAGATAAAACACTATCACTACTAAACCTCCAAAAAAACATTCAGAAAACAAAAGTAATTGTTGCAGATATATCTGACGATGGAACAACATATGAACTTGAATCAAGACAGAATGATTTATTTGATTTAGAGATAATACAAGGGGGACTTCCAGCAAAGGCAAGAAATAACGGAGCAAAATTAGTAAAAACACCATATATTTTATTTTTAGATGCGGACATTTTTATAACAGATAAAATGTTATTAACAAACGCTGTAGACACAATAATAAAAAAAGATAAGGATCTACTAACAACAAGGTTTAGAACCACAACTGGCGAATATAACTATGTGTTTAAAACATTTGATATAATACAAAAATTAATAAGACCAATAACACCATTTTCTCTTGGTGGTTTTATGTTAGTAAGTAGAAGTATATATAATCGTTGTGGTGGTTTTAATGAAGAAGCAAAAGTTGCGGAAGATTACCTTTTTTCAAAACAAGTAAAACCAAATAGATTTTACATTAGTAAGAATGTTGTATACACACCACCAAGAAGATTTGAAAACAAGGGAGTGTTATATATGATGAGGTTAATGATAAGATCTTTTTTGAATAGGAATAATAAGGAGTTTTTTATAAATGATAATAAGTATTGGGAATGAAAAAGTGGAAGACAATAATAATGAGTGATTTACATTTAGGTGCAAGACAATCACAAACAAATAAGATATTAGAATTTTTAAATAAAAACGAATCTGAAGTTTTAATATTAAATGGTGACATCATAGATGGGTGGGCAATGAAATCAAAAGGTAAATGGAATAAAAACTGCTCCAAGATATTCAGAAAGTTTATGAAAAGATCGGAACAGGGAACAAAGGTGATATACATAAGAGGAAACCACGATGATTTTTTAAAACCATTTGTACCGTTTAAAATGAATAACATAGAGATTGTAAGAAAATACACACATATAGGAATAGATGGTAGGAGTTACTATTGTTTTCACGGGGACGTATTAGACTTTGTTATTATGAAAGCAAGATGGTTGGCTGTAATCGGTGGATGGTCATATGATTTTGTTATTAAATTAAATACCATATACAACTACATAAGAAATAAATTAAATTTGCCATACCATTCACTGGCAAATAGTATTAAACAATCAGTAAAGGGAGCAATTAACTTTGTATCTGATTTTGAAACAAACGCAATAGGTCTTACAAAACAAAAGGGATATGATGTTGCGGTATGTGGTCATATACATCATCCTAAGATAGATAAAGATTATATGAATTCAGGTGACTTCTGTGAGAATACAACTTGTCTTGTGGAAGATTATAATGGTGAGTGGAAAATAATAAGACTATAGATTTAATTTATTGAAGTATTTATTAATATGGACCTACAAGAACATATCAGAAAAGTATTAAGAGAAGAGATTACTTCAGAAGAAGTAAAGTTTCATAGACAAATAAAAAAAACACGATCATATGAATATCTAATTAACAGATTCAAAATAGAAGATGTGGACGGGGAAGAAAAGATGGTGGATACAAAATATTATACAACTTATTATATACATGGTGGACAAATAAGTAAAACATCACAAAAAATTAGTAACGACATACTATACGAGATATCAAAAATGAAAGGTGAAGAAGAAACCCTTATAAAAATATATAAAAGGTTTTGTAATAAATTATTTCCTGATTGTGATATGGAACACGATACTATATTAAACATGGTTATTTATAATATGGTACGTGATTATATATTAGAAGTAAGACTATAGAATTAATTTACTCACTCATCTCTACCGTTCATTTCATTCACTACGTTCTTCGTTCATAACTTAATCCTATACTCTTACATTCCTATAAAGGTTATGTGGTAATTAATGGGACCTATCTTAAATCATAATGTAATATACTATTAACAAAATACATATCATCTGTAAAAAGTATTTTCCCCCCATTCTAAAGAAGGGTCCCCCATTTACAATAGTGGATGATCTACATAAGATGTATCATGTATGTTCTAATGGTATACAGATGAGGTGTTCACTAAAATGGAATGTTCAGTGTCACTGAACAAGAGTATATGGTGAACAAGATAAGTTGTATATGTAAACGAACAATACGAAGTGGTATTATATATGGACTGATCTTTTGTAGTAGATGAGTAAGGATAAACCTGACAGAGATACTATAAATAAAATGTCCCACTTATTACCACTAAATAATATCTTACTTATGTAATCCTATTCTCGTTGGGGGTTAATATATGACACATTTACATGGTCATAAACGTTGGAATGTTTTAAGGACTACGTCTCCCCCGCTTCTGTATAATAGAAACATAAATTAGCTGGAAAATGTATATACCTAAAAAAATGGTCTTCTGAGTACCTGCAGAGGGGATTTTTTAGGCTGGTCATAGCAACAAGAACAATTATGGTGGTAAAAGGTGGGAATAATATGTGGTAAAAAGTGGGAAAAGGGATTGTCCTTCGTGTCAAGCTCGACTGACATTTTGTCAAAATCAAGAAAATTAACATATTTTAACAATTAAATTTCCCCCTGACAGTATGACAGTCCCCAATTATTATGTTTACAATACCAAAAAAAGTTACTAACATTAAGGTATGGAACAGATAGAGAAGTTTTTAAAAGATAATTATACCCCAACGATCACAGAATCAAAGTTAGGGATGTCATGTATATTTAAACATAAAGAAGGTTTGACAGAAGATAGTGTCATATTTTTTGAGTTTTCAAAAAAAGGGTGGAGTAAAAAACCTATTGTCAATAAGAGACAATATGTAATTGTGGATGCTGACACAAAGGAGTTATTAGATTTTCTATCAAAATATTTTAATCTAACTGAAGAGAACTATAATGAAGTTAGAAGAATTATAATTAATATGGGAATTGATGCAATGGATACATTCTATGGGGACTAATCAATTGTATCATGTTTCCCCTTCTTCAAAGTTTCTCTTCTAATAAGATCTTCAGTGGGGATCTCATCGTCATCATCTTCTTTATGATCATCATAGTTAGATATTGAATCAATCACAACTGCTGAGATGATTAATCCCAATAGACAAAATATTAGTGTTGTGAATGTTAGACCCATACTTTAATATAAGAAATTTATTTAATATAATCAATAGGGTATTTATTTTTTTATAAAGTATTATATATTTATAGTAGAGTTCATTTTCCCCACGTAGGGAATTAGTTAATCAGTCATCCAAGTGATACGTAAAGATTAAGATGAGATCAACCAAAAACAAATGTCACTTTCCTATTTATGATGGGGAATTTTTTTATGCCTTATATATATTATAAGGCGCTGTGGAGTCCACCCTCTGCAAGAAGTTGTCCCCCTCTTGAACCCGTCGTCGGAATTACCACTGACAATACAAAGGTACGGATAATAAATGACATACACAAATAATCCCCCACATATTTATAAACATTTTTTAGGGAGGGGTGTGGATAACTATATGACCCCCCTCTGTGGTTTGGCATACCCCCTCCCCCTTAAATAGTACACCCCCCTCCCCCCGTATCCTCCCTCTTATATGACATAATGTCAGGGCCAAAAGGGGGGTC
>Ga0208975_1001201_pt1 | contig 11309 bp, 21 predicted proteins | sample GreLakmeER78MSRF_FD_187700 | JGI IMG/M metagenome (GOLD analysis project Ga0208975, IMG submission 187700) | Freshwater lentic microbial communities from great Laurentian Lakes, MI, USA - Great Lakes metaG ER78MSRF (SPAdes) | ecosystem: Environmental > Aquatic > Freshwater > Lake | place: Great... | reverse complement strand
TCTCAAAACCTAGACAAGAGCCACCGCAACCTGAAAATAGTGAGAAAACATTAAACCCGTTTGTACCTTTAACTTGTTCAATTTGTTTCATTGACGGCACAAAATAGTGAGGTTTACGCATAACGATTATTTTTGTTTGCCACTCCACTCATAACCGCATTTAGGGCATTTGTGTTCGGTGTCAATCGTTTCGTCATACTTTTCAAACTCGGACAAATCTAAAGGTTCATTATCTATTTGCAGGTCGTCAAGGTCTGCTAGGTCAAATAAACTTCCTTCTAACCCTTCGTCAGATTCGCTTAATTCTCTTAATAATTCCTCTAATGAACCCGTGTCGTACATCGCTAGATCGTTCGCTCTGTTATCTGCTAGCAAGATGCGTAATGCTTCGTCATCGTCTTTGGTTTCTATGAAGCCTGCACTGATTTCTGCCCAACCTAAAGCCTTCGCTGCTTTCCAAGTGTGGTTGCCTGCGAGGATATAGTTGGTGCGTTTATCTACCACGATTGGGCGATATTGTCCGTGTGCTTTAAGAGACTCTGAGATTGCGCCGATATCGCCTTGACGAACATTCTTCGGGTGTGCTTCAACTGAATCAATATCTACAATCGTGTGTTCTATTTTGCGTTGTTCCATCTCAGTCCTCGTCTATTTGATAGTTGGCGTAACTCATTGTAATTAACTTGCCATCAGAGGTTACACCAATCCAAGTCGGTGCGTCACTATCGCATAGACAGCCGACTGTTCTTCTCGGATCTGGCTCAAAAGCGTGACCGCAGTTGAGGCACTTAACTTTCATCTGATTACAGTTCTGCGCCTTGAGACATAGCGATTCGCATACGATCAACCATCTGCTTATACATCGCCAACTCTTGAACTGCTTTAGCGTAAGCCTCGCTTAATGTTTCTTTTTCAGCCTTCAAAGAATCACGATCTTCTCGCATATGGTCAAGCGCAACTTGCATATCGTCTGTTCGTGCTTGCCAATGTTGTAGTTCGGCGTTCAAACTTTCGCTCATTTTTTAGTTCTCCGTTTCTTGATCTCTGCTTCTAACGCTTCAACTGTTGCTATTAGTTCTTCGGCTTCCATCTGCCCAACACTTAGCCTTCTTAAAAATGCTACCGCATTTTGTAGATCTTTTAAGGTCATAACTCGCTTCGCTTTCTCTCTCAAATAAAAATAAGTTCTCGTGCCAGCCAACCCTATTAGGGAACAAGCCACCGCTCAAGAGGGGATAAAAGCGATGATTGGCTGACACGAGAACACTTTGAGCCTATCGGCTGCGATTCGTATATGTCCTTCGTGGTCGTTTGTAACTGCGCTCGTAAGACAAGGTGCTGAAGGCTCTTAAAGCCACGCTAAGCAGTAGCCCGATGATTATGCCGTAGCCAACCCAGCCTGCCGAAGTTGATTCGGTTTCAGATGGCAAAACCATCATCAACAGAAGTAGCCCGATGCCTGTAAGTGAAAAGAATAACGATTGCTGTGGTCTCATTTGATTTCCCCTATCTCATCTATGTTGTAGTTGATTTTCTCTACTTTGCAAAGATGCACTCTTTCTTCGTTGAGTGTCATCATTGATTTCAAGAACTCTTGTGCGCCTGTCTGGATATCTTCGCCCGATGCTGCGAGGCTTAGAAGGTTCATTAACCAACTGAGCGCACCTGCTTCGTCAAAGCCTGCGTCTGCTTCGTCATCTGACCAGTCTTGCATCGCTACTACAAGCCTGATTTCAAACAGTGCCGTATCGCCACTAGAAATCAGTTCTATGTGATCTAGTGAGTGTTTAGTGATTTTCATTTTGTCTCCTCTGTTTTGATTAGTTTTTTGACTGCTGATATCGCTTGCGCTTTTGAAGTGTATTGGCAGAACTCGCCAACTGTTTCAACTCTTAGACCGCCTTCATACTTTCTGATCGTATAGAAGCGTGGGTTGCTATCTCGGTAATGATCACGCTCGCTTGTGATGAAGTAACAGCCACCATAGATCTCGCTATGGATTCGGCTGCTAAAGAACCTCAGCGTGGCTTTGCTGAAAAAGTGTGAACCTGCTCTTTCTGCTTCGCTGATGATCTGGTTAATACTTGTGTATTTTTTTGTGTTTGTTGTATTCATTTCTGTTCCTCCTCTTGGTTGATCTGATTAGAAACTTGGGTCAAAATACTGGTGAGTGCTGTTCAAATAAAGAAATCCGCTTCGTGTTCCTTTGCTGCGGTAATGTCCATCTGAACAAAGCGTAAAGATGTGTCGTAGTTGTGGATTCGGTCTTTCGTATTCTTCTTCAATGAAAGCAAGTGTCTTTTGAAGCACATTGTTGATATGTGCCAAACGAATACTTTGTGGAGTTGCCAACCAATTCTCATATGAAAGACCACCTAAAACATCATCAGCGTTAAGGGTTTCTATCGTCTTACCATTTCGTGTGATTCGCATAATGATTTGATGGTATGAATCAGAACCGATTGAATACGAGACTGACATTCCAACTTCTGGTTTAACTTGCTTTATTATTTGCATTTTTGAGTCCTCCTCTTGAACTTGTTTTGTTTGTTAATCGGTAAGAATACCTTGTGGGTGTTCAGGGCTTGAACCTGAAAGCCTGCCAGCCACCCGATCTTGCTACTTATTGAAGTCAATTAGTGAACTAATTTGATTGTAGAGTTTGCCGATTTGATCGGTATTAAGACCAGCGATCCAGCAGAGAGTATGAATCTCGTCTTGAAGCCCTTGAGCCGTTGCCGTGTTGCGGTAGAAGTTATCTGTCTGAACAAAACCAGCGTGAATGCTGCGGTTCGTTTGAACAAGTTGTTTGTGTTCTTCGCAAACCCGAATCAATGAATTAAGCGAATCATTGATATCTTTTCTTGCATCTGCCCAACGAATTATTGCGTTGAAAAGTTTTGCTGCTGTTTTGCTTTCTGCTGTAACTTCTTCGGATTCAATCCCTGCAAGAACTTGTCTTGCAAGGCTATAAGTGCTTTCGTGTTCTCCTGAAACTAGGTTCAGAATGTTTGTTTTTAACTGTTCCATTTCTAAGTCCTCCTCTTGAACTTTCAGGCTCTTTACCTGATATGTCAATCTTAAAGTGCCTAAACGGAATCACCCAACTATTAAACCCTCTAAAACCCTTATTTTATAAGGCTTTCAAAAGATTTCTAAAAAAAGTTTGAAAATTAACAGCCTAACCACGCAGACCAACCGCACTTCCCTTGAGCCCTGTCGTAACGAATTAAAGCCTGCGCAGCGTCAATCGTTACAGCGACATCAAACAAATCTGCTGGAATAAGATCCCGATTCAAAACAGTTTGAAGATATCCGTTCGGATAATAAGTAGTGCGCTGAATCCAAAACAAATTGATTTGAAACAAACCTAACGAACCTTTAACACCTTGCACCGTGTTCGGGTCATTCTTGTTATGCGCTGTAGCGATACAGCGAGACTCTCGCCAAACAATCTGATCCGCTTTAATAACATCTTTCTCAAGCCAACCAGCGTCACGCAAACGATTCCATAGGTCAGGACACTTAGCCCACTCAGGAACAGTGCGTTTGACATCTACTACAAAATCAAAAGGGTGCTGCCTCATTTGCAATTGCTTAACTCCTTGAGGTGCGCTTGCAGCGTCAGCAACACCAGCAAAACCAACAACGCTTACAATAAACACAATAAATAATTTTTTCACATTAACTCCAATCACCTTGTCCTCCTTCTGAACTTGGTTATAGGTTTTTAGTTTTCTTTGTTCTGTCCTTGACAGGTCGTGGCGTGTTCGCTCATCGTTCGCCTCAGTCGGCGTATGTCTCAACCCTAGCATTGTTGTTGCTGACTTTGAAATATATATATATGTTTAAGTTTCAACTAACTTGACACAGTTTGAATGACCCCTATCGCTCTGCCTCACTGCGATTCCCAAACAAATTATTCGCCTCACACCGTAATTACTTACAGCGTGATCTACCCTCGTTGCCGAGTGTTACCAACTACCGTGCGAATGGTTTAGGTCTGTATGTTTATTCTTCTCGTTTTCGTTTCTTACTTCTTTACGCTTTGCCGAACTCCCGACACTTGCAAGGCACAACATAGGTGTATGTGCGCTCTAAAACTGTTTTAGTAAAGCCTTCACAAATCAATTCTTTAGTATTGAAGTTCCATCGCTTGCCGTTATCCCAGCCGTTGCCATCGCAGATCTCGCAAACAACAACTGTCCGATCTGTCGCTGGTTTACGAAGCAACGCAAACGCTCTGTGAACTTCTTTAAGGCTCGGAAACTTATCGTAATGCTCCATAATTAGTGGCACGACTTTTCGTGCGTCATCAACATCTTGTAACAAAAGAAAATCATCTCCTGTCCAAGCATTCTTTACCGTGTTACGAGGAATCTGACTCGTAGGCAACACACCGCAAATCCGATCTATAAAGCCTTCTATCTGTGCTGGTGTCATTTTGCCTCCTCTTTCAAGTCTCTGAATATAGCCCACTGAATATCAACCGAGACAAATCCTTTATTTTGCGAGTGTTCAGCGTCTCTATACACCATCTACTGCTTTCTGACGCTTAAGCAAATGTGCTACAAGATCATCAAATGAAATCAGTAAATCCTTAGAAGCACTATAAAAAAGTTCGTTAATTTGTCGCTGCTTATCAAACGCCTGAACTTTACGCCAATGACTCTTTGACTTAGGTGAAACACAAACTAATCCTCTTGTTTTCTGCGATACAAACACATAAGCCAAAGGCTCAACTATTTTGTTGTCAAAACTAGAAACCGTATCTACAAACAAACTTTGATAAGGATAATTCAAATAATCACTCGTAAAATCTCTGCTAGATGATTTAACTTCTAACGGTTTATAGTTCCAGTTAAAAACAATGTCCTGCTCGTGTTTGGTCATATGTTCTCGTTCGGCAGTCGTTGTAGCGATCTGAATATCTGGCGCAAAACATCTAATGCCTTTACTTTGTAAAATATCGGCAACATATTTTGACCAGTAACCACCTTGCTTAAATGCTGTTACATAATCAAAAGTCATTACTGTCCGCCTTCGTAGTATTCGTGCATCGCAGGTCGCACTAATTCCTCCCAAGTGCTAAGCCTGACCATCACTAAACCTTCGCTGCCCCAATCGTCAGGCATCAAAATCGCCCGTGTAGGTTTACGCCTAGAACCGTAATCAGCCTCGTTAGAGCGCACCTGAGCCTCTATACGAAGCCACGCCGTAACAGCAGCCCCGATCTGCTTACCTGCTTTAACCTCGTTAGCGAACAGAACATCTTGCCAGCGTTCCTCGTTACCGTCACCGAACTTATGCGATGGTGCTACACCAAGACGCTTACGAGCAACACGCTGCTTGTTTAATCCTTTCGTGCGAGATCTTTTCCCTCGTGCTGTCGGATCAGCGCAACCTTTTACACGCCTGCTGCCATCTCGTGAAGGTCTGCCGAGAGTGCCAAACTTCGGACAATCAGGCAGTTTGCATTTATCACGATTGCCTTGACAATCGCCCTTGCGTTCCTCAATCCTCATCAGCGTCATCTATCTTCTCACCACAAAATGGTTTTCGTGGCAGAACACGCTTAACTAAACAAGCACAAAGTTTGGCGTTCATTTAACCATCTCCTTTAACTCTCTACGCAACTTCGCTCGCTGAGGCGGTGTCATACCACCAAAAACACCCCAACGATCATCAGTGTCCTCTAACACAATAACCATATCTAAACATTCTTGACGCACCGAACAATTAGCGCAGATCGCTAACGCTTCATCGTAACGATGCTCATTCAAAGTCCTATGATCGGGGAAGAATACGCTACCTTTCTTCCCACGACACGCTGCACTCTCAGACCAATGTTCACGACTCACTAAAAAACCTCGCAATCAAATCGTTTATCTCACCGAACTTAAAGATCGCTTCACGCAGATCATCAAGCGACTGTCTATCTGTGCCGTCAAAGACTACGACTCTGCGAGCGCAATCAATGACGACACCGATAGCGAACTCATACGCCATCTGTAATTCTTCAGAAGGGTTCTTCATTGGTTTTCTTCTGGCGCATACCCATCAAATGTTTGATTAGGTCAGAACCTTCTTTAGTTGTAAGCGTGTTTAGATTCGTTTTGTCAAATAGTTGCTTCAAGATCGCACCGATATCTCCATCAGCAACTTCTTTCGCCAATGATGACACTAAACCTTTCTGCTTGTCTGATATCAGGCTGCCGATCTTCGCCGTAGATTTCTGCGGTGTAGAGAACGCCTGTTCTATTTGCTCGTCACTCAACGCTTCCTGAGGGCTGCTTTTTGGCTGAACATTGGCTGGGTGCGCCTGTTTGCTCTTTTCAACCTCAACTTGGCTCATCGGATAACTCGTATAAACACTGCTGACATTGTTGCGTGGTGCTTCCCAATCTTGTTTAGACCAAAGCGACAAGCAGATGCCGAAGCGCATCGCTGCGTTTCGCAGAAAGTCGCCGACAAGTTCCTTGTCAAGATCAGGCTTATCTGAACGAACCGAACCGACACCGACAAGCGACTTGCCTAACAAGGTGAGTGTCGCCCACATTGTTGCGACACCGTTTGTTTCGTGTATTGCTGGTCTGCCATCTACCCAAGCGACAGGTTGCCAGTTCCACATCGGATCAATCTCAATCAATATGCGAGTAATCTCTGCGTGACTAACATACGCAAGATTGATTCCGTTGCGTGGAATCGTTCCTACGATCTTCGGATCTGGAGTGGCATATTGTTCCAGCACCGCTTTTAACATTACTGCTTCCGTTTCATTACTCATTTCTTTACCTTCTCTCTGTGTGTTCTCATCACACGATATGGATTACCTTGCTTCTCATATTGCTTAACTAACTCTGGGTGCGCTTCACGCAACGCTTTAGTATCCAACGAAGTCTTGCCATCTTGCTGCTTCCACGATACGACCCGTTGCCCGTGCAACAAACCGATTTCATTCCCAAGCAGCATTCGTGCAAGTTCATCTTTCGCTTTTGCTTCCTGCTCTGCTGCCTGCTTCGCCAACGCCCGTGCTTCCTCTAACTGAAGCACCCACTCGCCTGCACCGTTCGGCAAATCAATTGTTGTCGGTGCTACCTGAAAGATTCGGGCAATATCATCAGCCGAAAAATTATTGATCTCATCTAACGGTGCGCTATTTGTATCAACCCACTCGCCAAACACTTCGGCTTCTAAACGAAGGCTATCAATCGCTGCAGCGTTCTCTGGTAATTCAACTACGCTGATTCGCAAATCACGATCAAGCACACTAAACCAAACAGGGCATTGCAACACAGCCTGTTGCGCCCAACCTTGCCACAACCATTCAGCAGGAAGATCTGAAGAGTCGTGAATTGAATAGCGTGTAGTTGTCTTTGCCTCAACAATTAACTCTGGCTGAATCGTGTTATCTACACCGTCAAGCGATACCGATAACCTGCCATCACGATAAATAGTGTTCGGAGTAAAAAACGCAAAACCTAATTCGTGCGATGCTGCTTCAAGTAAAGGTTTCTCTAATAGATTGCCACGCCGAAATATCGCTGACTCTGCCTGCTCTTGAGGCTCGTTTAGTTTGTCTGCGAACAACTCTGCTCTCGTCTTGTAAGGCGAAGCGTTCATCAGCGCAGGGATATCGGAAGCCCCGAATACACACTTGCCTTCATCATCTCGCCATCTAGTTAGTAGCCATTCTTTGCTTCCGTGTTTTGGTTTCGGTATTCTCTCCATCTCTATCCTTCTTTCGTTATTGGTTTATGTTGATCTGATTATTACTTAAGGGTGTTATACGGTTGTTTGTGAATCGTTAAAGCCTTCAAGCATTGCGATATCGCTAATTAAAATATCGGTTTCATCTAACCGATCTTTAACTTCGTTCCATCTCTCAATCGTCATCATCGTTTCAGTTAAGCCGATAATCGTTCCCTCATATTCTTTCTCATCTTTCGTAGTAATGAGAAAGTAATCACCGATCTTTATTTGTTGATGTTTCATTATGCTTTCCCTGTTCCGTCACATTTGAAACAAACCGAACCAGTAGCGATCCAATTATCAGAACGACCTTGCCCGCCGCAACGGGTGCATTTACCGTCAGCCCTTAATTTCTTGTTAGTTGCAAAACGATCAGCCTTTACTTTTTGCAACTCTGATTTACGCTTCTCGTTTTCTGCTTTGATTGCTTCACGCTTTGCAACATAACTCTTTGACTTAAACAAGTTAATAATTGCACCTTCATTGTTTTTGCAAGTTATTTCAGTCCTGCCGTATCCATCTTTAACTTCAACAAGATCGGCACAAGTTGTACTGCCATTCCAGTAACCAGTTCCTGCTGGTACAGTGTTATGACAATAAATGCACTCACCATTATATTTATTTGGATAATTCACCGAATTAAAAATCATCTAGTCCTCCTCTTGAACTATCGGATATTCACCCGATAACCCAATTATAGTCTCGCCTCTACGAACAACGCCAATCTATTTAAGCCTTATCCCGTAAGCCTTTTAAGGCTTCTCGTCTATCGCCGCATTCGGAAGCAACCAATCAATCCTGTCCTCAGCCTGCCCCTGAATAATGTAATCAACCGAATAACCCCAAGTGCTGACCTTCGCAAACGAGATCTCGCAACCCCAACGCCTCTGCCAAACATCTCGCAAGCAGTGATAGAACTCTCGTGAGTGAACATCTCTCGCACCGTTCCTGACTATCGGTGGAACTGCACAGTGACAAAGTTCGTGCGCTAACACTTCCCACACTCGCTGACTACGAGACACGCTTTGAGTCCGATCAACATTAACCTGTATGCGATTCGCCCAAGACTCGGCGTGTCCGTATTGTCTGCCACGATTCTGTCCTCTCGCAATTAAGATCTGCGGAAGTCGCTTGCCTTTGTGATACGGCTGCATCAACTCCCATATGCGTTCGGCTTCTTTACGAATCATCTTCGCTCGTATCTGATCAACACGCTGCTGTTGTTTCTTCGGCTTCAACTTCTTTGCGATACGAACACGCTTCGCTTTTCGCTTCTGCCGAACTACAGCCGTGCGCTTCTCTCTCTGCTTCTCTAACGAAGGTGCTAACCGATCTACTAGCCTGCCAGACTTCGCCGAGCAAGGCAGACAGTATCGCCGCACATCATTCCTTCGTGGCTTCATCGGTGCCAATAGCCCGTTATCACAAATCGGACATTTCCATCTCGCCTGTTTACTCATAGTCCTCCTCTTGAACTTTGATTGTTGTCTAGTTTATTTCTTCTCTGGTTTAACCATCTTCACTTGACGATGCTTATTCGCACAAGTCGGCTTACCACTTAACTTGATATGTGTAATGATCTGGTTTGCACAACTCGTGCAAATCCATTTCTGATTTACTCTCATTAGTCCTCCTCTTGACTAATCGGATTATTGATCCGATATATACATTCTAGCAGATACAAAAAATTGTAAAATCCAAAAACATCAAAAACAACAAAACTGCTTAAGCCAAATAAGGCTTAAAAAAAATCTTAAAAAAATATTGACGCATTTTTTCGTTCACAAAACTTTTCTAAAAAAACGAGGAGTTGCCCCAACATTTCTGCTGAGGCAACTCAACTCGTATGCGCAGGCGGAGAAGGAGAACGCCTCGCACAACTTTTTACTGTAACAAATCTGAAAACAAAGTTCTCATCTCACGAACCATACCGACAGGGATAGCAAGAATATGATCACCCTCATCACCGAGAACTGACTGGGCTAAAACAATATGATCAGCAATCGCATTCGGGACAAGCCAACCAACAGATTCAACTATCGCAGGCTCATCAACAATGTCATCAAGCGCAACCCAAGACGGTGCTACAGCGTGAGCATCGTGCCACTTCACATACACAACTGAAGTCATCACCAGCCTTCTTTCTTGCGATCTAAACAAAACACAGGTGCTTGAATCGTGATATTTCTTTCAGGCGTAACAATCGCTAACGCTTGTTGTGGTTGTTCGTGACCGAAACCCATCAACATCGCATACTCGTCAAAACCTTTCAGGCTGCCGTTCACAATCATTGACGGCGTAGAAATATATTGATGCCAATGACCAAGCCACAAAGTTTGAAACGATTTACCTGTAGCCAAATATCGTGCCTGCTTTCTTGCTCGCATACGCATAATCGGAGGATAGATACCGCCGATGCCACCACCACCAGATACTTGATCGCCGTGAGTAATCAAATGCCCGTGATCATAAATCTTTATAAGCGCATCAGCAGACTCAGGAATATCAAACGACACTCTCTTATCAAGTCTGAAATGTCGTTCAACCATTTTCGCTAACAGATAATCAAAGTTTGTTTTCACTCGTTGCTTCATACGGGGCTTGCGAGTCATTCGCCCGTGATTACCGACAACGCTAACGACATAACATTTCTTAAACTCGTCAGTCAATAGTTGTATCGCAGCAGCAACCTGCTCAGACCAGAACAGCAACGAACCAATCATCGTGTCCTCGTTAGTCAAAGCAAGTTCTTCGTGAATGTCGCCAGTGAAAATATCGCCACCAAGAATCACTACAACACCGTCATAAGAAACACCCGACAAATAATGTCTAGAAAGTTTCACAACATTCTGCGCCCACTTCTCTAAACGCATAACAGCGATCTCACGGTTATAACAATTCAAACCTTCCATCTCGTGCAAGTTCACTACTTCGTCAAAGTGTGTATCGCTTAACATCACAACCAATGTTGCTGCCGAGCGTTTAGGTTTCGCTGGCGCAAGCCAAGACGGAGGCGAAATGCTCACACCTTCGGCGTGTTCAACAATCGCTAAACATTTCTCAACCTGCTCAAGTTGCTCGGTTAGTCGTGCGTTCTGATTAGCGAAACTATCTCGCTGCCTGCGTAAACGAATCAAATCAGTTTCGGCAGCAGCCTCGTTACCTATTTCGTCTTTAAGACTCATACAAGCCTCTGTAGCGTTGCACTGCGCCTCGTGTTATCTGAAACCCTTTGTTGCATAACACCCGTGAAATGACCGAAGGCGAAATGCTGTGATCGTTTATTGCTTCAAGCAGATCGGCTCGGTCTTGTTTGTTTAACTTTTCTAGAACTAAATCAATTTTGCGTGGCGGTTTGCCCGTGCGAATCGGTGTTTGTTTAATTTCTTCTAGTAGTTTTCCCATTTGTTGTTCCTTCTGCGTGTTGGTCTAAATGTTTCTCTAACTTGTCATCTACCCTATTCACTGTCTTAAATATCATTCGCAACTGCTGTTGGACAATGGCGTGATCTTGACGATTTTCAATCGCTGCTTCTCTCGCTTCCTTCTTAAACAAC
>Ga0208975_1001199_pt1 | contig 11332 bp, 25 predicted proteins | sample GreLakmeER78MSRF_FD_187700 | JGI IMG/M metagenome (GOLD analysis project Ga0208975, IMG submission 187700) | Freshwater lentic microbial communities from great Laurentian Lakes, MI, USA - Great Lakes metaG ER78MSRF (SPAdes) | ecosystem: Environmental > Aquatic > Freshwater > Lake | place: Great... | reverse complement strand
CCGCATATCACACAGTAGTAGCCCTCTTTCATTACTTCTTTGTCAGTCATTTTCCGCAACTCCTACACTTGGTCAATATGGTAAAAACAGGGCGTTTGCAGTACACGCAATAGCTTGTCATGCTTGTTCTCCTCTGGCTCTGATGGCATCACCCCATGTACCGCCACCTTCTTTAAGAATGTGGTCTACCAAGTTAGCACACGCCTCACGCTCTGCCAACACTGCTTTTGCAACTTCATCAATCACGGCACTGCGTTCAGCATTTTCTACATAGCGCAATATCTGATGCTTGCGTGACCCCTGCATTCCCCAATCACCTTGCTTCTTAGCAAGCTCTTCGAAGGCTTCATCCTCTTCAGTTTTCATATCAATCACCAATGATGTATCACATTCACAATTAAAACAATGTCAGCTATTGCTGCCAACATCACCAACAAACAACTCATCCTCTCTTGTGTCATGCCGTGGCCTTAGCCGCCAGATATAAGCCAACATTCCCCAAGCTGTAGCCAATGAAGGCAATGCCTAGCCCAATGTTTCCTTTGACTAATAAGTCAACAGCCACCACCAAATATACTACACCAATGAAAGCAATAAGCCAAGCACTCATAGCTGCCCTCCCATTGTTTCATATTGTTTCAACACAGTTTTCAGCGCAGCAATTAGCTCTTCGTCTTGTGCATACTTAGACGCTCTCTCTTCATACCTGAGCAGCCATGTAAGCTCATCCACCACAATGGCTTCAATAACTTCTCTTGATCGTTCTTGCATAGTTAGTCCCACAGTCCTCTGTAATATTTACCAAACAAACGAAGGCCATTGTCGGTTCGCTCTGTCTTTTCTTTCCATGAGTCTAAGCAGAATGGCTCCTCATCTTCTTTAAGAATCTGTTTGAATGACCAAATCATTTCATCCATCACCCAGTTCCAGCGCAGGAAAGTATTAGCATCCACATCCCACTCATTCTCTTTTGGTGGTGCCGCTGTAGATCGCAGATGTTGGGGCACATCCTCATCATCCACAAGGGGAGCACCATGATTGGTCTTCTTCAATTGCTCAAGCATTGGAACAATTATCTTTGCCAGTGTGTGATCCATTCCCCATGTGTCATAGGGATGGATGATGATGACATCCTTTGGTGTTCGCCATTTGTGTAGCTTCTCAAAGAAACGCTCAAGCCATGTGCCATCAAGCTTAATGCTTATCTCATCTCGCCTCTCCTCTGACACACCAACAAACCTGAGCAGGTCTATGAAGTGATACAAACCATACCAATTTGGTGATGCCTTAAGAACAACTTTCATTTAGTCCTCCATTAAAAATAAGATGGTGATGAATACACCACTGATTACACAGCCAAGCAAGCCCAAGCCCAGCACAGTTAACACTGTTTCCATCATACGAATCCCCTCATTCTAGCTGCCACTGTAGCACCCTTCAATGTGTGTTTCAAGTAGGGAGCAACACTCTGTGGTGTGGCATGCCCTGTCATAGCCATGATGTTAGGCAAGGGCACCTCTGCCTCTATCATCTCAGTGACAGCAGTGCGTCTTAAGTCCATGAGCCTTAGCTCACTAGGCAACCCTGCCTCTTTCCTCACCTGATCAGCCACCCTAGCTAGGTTGGTCTGACTATAAGGCAACAACCCTCCCATCCTGTCAGCCATGTTAGAGGGAGCAATGTATTGCTGCCACCCATACTCCTCATGCTGCTGCCTAAGCATCTCTTGCAATCCTTGTGAGCTTGGCACAGATATCCTAGCCCTACGCTTGCTCTGCTCCATGCTTAACACACCAGTGTCTAGGTTGTAGTCAGCCCATTTCAACAGCCGCATGTCTCCCATCCTCTGTCCCCATTCATGTGCCATCTGCACAATGAGGCCAAGGTTGCGCCATTTAAATGAGCCATAAGCCACATCAAGGAAGGCTTTGATATCTTCCCTTGTCCACACCACTTTGCGGGGCTTGTCGCTCCTTTTAAGCACCTTGCTGAAGGGGTTGTGCTGTGTGAACCCATGTCGTATGGCATAGTTAAACATCAAACGATAGACAGACAGGCAGTGGTTGGCTAAGCTAACACTTTTTGCTGCATGTTCTTCATACACCTTCTGACACATGGGGGTGTTGATGTTAGCTATCTTTGCCCATTGCAGGGGTACACCACCAACACGATTGAACAACCACACAGTGAGGTAGTAGTCGTAGCTGTCTCTGGTGGTGGGCACCAGCTTTTTATAGCCAATGCTTTCCTTGTAGCTCTTGATCAAGTCCATAACACTGGCGTTTTCTGTCAAGCTCTTGAGAGCTTTGCGCTCTGCTCTCCATTCATCAAGCACAAGGTTTAGTTCTTTGGCTCTGGTGTATGCCTTACGCCAATCCCTGCCCAAGGCTTCACGCTTAACCACACCAGCATCCACTGCATCCTGTGGTGGGTTGTACCTATAGGTGGTGTAGGTCTTGAAGTCAAGACGCATCACATACTTAGGCAAGCTCATTCATCCCCTCCCAGTTTGTAGAGCTTTTCTGCCATGTCAACAAGCTCATCTCGCTTCATCAGTTTGTCCAACCATCTGCGAGGTATGCTCTTGTATCCATACTTACGCCCTGCTAACATACCTGTCACAGCACCTACAGTGTCGGCATCATAACCCTTGTTGACAGCCATCACCAACGCATCTTTGAATGTGTAGGTGTCTTCAACACACTGCCATGCTGTGTTGTAAGCATGCATGATTGACCCTTTAGCTTGCGGCCCTTGTCGAAGACTGTATTTTCTAGCCCAATCAAACTCATCAAGCTGCTTGCCAGCCATAATCTCCGCAACAAATGCGGCGGTGTATTGAACAATCTCCGCATTGCCGTGTGTCATTAGAGACACAGCCACACTCTCAGCCACAGCTATGTTGGGGCTTGCATGGTTGGCTAATATGACAGGGGCTAGTCGCATGATGGAGCCATTGCCGCTAGACCTAGTGGAAGTGGAGCCTTGATAGGGTTGCTCTATACTCATGGTGGAGATGGCTGTGCTGACAGTGCGGCCTATGTCAAAGACATAATTGCGAGTGCCGAAGTATCCACTCTTTTTCCATGTCATAAAGTTGAGAGCGATTTCATCAGGGGCAAAATACTTTCGTGTGATGTAGGCATCAGAGATACATACAGCCATAGCACCATCATCTGTCCACTCTCCCGGCTTGGTGTCATGCACACCACCACCTGTCATCTCGCTCAACACCTCAGATATTTCATCTGTGGGAATAAATTCCAGTGGTGCGCCCAATGCGTCACCAATGAACAACCCCATGTACATTCCAATTGCTTTATCTTGATTCATTAATATCTCATTTGATTGTTTGTGACTCATTAACAAAGCACAGCAGCACCAGAGGTGCCGCCATGCATTGTGGTTTAGGCTGTTGCTTCTTCGACAATCTTGTCGGCAATGTTCCACAACTCACCATTGATGCGGATAGATTCCTTCACGCTGTTCACAGGGCGAGCCTTACGAAGCATGCCTTCTGGCACAGCGTCAGTGATGGAGCGAATCATCGTCTTGCCCCGGATGACCGCCTCTTGAATGCGGTTGAACACAGTCCAAGCATCTTGGTAGTTGTCCTCATCCCGCCCCACAATGAGGGCATCCTGCACTGTCCTAGCCACAGCATAGGTGCCACGCTCTTGTCCAGTGTAGTCATTCCAGCGGGTTGCTACAGCAGCCACAGCCATGTCCCGGCTTTGGGTGTAGGTGAGGGTGGTGCTACGAAGCTTCTCAATGCGTTGCATCAGGTTGGGAAGGCTGTTGATGGTGCTCTTGAGCATCTCCTCAAAGCCATTCAGAGCACGGCTGTGGTAGATACGGGATTGGAATCCCTCACCAGCCACAATGCCGTTGCTACAGATGAAGCGGAAGGCTCCCGCAAACAACTTCACTGAGCCACTGCCATCATGGCTGTTGTACAAGATGATTTCAGGGCGAAACAAATCATCCTCATTCCACTGAGGCTTAGCGAAAGCCAACATGTGACCAGCATGCTCACCGCTCATTGCCTTGCGGCTCTTACGCTGTGCTGCTTGCATCGGTTGATACCCATAGTCTTGCAACACAGGGATGATTTCGCTGGTGCTCAAAGACACATAGCGATTGGTGAGGTGGTCAGCCTTGGTGGTGCTGTAGACAGCAGGTGCCAACGAAGCAATGCGCTCAGCAGACAGAGCGGAATTGTTGGAGTTGCGGGAAAAGATGAGATGGTTAGCCATGATTGTTCCTTTAGGTGAACGGTTGATGAAAACTGACAACAAATTATACAAACAAAAAAAAGGAGCTGTCAACTCCTATTATGTAGCTACGCTACAACATTCCTGACAAAATTTGTCGGAATTGGTTTAGCTGGTTTGTTCCTTGCCCAGAGCAGGGAAATCTTACCAACATGCAACACATTGAAACACTCACCTCTGATGAGTTCAATGGGTCTTATCTTTTTGACACGCTTACGAATGAGGTAGGCTCTGCCAAACAAACTGAAACGCTTCTCAAAATATTTCATTTGGTTTCCTTGTAGAAAATATGGTTGTTTATTATAACAACTTTCCTCATGGCCTTGGCCCATTTAGGCTTCACATGGGTGGCATGATAGTGGGTGGCACCTTGTGTCACATCTGTTAGCTGACCAGACAGAGCCTTGCCAGCAACAACAAAGATGTTGTGCAGGTTGTCATTGCTTGCTATGGGCTTGGGCCTCTGTGTCCATGAGAATTGTTTATGTTTATAAACAACATCACAAACATCCTGCCCTGTTGCCATTGCCCTGTTCATTACAACAGAGGCCACAGCAGACAGCCCTAGCACACCCTCACCTCTCGCCTCATGGTAGAGGTTATCCACCATGCATTTAAACTCAGCGGTGGAATAGGCGGGTGGTGGCAGGGTGCCTATGGAAGAGGCTATCAGCATAGCCAACCCGATAGAGATTTTCAATTGTGTTGTCATGTTAGTCAAACTTATAAGCACACAACAATCTTTTCCCTGCCTTATTAGCAAATAAATCAATGACAGCACCATCACACACAGCCAGAGCATGTCCCCTGACAATGACAATGTACTTACCTGTGCTGTTTTGGTTGATGAAAGATTTTAATGTGAGGCTCTTGTTATAATGCTTTGCATTAAAGTTGCAAGCCTTAATTGCTGTGTTGTTGCCGTAATAGGTGGCCTCTTTGGCACCAGTTGCCATGTAAACAGAGTGCAGAGTGGCCCACGGTGTGCCTCTGTTGCGCTTCCTACCTGCCTCTTCCATCAGCTTGTGAACCTCTGGGTAGGAGAACGAAGACACATTAGCTAGTGCCCTCACAGCACAGTCTCTGCTGTCTTTGATACCAAATTGTTCAGCAGTTGCACCACCTTTAGCGAAGGGTATTCTCATTTCGTTTCCTTTCAGGAATATGTGTTTAAAATGATGGCAAGATGCCACCGCCTTAGCGACTCTTGAAGATGCTCAAGAGCCTCTTGCTCAGTGTCGAAGCAACGATAGTCGCCGTCTTCATCTATCCATTCTTGTCCCTGAGTGCAATATAAAACAAAGCCTGTGCCTTCTTCATATGAAGGTGCCCAATCTGCTAATGCGTTATAGCCCCAATCGAAATAAATTTCTCGCACAATTTTCTTGGCCTCGCTGTCACTCAGCCCAACCATCCTACCAATTTCATTGGGGTGCCACTCTTCAAGTAGCTGTTCGATTTGTTGTTTCATTTTGTTTCCTTGGGGAAAGATAAAGTTTATCTAACATGGCATCTCGCTCACAATTAAGCTTGATGATGTAGACAGTGTTGGCCCAGCTCTCCCTCATATTCATTTGAATATCAAGGGTGGCATCGATGTCAGCAATGGCTTGCTTGCATTGAGCCGGGGTGTAATGCTTTGCTTTGTTGGCAAAACATTTCATCATGTCAGTGTAGGAGCAGGTGGTCATAGGTTCTTTGTGAGATTATTTCCACCTTCACAATGTCGGGGTGGTTATACAAACCACACTTAAGTGCATGGGATTGTGCTTCTTGCAATGTCTTGAACCAGTGTGACCATTCATGGTCATTCTTAAACACCCATTTAAGGGCATATCCATCCTCGTTGTGGGGGGCTGGTGGCATCCCAACATTTGCTAGCATTGTGTCAAGCATATTCATATTGCATAACTTTCATAAGATCTAATCTTGCTTTGTTTGTTTGTAGATTTCTCTACAAATTTAACCCTCACATCCAGAGCAAAGAGGGTTTGCACCAGCAAGGGAAGGTCACAATCTTCTTCAAGATAGACATTGTCCTTGTATTGGTAGCTGTAGGCAGACACCTTGTCAACCAACCCAAGGTTGGACAACACCTGTCTCTTCACCTTGCCCCAGCCATGACCGGGGTCATTGTAGACAATGATGGTGAATGTTTTCATGTTAAAATTTCCTTTAAAAGATTACCACCAGCAGTCATAAAACACAGCCTTGCCTTCGGCAATGGCCTCTCTTGCCTTCGCTATGAAGACAGGCACACTCTCCAGATCTTCTGGATAGATGGCCTGCTGTCCAAAGAAGAACCCATTCACAGGCACCAGCTTTTTATTACCTGTGTCCATCTCTAGCCTGTCTAGATCTTCTAGAGTTAAGCGGACAGAAGTGCAGTTGAATTCCCCTCTGACACCTAGCTTCAAGCGATAGAGGTCTTCCATCCAACCATGCAGAGCATTGAATTTACGCCAGTAAAAAAGCTCTGTCCTTTCCCGATCAGCATCAGGCTGATAATCAACTTCTCTGTTTCCTGCCCACTCTTGTGGCACAGTGAATGCATACATATCTAGTCCCATGATGTTTCCTTTTAGGTTAAGAGTTGTCTAGCCACAATACCTTTGCCTACGGCAATCGGTGTCTCATATCTCACAGCGTTTTCCAAAAAGTATAAATACTTTCCTTTGATTTTCTTGATGTAAAAGGCAGAGCCTTTTGTTACAAAATGATCTTGCCAATGGCTGTCAAAGAGGGCTTCGCTGTTTGTCCAACTGAAACCAGTGATGGTGACTTCGCCAATGGCAAAGGCTTTGCCTTGCCCTGTCCTGACAATTGCCACCCTCTTACCTAAGTAAGGGTGTAGGCTCTTGCTTTCCCTTGTCTCAATGCTTTTCACACCATCGACAATCATGTCAGCAAAAGGAACATCAGTGTTTCTCACATTGATACCAATCATTACATGCTCCAAGCATAAATGCTAGCCTTACGGCTGGCAGGGTCAACAAACAAACCAGCACACCAAGCCTTGTCCACCTCGCTCTCATCCTCTTTGTATACAAAAGATGTATATTTGTAGGGGTTGTAGGTGACAAGCTCTCCACGCTCTTTCACAGATGACAAGGTGCCATGCTTATCACCACTGTCATACCAAGTGCCACATACACCAGCATGTACATTCTTGCGCTTCTCCCGCAAGACACGCTCTCTGCCAGCTTGTGACACCTTGAAGGTGGCATGGAAGAGCAACACATTGTTACGATGGGCAATGACACGCCCCTTCATGGCACCCTCAAGAGCTTTAATGCTAAAGCATTTCTTGTGCAGGTTGAAATAGACAAACACTTTCATTTTGTTTCCTTTCAGGAACCTAGAGAAATTTCATAAATTTTTACATCACCAAGGGCATATTTGTAATGCACATCTTCAAAGAACATGTGGTGTGTATCCTTGGTCTTGTTCACTGACCGCTTGGCACAGCCAAACAGCGTCTTCCATGTGGGGTTTGTGAGCACCTTAGAGGTGTATGTCTTGCTGTCACCACCACCAAAGAACTTGTCGCCAGATACCATCACTTGGCACTTGCCTTCGATGGCAATCAAAGATTGTTTTAAACCAACTGCGTAATTCATTTTGTTTCCTTTAGGAAGTGGTGGGGTGGAAGGACAACTCATTGTCCATCATTTTAAAAAGCAAAGCCTTAGCTTTGTTCAACTCTTTTCTAGCACCTTCGGTGTCACCAAAAGCAATTAGTTCTTGTGCATCTGAGAGCATCGAAGCCACTATCATTCCACCACCAGACACTTTATAAGTGAAGCTGTTGGCGGCACTCTCAGCAAATATTTCAATGCTACAGCCATACATATCATTATCGTTTTTCATTTTGTTTCCTTTAGGAAAGAGAGGAGGTCACGCTGATGGAGGGTGACAGCGTAGCCCAGTTGAGCAATGGTGGCTAACACCGAAGGTGCCAGTGTTTTTGTCCCAGCAATGGAAGCAAAAAGCTTTGCTTTGTCACAGATGGGATAGAATTTCTCCACCCCATACACATTCTTAATTTCAATCACAATTTCCATTTTGTTTCCTTTAGGAAGCTGGTTTATATTGAATCCACAAAGCCATGCTTTGTTTGCCCAAGCCCTGTTTGTTCAGGGCCATCATGGCTTGCATGATGGCATCTTCTGATGCCCTGCCCTCATAGTAAGCCTTGCCTTCGGCATATTGGTAGTGCCAATCATGCCGTTGAAGCATTGCTTCAAATGTATCTAGCGTCATTTGTTTTCTCCTGCTCAGGTTCATTCAGTGCCTCAGTGAGGACATGGCCCATCACCACACCACCAGCCACAAGGCTAGACATCCACAGATATCCACCATCAAGCTGGCCCCATCCAATCATAATGAAGCACACTGCCATCAGGGTCATTACTATGTAATATAAAGCTCTCATTTTCGTTTCCTTTCAGGAGTTAGTAGGTGAAGCCAGTGAATACTTTGGTTAGCCCTTGCAGATACAAACAGCGGCTGATGTCTTCGACATCCTGCAATTCATATTTCTTATTGAAACGGCACCAGCCCTTCAATATGTAAACCTTTTTACTATCTTCTTTGCGTTTCACAAAGTCACCCTTGGTGACAGAGCGTAAGAAAATTGCATTCATTTTGTTTCCTTTAGGAAGTGGTTGCAGACTCATCCCAATCATTCCAATCTGGAATGTGAGGGTATTCGATGTAGTCGGTGTGATCATCATTCATTTTGTTTCCTTTAGGAAAAGTGATAAGAAATAGTGGACTGAAAGGCCCAATCATCCACTGTGCCTTTTGTTAGTGAAACTAACGAACCGAAATCATCCATCGCATAAATTTCGTTGTCTGTATCCACCAAATACACACCGAAAAGTGGTAAATGGTCAATCTTTGGTTCTAATTTCATCCCAGCGTCAAGCATTAAACTTTCGATTGACATTGTGTTTCCTTTCAGGAAGAGAAGCGACATAGCTTCTGAAAATGTTTAACATATTAAACATTCACAGAAACCCACTGTCTAACACTCACCCAAGTGCCACAGTGGATAGTCCCTCACACATTTTCAATGCCATGTGTTATGGCATGCATCACCTTACCCTCTGATGCTTGGGCTAGTCCATAGCAGTGATGTATATCTTGTCAGGATATACATCCTCACCGACACTAGTACTAAATTGTTAAAGAACATTCGACTGAAGCTTTGCTTCACAGCATGGCTTGAGCCTATAGAGAAAGTATGATAACCCTCTGGAAAGCCCCTAAGGGCTTGCCGCAGTGCTATCAAGCAACAGCTTGAATCGGTATCACCTTTCGATCAAACACAAAGCCTGTTTGATCAAGCTTCGCTTTACCTTTGGCATAAAGAGCAACCACAATGCCTTTGGCATCAAGGTGTCTTACATCACTCTTATCACCGCTTACCACTGTCAAACCCCTATGGGTTTCAGGGATTTCTTGTTCCTTTCGGAACACCGAAGCAATCCGCATCCCTTTGGCAATCGCTATTTCAACAAAGGGTTGAAAACCCTTCACACCACTGTCACTGAATGTCAGATCATAATTGACAGGTAAGTCTTTACGATTGGCATCCTTGGTGTAGTCATAAAAGCTTACATCAGGGAAAGCGGCAAATATGTTTACATATTCAGTGCCATCAATGTCAATGAAGCTTACAGCTTCCCATCGGATGTCACTAGTGCCATTCAGTCTGATTAAAGGTGTTAAACCTTTACGCTTAGCTTTACGAATAACTTTTTTGATATCAACAACTAGTTGTTGCATGAAGGTTTGCCGCTCTTCAAAGAACCAGATGGTCTTATTGATTCGGCCCTGAGCAACATTGGACATGGCACCCCGTCCAGCGGTGAATAAGCACCCTTTCCAGCATTCGGCAATGCCAGCCATTGAACAAGTGTTCCACTTGGTAGTGTTGTAAGGGGCAAGGTAAAGTATTCCAGTGAGAAACCCAAGGGTTTCACCTTTAACTGTCTTGGCATCGGATGACACCGAAAGCAAAGCTTTAGACTTGAACATGATGTGTTTCCTTTCAGGAAGCATGGCAAAATCGCCGTTTCGGTTTCAATTGTAAAGACACCACAATGAAGCTGTCGATTAGGACAAACCCTTAGTGGCGACAATTTTCATTTCAGTTTTCCTTTCATGTCTTTTATTTAACTTAGAGAAAAAGAATTTCCTTTTCTCATACTGATGAAAAGGATTCTTTTTCTGTTAAATAAAAGACATGGGGTTGAGCGCATACACGCAGATCTTTTTTATTTTTAGCTTTTTAAGATGCCAACAGAGTTGTCATATAAAAAGCGTTAAAAAAATAAAAAAGCAAAAGAAGGCTGGATAAGGGAAACCCCTAATGGTGCAAACCCTGTAACACTTTTGCCGTCTAGGGAAAACCCTGTAATGCTTTTGGAGGATGGGAAAACCCTGTAACACTTTTGGATAAGGGGTAGGGGATATATCTTTTGAAGTATATACCGCCACTTTAGTATTAGGGTTCTGCCTCTAAATTAACCCTAATTTTACCTTACTTTAGTAAATCCTTGATATTCGATCACATTACACTATAGTGTAAGCTCTTGATTTTGCTGGAGATATTTCACTATAGGTGAAATCAATGCGCCTGCATTACATCACCTAGCGCAGGGCTGTGCATCATGCATGCGCTTGCGGCGGTGCAGCGGCGAGGCTGGGGGCGGGCGTGGGCCACGGGGGGGTGTGGCGCTAGTTGTATATGCATACGCCCACAGATCAGGTATTTTAACTAAGTAATGATAAAGTAGTAATTATAATCAACTATGTCCATATACAGGAATGTAATATAGTTTCCATTCTATATCACTTTATGCTATAATGATTTAAACAGGCTACAACACCTGTCTTCAGTTTATAGCACCTACCCCCTTAACAACAAGAGAAGATGCTTGTAAATAGCCTCTAAAGCCGTTTAAATGGCATTTGGAATGGAAGAGCACCTCGACTAGTTATATGAAAGAAGAAGAAGAAAACAAAGCTTGACAACACCCAACAAAGCA
>Ga0208975_1001197_pt1 | contig 11343 bp, 13 predicted proteins | sample GreLakmeER78MSRF_FD_187700 | JGI IMG/M metagenome (GOLD analysis project Ga0208975, IMG submission 187700) | Freshwater lentic microbial communities from great Laurentian Lakes, MI, USA - Great Lakes metaG ER78MSRF (SPAdes) | ecosystem: Environmental > Aquatic > Freshwater > Lake | place: Great... | reverse complement strand
CCTAAACTCCACAATAACAGCTGTGCCATAAGACTCGCCCCAACTAGGGTAATTGCTTACCTCGACTACTTTGCAAGGTCTAACCGATACAACAGGCGTTCCACCAGGCGCTTTAATATCTATGCCTGTGTGGTAGCCAGCTTTGTAACTATCGTTCTTAACCCCAAAGTGATTGCTAATTGTGTAACCCTGTACTGGGAACATTAGTTATCCTCATTAACAACATTAGATCTGTCGTAAATTACAACCCAAGATTGTGTTAATTCATCCCAGTCATAGTCAAGCATTTCATTAGGTTCAGGCCGTTCTATTGGTGGTTCCCAATAACTGCCATTACGTATCCAAGAAGGGTAAGGTTGCGGACTGATAAAAATATCCTCGTCTGCATTGTAAGTAAAACCTATGCCTGCAAAGCAACCACGGATCTTATTGTTGTAAGAAGTACGTTTGCATATTTGAGTTCTAAAATTGCCATACCATACTTCAGGATCTAAACCTTCAATTAGTTCATTTTCATCGACACCCACAATTACTTCTGTAACTATGTTGTTATCATCTAAAAACGCATAATGAGCCATTAAGTCCACCTAACAGTTCCAGTACCAGCTGTAATGGTAGCTCGTTTGTATCCACCACTAGCAGCACTTTCTGTACCTGTCACGCCTGCACCAAAAATAATAGTGCGAGTATCTGCATATCTTAAAATTATGACACCAGATCCGCCCGACTGACCAACTGTTGAAGCACCAAAAGCAGATCCACCACCGCCACCTGTATTAGCTGCACCAGCTGTTCCATTTGTTGTTGGAGCTAATGCACCATTTCCACCACCACCAGTTCCACCAGTTCCAATAGTCGTGTTGCCTGCACCACCACCGCCACCACCGTAGGTAACAGAGCTGCCCGTTATGTCTGTTGCTTTACCGTTACCACCTTTACCACCAGTATTATTATTTGGTGTAAATTGACCTATTTGACCGGCACCGCCACCACCAGGGCCACTAATATCGCCAATGTTATCCTCGCCACGAAATCCTTGAACAGGTGAAGCAGTTCTAGCACCTTGCAAACCATTTATGTAACCACCGCTACCGCCTGATCCACCAGTTTTGCCTGCTCTACCAGCGCCACCTGCACCGCCACCACCACCGCCAGTTGAAGTAATAGTGTCAAATACTGAATTGTTACCACTTGTTCCGTCACCGGCAGCACCGCTATTATTTTGAGTACCACCTGCACCACCAGCACCTAATGTCACCGTGTAATCGGTTAAGGTCATTAAACTCAAAGCAGTTTCTAAAGTTCCACCACCACCAGTTCCAGTAACGCTGCAACGCATACCGCCAGCACCGCCACCACCACCCGCATTACTTGTAGATGATCCACCACCACCACCGCCAGCTACTACGTTAAAATCAACAGTCATAGCAACAGGAATTGCACCAGCAGCATAAAATCCAACTAACTTAAGCACTTAAATCGCCAACTAACCACCAAGTATCAGTAGCAAACTTAATTAAAGAAGCTGCTGAACCTTGACCTGATAATTTCTTATTACTGGACTTGCTGTTAATTGTTACACCAGCACCACCGACAGTTACTTGTCCAGCACCAGTTTGAATAATATCTATGCGTGTTCCTGTTGGAAACGCTGTTGTGCTGTTAGTAGGTATGGTTAATGTAATTGAACTAGCGTTTGACAGGGATACTAATTTACCTCTATCAGCACTTACTAAAGTGTAAGTCGTGCCAGTTTGTGAGTTTATCTCTACCTCGGTTTGTATTTCATAAACTGAGGCGTCAACTGCGTCGCCAAAGATCTCAAAGTCAGCTGGTAGATCCGTAACCAAGTCGGTAGGATCAGGCATTACCCAGCTGTAATTAGGTGTTGTTGCCATTATTGCTCCTTATGCTACGACTTGGGCTTCTGCCCAGTCTAGTGTACCTGAAACCGTATTCCAAGCCTCTAAAGGTGAAACCTGATTCCAATTCTGTGCTAGTACGCTAAGTGCGTATTCTGTCAAATAAAGCGTTAAAAATACTTCATATTGGTTAATTGTCCAGGTTATGCCTTCAACAAAGCCAGCAAAGTTATTTTCGTAAATTGTGTCGGGTGGGTTGATCTCTAGCGGCATACCGTTGTAAACCTCAATTAGATCATCCCGTAAAGCATTGGTCATAGAGTCAAGCTGTAAAGGTATTGTGATACTGCTAAGGGATCGGCGAGGATAACCTCGGGTAGTTAGGTAAAGATCTAAGACTGCTAAAGCAGCTGACGTTTCCTCTAATAAAGTACTTACAGATACCGCTAACTGACCATATTCGCTTATTGAGCCAGCATTTGTATCTGTCACTGATTGGTTATTTTTGTAAATAACTGTTATGTCATTGGCAAGATCAGACATACGTTCAACTGTGGATAAGTTACTTGCCAGTATTACGTTCGTTGGAATTGTAGTAAATCCATTGGCACTAACTTCATTTACTCGATGACTTGCGTCGTCGTAATTAAGCCTGCCGTCACGACCTTCGTAAAGTATGCCCCTGGCACTATTTGCTACCTGTGTAGCTAAATTGTAAGCATTAGTTTCGCCACTAGAATAAGCAACTATTTCATAATCCCCAGGTGTGTCTATGTTGCCTAAATAAGGATTGTAGGTAGTCCAGGTAAGGGTTGGATCGACGGTAGCCCAAGTAACACCTGCTGGTGTATCTTGCCAGCGCTCAGCTGTGGCTTCGCTAATTATGTTGTAAATACGAGTACCGTCAAACTCTTTGCTAAAGCCAGCACCACCAACCAAACGCCTATTTAATCTAGCTAGTGAACCAACGCCTGTAATGGTAGTTTTTGTAGCAAAGCCAACTGCGCCGTAAGAGTCAATAGTCCGAGCAATATCTGAAACGAAACCTGCAAAAATAACTACTGGGTTGCCAGTCGTATCGTCTATCTCTACCTGTACTGAATGATCTATTTCAACTATTGGAATATTGTTGCCAAAGGTTATTAGATCTATTGTGCAATACCCTGCGCGTGGCTGATCGTCGACGCTAGTACGTCCAGTAGTAATTCTTACACCGTTCAGCGTGTCGCCTGTGTAAGAAACTCCGTCAATTAAGACTGCTGGGTTAGGTGTGTACGCTGGCATTATTGGGCAATAAACTCTGATACTAGTGGCAAGTTACCGTTTCGAGCGCCTTCGTTTCTTATTACTTCTGCGATTGCTCTAGCTGCGCCTGCTGGGTCAATTAGGTTTCCAGTTACATTCACATTGACTGTTGGGGTAGTTCTTGGGTTTCTATTTGTTACAGGTATGCCAGTTCTAATAGATTCAGCTACGTTAAATCCTTTGCCAAAGCCAAAGAAAGGATCGCCAAACTTTTCATTAAGACCTTCAATTACGCCGCCAAATTGACTAATCAAACCTAAATCGTCTTTCAACGTTTGTATTTGTGATTTAGATAAACCTCTAATCGTAGGTACGGTTGCAGCTCCGCCAGTACCAGCACCGCCAGCACCGGGAGTGAAAGTTGGCAGAAAATTACTAGCACCGCCACCGCCACCGCCAGTAGGGGCTTTGCTTAAATTAACTAATTGGCGGTATTGGTTAGCCAAACCGTCATTAACATTAGTTAACGCTCTGTACTGATCCTCTAAGCCTTTAGTAACTACTTTATTATCCTCAGCAAACACTCTAAACGCAGCTCTTAGATCTCCTTGCACAATTAAAACTAAAGCCTGCATACTCTTTATGATTAGATTTATTAACTCTAGTATGGCTCTAAAAAATACAATAGGAGCATTTAAGGTAGCCAAACTTATTTCCTTGAATACATTTTTCAAGAGTACGGCAACGTCGTTTTGTTCTCTAGTTGCGTCAGCTGCAAATCCTAGTCTTATTGTTAATTCCTTAAAACTTTCCTTTAAGGCGTCAACATTTTTAATAGAATAGTTTTTAATTTCTACGCTAGTATCTTTAAGACTTTGTATGAACTCTTTAACTCTAGGTACTAATTGAGTTCGTATGATTGGTACTAAACTCTCGTTAAAAAATCTAAATAGATCAACTGCTACTGGTAATAATTGCTCGCCAATTTCTATCTTTGTGTTTTCTAACTCAGCAGTTAGTATTCTTTGCTGGTTTGCAAGTCCGTCTGAGGTTCTAGCAAAGTCACCCTGAGCAGCACTTGTCTGTTCGTAAATAACCTTTTGGGCTGCTAATACTTTTTGTTGTGGAGTTAAAGCATTTTTAGTCGTGCTAATTAAACCAAGTTCTAATGCTGCGTTACGCAAAGTAGCGTCATCTAGTAATACACCAAACTGACGAAGTGGCTCAGCTTCTCCACGCAAAGCAGATCCAATAGCGTTAATAGCTTGCTCTGGAGTTGTGTTATTAAAGGAAGCAAGATCTGAAGCTAAGCCGACAAAGTCAGTAGAGAAGGTTACTAATTCCTCACCTGCTAGGCCAGCAGCTCTACCAAAGGTTGCAAAGGTGGCTGACGCGTCTAAAGCTTGTTGCTTACTTTGTCCAAATTGTTCAGCTGCGGTGTCTGCAAACTTTTGTACTGCAACACTACTTTCGCCAAAGAGTACGTTTGTTTTGGCTAAGGTTTCGCTAAAGTCACTAGCAGCTCTAGTAGCGTCTATGCCTAACTTAACTGCAAAGGCGGCAGCAGCAATACCAGCAGCAGCGGCAGCTGCGCCAACCTTCTTAAAAGTATTACCAATACTGTTTCCGGAGTTGTCGGTTTCTCTTTCGGCTTTTTTTAAGCCATCTACTAAGTCTTTTGTATCGGCAAGAATAGATAACTTAAAGATTCTTGATGTGCCAGCCATTATTTAGCTGCTTTCAATATTTTGTCAAAGGCTTCTTCCCATTGAGCAATTAGGTAAGGCTGATGTTTACGTAAAGTTGGATAAATAAAATAACCTGAGTTACCACCATTGAGATCGCTTGTTCTATTTCTAAATTGAGGTAGGTTATCGCTTCCAAACTCTACTCCGGCTAAAATACCTCTACCATAAGGTTTGCGACCTTGAACGTTTTTACTTGAATAAGCGCCACCACTAAAAGCAACCTCTATTGTAACCAAATTGCATTTCGCCAATTTTAGAACTTTTGCTTGCTCTACCAGTTGCAGCAATACGGCGCTCCTGTGGAGTGCTGGCAGCGTTTCTAATTTTACCTACCATAATTTCCGCAACTCAAAGCCAACCTGTTTACCTTGTTTTTGGGCTTCATCAGACATAGCTTTGTAAGACTTCAAAATTAGGCGTAAATCTGATTTATTGTACTCGACTTTAACGTCAGCCATTACGCTCCTTTAATATCTCTAATGCGGTTAAAATATCCTCTGCATTATCCCAATACTGCATAGGTATCTTTGTTGCGATAGCAAGTTCAACTATTAGTCGTCCGAGGCTACCGCTTGCGTGGGGTTTACTGCTGTTTCCTCTATCTCAATATCTGCAACTGTGGCACACCAATTATCTAAACTCAGCGCTGCTTTGTTTGGATTTTCTCGCTTCATAGCGTGATAAGCCAAAAACATAAGATCGCTAATACCTAGTGCAGGATCCTTGCTGATCTTTTGACCAGTTTCTAATTCCCACTTGCGCCACTCAGGCGGTGCAGCTACATAAGTAGCTTGGTCGCCTGTGTTTGTAGTTATCTTGATATTTAGTTTCATTTGTTCTCCCGATTGTTATTGTTTAGCTAAAGGTTTCTGTTACTGCGCCTTTAGATACCTTGAAGTTAAAGGATACTGTTTGTGCGTCAGTTCCAGCGCCACCTGCACTTGGAAACTCTGGTAGGCAGTCAAACGCAAATACTGCGCCTGTTGCTGCTGTCATAGTTACGGTAAAAGTTGCGTCAGGTGTTTCTGCTGCTGTCCATAGTGCTTCACATACTGAGCTAGTCTTGCCCCAGTCTGCCAAGATTTCTAATGCAAACTCAGCTTCTACGTTTGTGGTTTTGTAAGCTTCGCCGTCAAGAGTTTGGTATGTCTGACGATCATTTGTTTTGGTTAGTACAGCAGATGTCGCCTGTGCGTCAATATCGGTTCCCAAAGAGCCCGAGAAAGATAAAGATACGTCCCTGCCTGTGATTACTGTTGTTGCCATATTGCTTCCTAGTTTGTGTAGTAGGTTGATACATTAAAATCAGCTACGAGTAAGTCACTCGCACCGACTTGCGTAATTGACGGGCGATCTACTGCCCCAACTACATAATTAGCAGGCAGAGCTGCTAAGACCGATAGTAACAGCGTTTCTAGGTTGTCTAGAGCTGCTTCGTTGCTGTAATAACTAACTGCAACGGTAATAGTAAAGTTTAGTTTGCACCTAATAACAGTTTTGCTTATGGTTTCAAACTCTATGTACGGGCTGTCCGGCACAATAACGATAGCCGGTGGAATAACAGACTCAGGTACAGAATTGTAAACGTTAGCGGCAATACTGCTTAAAGCTGTTTCTAGAGCTGTGCGAGTGGTGCTTATTGGCATAGCGACTCGACATCAACGTAAGGCGCTAGTAAGGCCTGAACACGATTGACGAGGCTTCTACCCATACGATATGGAGTTGGTGCAAAGTCCACGCCTTCGATCTGACCACCAGCTGCGGTGCGTGATTGGAATACTTCAACGCTTACTACATAAACTGCCGACTCGATCGCGTCGTTGCCTACATAAGTAGAAGCTCCCGATAGGGTGGCTAGACCACTTGGAATTACGTTTGCTTCGTTAATATCGGCGTTTGTAATCGCAGCAGCAAACGAATACTCGCCTAAATTGTCATCATCTAAGATCGTGCGAGTGCCATTGTAAGGTGAGCCACAACCTGTGATAACTACTGATTGACCAGCGCTAAATACGTTTTCGCCAAGAGTAGTAAAGATTGCTACATTATCTGAAAGTTTAGTACTCCCGATTGGGGCAGCATATTTTTCTAGCATAGGCAAAATAACGGCCTCAGCTGTATCAATTATTTGATCTAAATATGCGTCATTGTAAAGTGATGAGGATACGCCAAGAACAGATCGCAGCTGTGTGGCTGTGATTATTGAAGGCATATCTACTCCTTTAATGAGAAGTGAGCGCTCGGGAGAACACGCCCACCCCTCGATCTAGTTTGTGTTACTTATCAGCTCTTGTTAAACCAGTTTGCGCCAGCAGCGATCTTGGTTGCTAGTGCGCCATAACCATAGTATGAAACTTCGATCTGACCGTTTAGCGCTACGTTTGTTTGTAGGCGAACGCGTGGTGACTCGTACCAGGTGTATGCGTCAGGGTTGATTACTAGCATTGAGTAATCTCCTAAACCTGTGCCGCCTGTACCATTAAAGTTGCGATCAACATAAAGATCTAGACCTAATACGTTTCCGCGGATACTTGTTGGTGCTACTGCACCGCCTGCGTTTTGTGGTTGTGAAGCTGTGTAGATTGGACGTCCACCGTCGTTGTAACCCATAATCTTGCCCCATTGTTGTGGGCTGACTACTAAGTTACGGGCGAAACCAAGTGAAGCTCCATAAACTGCGGCAGCTGCGCTAGAAGCAAAGGTTAATAGTCCGTCTTTGTCCTCAGTTGTAGCAGTTGCGTTTAATGTTCCATTGTTAGCAATTTCTCCAGCAACGAAAGCGTCTGTGGCTTTTGCATAAGCAAACTCCATCTGACGTACTAACTCGGTAAAGAATACTGGGTTTGAGCGATCTAGTAGTTCTACTGAGAAAGTCTGTCCACCTGCATACTTGTTTACGCTTACTGATAGGAAAGATGTTTCCATTCCTGTTTCGGTAATTGCAGCTGCTTCGTTTACGTCTGCAACTGTTGGAACGACTGTGATTTTTGGAATCTCAAAGGTCATACCTGCGTCAGGTAGTGCGCCGCGTGAGATAGCTTCAATAACAGGACGATCAGCGTTTGATAGTGGGTTAATTACTTCGGTTAGCTGACGTGTTGGAATTAAACCAGCGTTATTGCTAGTGGTGTCATCAGCAAACGCTACGAATTGGCGAGAATCTTCGTTACCCAACTTTGCGCGTACTGAGTGTTCCAAGTATGTAGCTTTGTCCACGATTGGAGAGCGTGGACGGGTGTAAGTCAAAGGCTGAGCAACGGGCGCTGCTGCCTTTACTTCTGCTGCCTCTACCGATACCTCAGTATCAGCGGCAACTTCTGGAGTATCGGTCATATCTGACCCTTCCTTTTCTGTGTTTGGATCATCTGAGGCAGCTACCTCAGAAACTCTTGCGCTGTCGATTGCAGGGCTTTCAACTAGCGAAACTTCAACTAACGTGCTGGCAGTAATTACCATTACACCGTCTTTAGCAGACCATTTATCTACGTCAATACCGACACTAAAGCCGTCACGTAGTCCTTCGGCTGCTTCTACTAAAGCGTCAGATCCAGCACTTGTCTTTCCGATCTTAAATACTGCGTCGATACCTGTTTCGGTTTCGTTGTATTCCATTACTTTACCAATTGGACGTGAGCGATCGTGTTCTAAAAATAGTTTAACGTTTTTTAAGGCTATTGAGTTAGCAGCAAACTTTGTACGGCCTGCTGACGTGTTGCCTTCCTCGTTCCAGGTAACGATTGTGCCGGATATTGTCCGTGAGTCACTATCGGCAGCTGTAACTGCTACTGGCATTGTTAATTTCATAATACTAAATCCTCTGCTCTGCGTATTTCATCAACTGATAAGACACCTATGCGGTTTAGTACCTCATAGACTTGGGCGCGCTCTAGTGGGTTACCACGCAAGAAGTCATCTAGCGCATATCTGACTGTCTGCGTTTGTGGCGTAAAGTCTGGCTGATCTAAACGCTGTTCGATCTGTGTAAGTATTGGGCGAAGGCTAAAGTCAACCAAAGCGCGACGCTCTGAAGTAACATTTGAGTAAGTCATTGAGTTAGTGTCTGCTGAAACGTACCAAGCAGGTATGTTCATAAGTCTAGCAATCTCAGTTGCAAGGTATTGACGTGCTTCGGTAAGTTGCAAAGACTTAGGATCAAAGCCAACTGACGTCATTTCAATATCAGCATTAAGAAACGCTGTTCCGCGTGTTTGACGTGATTGTTTCCAGGCTTCTAGCAGTTTGCTAATACGCTCAGCTGGTAAATTAGCCCCAGTAGATTTGAGCGCGATAGTAGGTGTTGGCTCTAATGCAAAGTTGTATGCAGCCTTTTCTAATTCTAGGGCTGTCTTAATTGTGCGACCACCTCGGGTCAAGATACCCTCATCACCACTAAAGACGACTAGCGATCCGACACCTTGAGTAGGTAACTTGCCAACTAAATCTAAATCGTATGCAACGATCTCTGTACCTTCAGCGTTTAACTCAGGCACTACTCTGATTGGGTCAATACGAGTCCAAGACTTAATACGGTTTGGATATTCCTCGTACACTTCAAGCACTTGACCATAAGCAACGCCGTAAAAAATTAAATCCTCGACTAGTAGTCGGTAGATTGTTTGTCCAGGCACTCTAGGATCAGGCTGGTTAATAACTTTAGGTGGCATTAGTACAGATCCGTCAATGCGTGATCGTACTTCTAGCGGAATAGAGCTGATAGTGCCGGCGATTATGTTTTTGGCTCTAGCAACTGCCGGTACTTGAACTGCAAGATCACGACTAATAGTCGGAGCTAATCCGTAATTGAATACTGCTTGCTGAATTAGATTTGCAGGCGCGAGAGCTGCCACTAGATCGGCAGTAGATTGGCTGTCGATATGTGACATAGTTTGAGTAGCCTTGAAGGCGTCAAGAAATCCCATTGTAAGAGATTGTAACATAGTGAAAGCGATTACACCACAACAATATCTATGTTTGAGTATTGGCGTGTCGCAACTGACACGACCATAGCAGTAGCAACCGCAGCTGTGACGTTTTCGTTACTTGCACGCCTGCCAATAATCCAGCCACCGTCAGCAAAGTTAATCCTAGCACTTGAAGCAATATGGCGATTAAGCACTTGCTGGTCACCGTGTCGTAATCTACCTGCTTCCATAGCATTGAGTAACTGATCGCAAGCTAAAGCGAAGTCGCGTCCGTCAATAGCCTTAGCCAATATGCCACCGGCATTAAGGCGACTAGCTACGGCACTACCTGTATTCTTACTAAACTGAATTTCGGTCACGTCATAAGCTCTGCACCAGTCAGCTACACCGTTAGCCATTTCAAGATCGTCAATACTTGTTTCAGATTTCCACTCTTGCACTAAGCCAACCGCTATCTTGCCGTCATCTAAGACTTGAGCGCCTACTAGAGCTGCGTGGTTTCGTCTAGGCGTAATGTCGAAGGCAAAGTAGGTAGGTTTGCCTGGTTCTATTAGCAATTCAAGATCAGCGCAACTAGACCAAGCAGCAGGTGACCAAGGAGATTGCAAAGTTTCAACAAACTGGCATAAACACTCAGTACGCACGACCGCTTCGGGCTCGTTCTTTGTAGCCATTAAGTTATCTATGTGAATTGTGCGACCCAAAGCAGGATTAGCTGATTGCCAGGCGCTCATATCGTCAAGACTGCAACCCATAGGAGCAGACCACTCAAGCCAAAGCAAAGAATCTTTATTGCCAGCCATAGTAGCCATACCGCGTTCACGTAATTGGTTAAGCACTATTGAAGTTGAGTCACCTGCGTTACTGAACCCCATAAGCATAGGATTTGTAGCAGCTAATTGAGTTTTAGTAATCGCAGACCAAGCCGCATAGTCTTTATGTTCTCGTAATTCGTCTAGGTAGATTGTTTCAGCTCCGGCATAACCTCGACCAGCTGAGTTATTAGCCACGACCTTAAACCTAGCACCCGATAGCATTTGGATTTCCTCTTGACCATTAGCCCGGCGAAGCTTCTTGACCTGTTTGGCTAAGTGATCGTAATTCTCAAAGAGTTCTACTACCTGGTTAAAGTGTTCTAGCGATACTGCCAACTTATGAGCTGAGAGGATCTGCAACTTCTCGCCCCACTCGGTCAAACCAAGTGCTATTCGTAATCTCATTAAGTGCGACTTGCCGTTTTGCCTAGATACTAAAGCAACTACCTGACTATTAGCCCACCGACCGTCAGGCTTAACTCGATGTGCCTCAGTTGCTACTAATTCTTGCCAAGGCATTAACGGCATATCCAAACTATTAGCAAAGTCAATTAGCTCTTGCCCTTTTGTAGGTAGATCATCTGTAAAGGGTGTGTGGAGCCTTGGTTTTGTTTCGCCTAATAGCAGTTCGCTCGTACCTACTACCTCGGTAAAGTTTCGATCGGTTTCGATTGACATTGAATGGAGTCTAGTCCGGTTGCTTAAACGGTGAAGGGACTCGCTCAGTTTGATTGGGGGGAGAGATGCCTGT
>Ga0208975_1001196_pt1 | contig 11353 bp, 25 predicted proteins | sample GreLakmeER78MSRF_FD_187700 | JGI IMG/M metagenome (GOLD analysis project Ga0208975, IMG submission 187700) | Freshwater lentic microbial communities from great Laurentian Lakes, MI, USA - Great Lakes metaG ER78MSRF (SPAdes) | ecosystem: Environmental > Aquatic > Freshwater > Lake | place: Great... | reverse complement strand
TATTTTTAAGATTCTATCTGATTAAAAAATACTATAAAACAAGGCCTTTTTAGCTATTTTGAACTAAACACCAAATAATTATTAAGTTGGGCTGTACAAATACCGATTTCATCATTAATATATCTATGGTGTTTTTTTTCGTTCTCAGTTTAAGGGGCCTTAATCATGCAGGATTTATTCGATTATTGGATGTTGAATTGCACCGTTAACGATGATGGTGAAATTGTTATGAGTCTAGCCAAGACGATTGAAAATTGGGATTTATCAATTTTAACCACTAGCAAACAAGGGGCTTAATTGTGACTAATAGCTTATTAAGAATAATCGTTGATCATATTGCTTTTAATTCAAATATCGATTGTAAATATAGCGACCTTGACTCAGCCGTTAGGGAAGCATTAAAGGCCCTTGTTTACCAGATGAACAACGGCGAAAAGACCGTAGATTTCTTTGGTAATTTTGTTTTAGAATCTAAGACAAAAAACCAAGAATTATTGCAAGAAAACAATCCGGTAGACAATGTATTTTATAAAGTAAGATGCAACAAAAAAACCACTAATAAAGGGGCCTAATTATGAATCGTCAACAATGCCTGAACCTATGCGACAAGATCAACAATTCCAGCAATATTGAAGATTGCATCAAGGCCTTAGAATCCTTGATTAAATCAAGAAATTGCAAGGGATATTTTAGGCGATATGCCAAGAAATTCCTGCAGGGCCTAGTTACAGGAAAGCCGTTTTTTGCGATCATATCAAAGAATGGTAATTCAAAGTTACCATTCTACGCTTTTAGTTCATTACCTCTTTATTCTTGCCCGGGTGCTGGCGATTGCGTTAATTGGTGTTACAGCCTAAAAGCTTGGCGATACCCTGCAGCATTTTTCCGCCAAATTCAAAATTTTATCCTAATGAAATTCGATCAAGATAAGATCGTAGAATCATTTAATCAGATTAAATCTAATGCGTCTTTCCGCCTTTATGTCGACGGTGATTTTTCCAGCCGTTCAGATGTTGTTTTCTGGTTCAATCTCTTGAAATCCCGTCCAGATGTCCAAACCTATGGTTACTCAAAATCATGGGATTTAATCAATGATTGTAAGGCCTATTACCCTAGTAATTACAGTCTTAACCTGTCCAGTGGCGGCAAGGCCCAAAGCACTAGCAAAGCCGATATGCTTGCCTTATCTATCACCCGTGGCGAATTCATTGCAGTTAAGATAGGTAAGCTACCTAAGGACAAACAGAAAATCCGTTTTAGCTTGCCCGAATACCATCAAGAGGTAAGAACCAACGGCAAGGCCCTTACAGGTTCAAACGGTTTTTCATGCCCGGGCAAATGCGGAGATTGTGCAAGCAGTGTCCATGCTTGCGGGTCAAGCAAGTTCAAGGGCATACCCATCTATATCGGAGTTCATTAATTGCAGGCCCTAAATAGGGCCTATTTTCAATTATCTAATCTTACCTAGTGCAAGGCCCCAGCTAGGTAAGATCTTAAATTCTAGGGGCCTTATTGGAGCTTAAAATGGAATTCATCGAAAAAAACAGGCGAACAATCAAGGTTAGGCAAGCAATCTTAACCCACTACAATCAAGCCCACGATACCGAAATCAGGCTGGCGGATGTTTCGACATGGGCAATCATCATGCCTTGCACTTCCTGCGATGGATTTGGTTTTGTTTTTACTGGTCATCGTGACGATATAACCCGATGTCAAGTATGCAAGGATGATCGGGTCTATTCGACTCCAGAGGTTACAGGCAAGCGGGCTAAATGGCAGTACACCACTAAAACAGGCAAGCCCATTCGCCACCCTTCCGCCTACAGTAAAAAGGGTTGGTCAAGCATGGTGTACCATTCCGCCCAGTATTTCACGCTTACGGTTGGCCTTCGCTGGATTGCTCATAGTCAAGCAATCAGGCAAAAGGATGTTATAAAATCGGGCCTTTCTGGCATTGTTTACGAGATTACAGAAATCGTAGCTACACCCACTGTTTAAGCGTTTTAAACAGCGTTTTTTCAATTGTTTTAATTATGAAAGGTATTTTCACAATGGACGAACTTATTAAAGAATTTGGCGATGTTTTCGAGCTTCGTGGCCATGCTGGAAAGTTTAACATCAAGTCTACCTACTATTCACCCGATCAAGGCCCCCAAGTGATAATTGGCAAGCTGATCGAGAACGGCCCCAACCATGATTATTTAAGGTGTTCTGTAATCGACTTAAGAAGACAGGTAGTCATTATAGACCCTCTTTTAATGTACCCAGACCCTGTTTTTTCTGAGCTTAAAATCGAAGAGGATAGCGAAATAAAATCTATCCAAGAATACTTTGTAAAAGAGTTAATGGAGAACTTCCCAGACGCTTCTGAGTGTTCCGCCCTGCGTTGTTCAAGCTGGAAATACAAGCTATGCGAATACACTTTTGTGGATGACGAAGCGGAAGAGCCAACCCACTACAAGATTGACCTAGAAAAGCTTCTGAAGGCTATCCCCTTGATGTTTTCAAGCAAGTGGGGTTGTGGCTTGACTAAGGTTCCAAGGAACGCATTTGCGAGCAAGGATAACGCAGAAGACCTACTCTGTAATTTCGATGCATATGACATGATGGCATTCGTTCAGCTAGCAATCTTTGGCGAAGTTGTTTACGGATAATCAATAGACCCTCTTTTCCTATGCCCTTTGGAGCGTTTCCAGAGGGCCAAAATTTAACGATCTTAGGAGTGATGACCATGCGATGCAAACAGTGTACAACGGTGCTAAATTCTTACTATGGGCCTGAGGAATCAAAGAACCATATCGATCCTGATAACACTTTTGATTTCTGTGACGATTGCTACAGGGATTGTTACAAGTGTGACATCTGCGAACCCAAAAGGCCTGTAAGCAAAGAAGACATTAAAACAGCGGAAAGAATTCTTGGTGATGACTATCTTAAGCATCTTATTTTGTGCGTCAATTGTGCCAAGTGTGCAGTAAATGCAAGAACCAAATATACCCTCTTTTTTTAGGAGTATTACGATGGATATCAGAGACAGATTTATTACTATCACAACCCCTGACGCAAAGTTGTACCGATTAGGAGACAACAGGAACCAAGTATTCCCTGCCATTTACTTGGACAGGCGGATTGAATGTGGCCCCAAGGGTGGCAAAATAACACTATGGCGAAGGGCTGACCGCAGGAACTCTGGTAGGTGGTACGATACGCAATGGCAAGCGGTGTACTCTAATCAATAGACCCTCTTTTTCTACAAGGGTGAGTTAGTTGTGCGGTTAACTAACTCACACTTAAACAGTTCAACCGCATGGAGATTGGTAACATGAATGAAAAATTTGAAAAGTTATTGAATGATGCCCAAGAGATCAAAACCTCTTCCGAAGAACTAACGAGCCATCTTGATTGTGCTGGAACTTGTGAAACGGAGGAAGATTTAATTGCTAACTTAAAAGACGCATTTCTTGTAGCGAAAGAAATCGTAAAAGAACTGGAAAAAATACAGAATAAAAACAAAGGATTGTGGCATAAGTTTTAGACCCCTTTTTTCTACAGGGCAGGGGATCGTTTTCCCTGCTCAAACAGTGACGGAAATTTATCACGGAGAGTAACTATGTATATTGTATGCTGGATGGAAAGAAACTCGAACACGCACCGTATTACGGATCATTATGTGGCACTTGATACCGAGGAGGAAGCTAAAGGGCATTACAACTTGATTTTGAGCAAGCCCGAGACATACAGCGTCAACCTTACTGAGATTATTGAATCGACTGATCACACACCAAAGAAGAGGCCAAAGAAGGCTAGGTATTGGGTAATCCAAACGGTGCTTGAGGGTGCTTACATTGTGTGTCGAAAGCCCACTATAGGGGTTTGCTGCGTCAAGGCGATTCATTGGGCTGGATTTAGCGAAAGAGAAGCCAGATTTCAGCTAAACAGAGTAATTAGTTTATGTGATTAGTAGACCCTCTTTTTTTACGAAAGGCAGTGACTTATGATGGGCATTAATATCAATTGCAAAAAACAGGATTTCATTGGCGAAATCCTGTCAGGCAAGAAAACAATTGAGACTAGGAACACCCCAAGCTTAGACCCTTATTTAGGCAAGCGGGTTGGGCTAGTCCGTACAGGCAAAGGCCCTGCAATGTTGCTGGGGTTCGCAACGGTCAAGGAATCTTTTATTTATTATGGTAGGCAATCTTTTGACGCTGATTACGAATTACATAGGGTGGCTCCCGGTTCACCCTATTACATCGAGGACTTTGGAACCAAGGTTGGTTACATCCTTGAGGATGTCGAATCTATAGAGCCTACACTGGTCATATCTCTTGGCATAATTGCACGGAATATTGACGCTGCAATCGAAAGAATAGTCAAACACAATAGCCCATCTTTATCCCTGTTGAACGAAAGGTTCTAGCATGAAGATTTTACAAAACACACTTGAGTTAATTACATCTACATGGGGTGACCCCGGCCACTATCCCAATGGGCTTAGGAATGGGCCTCTTCCTGTAGAAATCTGCATTGAAGACATTCGGGGCCATGTTCTAATCGAAATTGAAAAGGAGGACAAGGATAACGATGAATGGGATGATTGGGGGCCAGAACTTAATTTGCATTTCCTAATGCAAGACATCCGCATCAAGGTTCAGGGCGTGTTAATCACCTCTTGGCAGTTCTGTCCAACCGCTCACCATGACCCCAAAGAAGCTCACGAATTAGACCTGTGGAAGATCGTTCCATACAGGTGGAACAGTGACGGATTTGAATTTGAATAGACCCTCTTTTGACAGGATGAACCCCCACTTTGGGGGAGTCCAAAAGTTTTTGTTATCGAAAGGTTTTACCATGAATACTCACTCTGCTTTACTTTCTAGATTCGCTGACAAGGGCGAACCCGGCTACGATCCTGATCGCATCGTCACGATCAATGTTAAAGCTTCGGAAGCTTATGTTCTCAGGTACATTGCAGCGATTCTAGCTGATGAAAAATGTACTGACTTTGCAAGAACATCCATTATTAGTGGATGTGACGCTAGTCCAGCAGACATGATGAAGATCCATCATAAAATCTTTTCGGATATTATGGGTTGGGGCCATGCGGATTTAGATCGATAGACCCTCTTTACGAAGGAAGCACATGATTAAGACAGAAGCGGAAATCTGGCAGCGTTTAACTATTAACGAGAGCAGGGTTCTTATAGCCCTGCTCAAACATTCTAAGCCAACCAAGACAAAGCACCACCATGAGTGCAACATCAGGAAAGCTTATCTTTCATTAAAGATGAAACCAGCACTGTTTGCAGGATATATATCTGCCCTGCGTAAGAAAGGACTTTACAAATACATTATGTGGGAAACCAACAAGGATCGCAAAGGATACAAAGATCACCCTAAGAAGTGTGTGATGGCGTGGACTGGGGAGATTGTAAAGGTAAGATCGGATATCGCAATCGTTATAGACCCTGTTTTCTTTAAGAACAAGGATGCTAAATAATGCAAGAAAACATTCCAGACGAAAACAATAGCAACGAATCAAATGAATGGCGTAAAGAATGGAAAGATATGCCTGAATTTGTTCAAAACAAACAAGAACCTTATGCAAAGATTATCTTTCGTTTTGAAAACGAAGAATCATTGCAAGATTTCGCAAGAATTATAGGGCAGAAGTTAACAAATAAAACTAAAAGTTCTTGGCATCCGTTTAAACCACACAGAAGCCAATTAGAATTCAAATGGGGTGAAGAATGAATCCTTTTTTTCCAATATACATAGTGTCAAAAGGAAGATGGGAAAGCAGATTGACATCCAAAGCCTTAGAATCAATTAATGTTCCATACAAAATTATAATAGAAGAACAGGAATTAAATAATTATTCAAAAGTAATTGATCCAAAAAAAATAATTTTGCTTCCAAAAAAATACCAAGATGAATACGATACTTTTGATAATTTAGGATATTTAAAAAGTAAAGGACCCGGCCCTGCTAGAAATTTTGCTTGGGATCATTCAATTTCATCTGGATTTAAATGGCACTGGGTTATGGATGATAACCTTGATGCTTTTCATCGTTTAAACCGAAATGTAAAAGCGGAAGTTGAAACAGGAACTATATTTAAATGCATGGAAGATTTTATTTTAAGATATAAAAATATTGCAATTGCTGGGCCAAACTATTATTCATTTTGCAAAAGCACAGATTGTGTACCCCCTTACATTTTAAACACCAGAATTTACAGTTGTTTGCTGATTAGAAATGATATTCCTTATAGATGGAGAGGAAGATATAACGAAGATACAGATTTATCTTTAAGGGCTTTAAAAGATAAATGGTGTACCGTGCAATTCAATGCTTTTTTATGCGGAAAAGTCACAACTCAAAGAATGAGTGGAGGCAATACTGAAGTTTTTTATAAAAACGAAGGAACATTACCAAAAAGCCAAATGCTTATAGATATGCACCCTGATGTTTCAAAGTTGGTTTGGAAATTTAACAGGTGGCATCATCAAGTTAATTATAAGGTTTTTAAAAACAATACCATTATAAAAAAAGAGGGCTTAATAATACCGAACACAATAAACAATTATGGGATAATATTGAAAACAAAAAATAGGTAAAGTAGTCGCTGATTGATATTCTATAGCAAAAACACAGCATATTAATGTATACTGTAAGCTAAGAGGGTTTTGTTAGACCCTCTTTTTTTATAGGCACAGGTACAGATCATGGATGATAAAAACTATTGGTCGTTTACCGATATTGCTGCTGACCTAGACCTCGCTTACACAACAATCCGCAGAAACATAGAGACATTTATCAAGCAAAAGAAAATGAAACCCTTGACCCGAATGAAAGCGGACAAAGGGCATTTTTGCTCTGTAATGGATACCACTCAGTACAGTTTATTTCGTGAGTTAATGCGAGGAAGAACCGCAGTCAATAAAGAAGATGAAGCGGTAAACGAAAAAATTTCTGATGACGGGTTCTTCTATCTAATATTACTAGTACCTGAGTTTTCCAGCGGAAGAGTTAAGGCTGGATTTACATCACGATTAGACTCTAGGTTCACCGAGCATTTAATGTCTGCCCCAACCGCAAAGCTAATTTATTCAACACCATGTCAAAGGTCTTGGGAAACATTTTTTTTAGCCTATGTACACAGTCATGGCGAGAAAATAAGGTCAGAGGTCTTTGACATTAATGACACTAAGAAATTAATTAAAAACCTCAAGACCCTGTTTAAACAGGTGGGTAAACGAAAACCATGATCACGAAATTGGTTTCGTGATCATTCATTAATAACCGTATGAAACGAGGCTAACGCCATACCTATTAATACTAAAAGAAGTGATATAAAAACTGATTCTACAGTCATTTTACTTTACCTCGTGACGCTTTATCTCTAAATCTAAATCAGTGTCCTTAAGCATTTCTGCTATTGCAATGTAAGCAGCAGCGTCCTCAAGGGTATCCTGATGATACCCCTGAGATAACCTAGCCATCTTCAGCATTGCCATCATTACGGCAACCTCATACGGACTAATCTCCCTCTTCAAGAAGTTAGTCCATGCATTAGCAATCCGCTTCAAATTGAGTTCTGGAGCGTCATATTGATTAGCCCTCTCCACGATATGTTCAGTACACCGTGAAAAGAATTCAGACAAAAGATACCTATCCATTGGCTTCAACCTCCTTGTTAAGCTTCTTGCTCTTTGCAGTAAGTCTGTAACTCTCAACAGCTAACTTTTTAAGAAGAATTTCTTCGATAGGAATCAAGAACCTATTATTCTTCTTCATCTCATTCAGTAGACCCTGATCTTCTGCACCATTGTTTCTTAAGAATTCAATCAATGGCATCGGATCATCAATCATAATCGCACCGGGGTAATTTCCACGGTAGATAGTCTCGAACATATAGGGAGCCTTGAAGTTCAAGATCTTGCAAGCTTCACCAGTAGTAATGTAAACAGTACCATTCATTTTAACAGCCATGTTAATCTTTCCTTTTCATTAGAATTGTTTGAATTTGTAGAATCTTATCCGAGTTTTTACCAAGGGCTTTGAGAATAGGATAGAGAGACATTAAACAAACCATAGGTTCGTTCATTTTCTTAGTCCAGAACCACCCAGACTTCTCAACACCATCCGCAGTCGCACAGATACCATCGTAGATGCACTGTGCAGAATCTTTTACCCCCATGATGCCGGGGAATAAATCTTCCAGATTCTTCTCAACAAAGTCGAGTTGTGCTGCGATCACATTAGAATTCAATGAATAGGGCTTATCATCAACTTTCTTGATGGCATAGGCCCATTCCATCACCGCAAGACAAGCAGCAAAATTGACAACGGAATCAGGCTTCTTAGCGGGTATATCACTAGTCTCCCAAGCATTCCTTAGGTTAGCTAATGCTTCCACTGATGCTGCACCAAGTTCATCAGGCATGACTTCTATACCAGTAAATTCTCTGGCTAAAAGACACGCCCTACGAACACAGGTCTGCACCGCCACCAAGCTTGAAATCCGTTTCATGTTACCGTCCTCCGGTATCCGCTTCCATTTGCTCATTATAACTCTTCCTTTTCATAAGGACTAATAGTAATCTCAACATATGAATGAAAGTCATCATCGGCCCTATCACCAAGTCTAATGTATATGCTTTTTACATAATCAGTGTCATCACCAAGAATATATCCGCAATGCTGAAGCTGGTCTAAAATTGGCTTGATCCGATTGTCTAGATCGGACTTCCTCCAACCTTTCCCGGGCCTAACAACTATTAATATATCGACTGGTTCTTTTATCGGAGTGATCTTTTTCAGACTATTTTCACCGAAGTGATTGTTCTCTGATCTCCAAGATCGATATTTCTCTGAAAGTATCACCCTTCCTTTAAAGTTCCTCCAGCAGCTATTAACTGATGGAGGAAGGGAAAAGATGATGTTAGTAGGTTTGATCATATTATCTCCAAGCCCAAGCTGGTGCAGAAATCTTAGGGATAATTCCATAATACGCTGGAACAAATTTGTTTTCTTTGTGTGCAGCTAGGAATGCCCTGATGTTTTCAAACACCTGATTTTCGGCACGATCAATGTCTGCGGAATCAAACTGTGCAACCATGCAAGATGGGTACACACCTTTGTCTACTACGATGTGGTAGCATTCACGAATGGCAACACCCATAGATCGTAGACAAAAGCGGTAGAGTGCAAGTTGACGCATATAGCCGTTATACGCACACTCTTTACCCCAATCCAGCGGATCATATGAAGACACGGTTTTAAGGTCGGCAAGGAATAACTTTTCCGTGCAATATAAATCTGGGATAAATTTTATCTTTAAAGGTTCACCATCAACAACCGTGTCGATTAGTATTTCCTTTTCTTTGACAACTTCTTTCCCAAGAAGATATCCGGTTGCACTGTTATCATGGATTGCAGCAATCATCCTGTTAGCTTGGTCTACATCGTCATGGGTTATAACCTCCATGCCTTCAGCTAAAGAGTTCTTGAATGCATCCCAGTTAGCTTTCCCTTCCTTAGTACGCTTGTCGCACACAGGTGCAACAGCAAAATCCTTGTCCACATTTTCTGGTTCAAGAACCATACTGTGAACTAATGAACCAAGAATCATTGCAGCAGATGGGTCGAATTTTTCAACCTTATCGATGTATGTTTTCTTGTAAAGAACCGGGTTCTTTTTAAATAGTTCTAATCTTGAATGTGACACATAATCAAACGGTATCATGTTGCTCCTTCTCTTTAAAAAAACCTTCTAGAATAGACAACACTTGCCCATTCATCGTCCTGTTGTGAACCATTGCATAAGTATGCAATTTCTGTTTTAACTCCGAGTTCGGGCGAAAAACAATCGTGAGGTTGTCACGCTTCTTCGCACTACCGTGTCGTTTGGGCATCCAGTTTCTCCTTTGCTAATGATGCTTGATAAGCATTCCATTCATCGGAATACTTCCAAGGCTTCTCGAAAAAATATAGAATGTTACCAACACCACCAACACCATCCCATTCGCCCTCGCCCTTTAACCATCGAGCCAAAGCTAATAGGTTATCGTGAACTTCAAACCACATAAAAAACCCCTTTCTATAGAGTTACAAACCAGCGGATATTATACATATATTTTAAATAAATCCTAGATAATAATGTTTTTTTATTTTTTTTTAGGATTGGGGTTGCTATTAAAATTTTTAGTCTGTAGTATAGCCTCTCACCAATCAAGGAGTGAAAGTGAAATTTAATCAATCTGAAAAGAAGGAGGCAGAGGAAGCAACAGAACACCCACCGGGGTCGGATGAAAAAATCAGGATTCTTTCTTTGCGGGTTAAGTACGATCTGCCATTGAAAGTAAAAGGGGATGCGAGCATACCTGTGCATCCACATAATAAAAGGTTCAACCCAAGATACGAAGAACCGATTGACGAACTAGATACAGATGATATTTAAGGACATTCCTGATGCGGAGATACATCAGGAACTATGGGGGTGGTCGTATGGGTTAACTCGTTGTTGACTCAAAAAGACATTGGTTTCTACCGAGGCCATTTAGTAACACACACCCCCATATTATTTATTAAAGAAAGGAAGCATCATGGACGATGAAATTGCCATGATTGACCGTGAGTTAAGGCAAATTATTATTCCGAGTTTTAGCCCGCCATGCGGTTTAAGTGATGATACTGCATTTGTGGAACCGTTAACATTGACAAGTGAAATTAATGCTGATGATGCCTTGATGAGAAGATTGGTTTTTATTGGCATAAATGGTCATGCTCTTGGACAGAGCAACATGATGACAATTATTAGTGTTGATGACATTGGTTATGGGCGATTGTCGCATGACGATTCAATCATAAGGGTTAAAATGGAAATGGGCGATCTAAAAACAGTTCTTTCTATTGAGCTTTCCAAGGAACAACTTCAAGAGATTTTGAAGATTGGATTGCGAAGTCAATTTGGCCCGAATGTTGATTCTGTAAGGGTGGTATCAATGTACCACAGTTTAAAAAAGTACGATTTGGAAGTCACTTTTGTAGGAAGGGGTTAACATGAAGATTGAGAAGCCTAGTTTGTTTGGCCCAAACAATATGCCTAAAGCAGTCATATTCGGGCCGGAAGGTGCAGGGAAATCTACCCTTACATCCAAGTTGGCAAAGCCATTGTTCTTGGATGTTGAGGGTGGTATCTCAGGTATCGATGTGGACAGTGTTAAAATTAACAATTGGACTGAGTTTGTCTTGACGATTAAAGAAATTATTAAGTCCGAAAGTTTTGAGTATTCAAATGTTATTGTCGATTCTTTGACTGCTTTGGAGCGTCTTCTTCACCAGCACA
>Ga0208975_1001194_pt1 | contig 11363 bp, 21 predicted proteins | sample GreLakmeER78MSRF_FD_187700 | JGI IMG/M metagenome (GOLD analysis project Ga0208975, IMG submission 187700) | Freshwater lentic microbial communities from great Laurentian Lakes, MI, USA - Great Lakes metaG ER78MSRF (SPAdes) | ecosystem: Environmental > Aquatic > Freshwater > Lake | place: Great... | reverse complement strand
GTTCCAGAAACAAAAAGACCTTATAAACAATGATACAAAAAAGACAAAGTTATCCAAATCTGATGCTCAGAAGGTTGATGCGGTATCGTCTGTTGATCTTGACGAACAAATTGTTGCGAGAAATTTTCAGGATGATAATGGTAGATTTAATCCACGTGGTATCAAAACTTTCATTGTTCGTAATATCAACCGTAAATTTATGGAAAGTGATGTATCTGCACCATTTGGCATAAGAAAAGCTGGATGGAGGAAACGCGATATATCAAGATACATTGCTTTGGGTAAAGTGCTAGCTAAGAAGTTGCAAATTCGTAACGAAGAAAGAGTAACCACATCTACGCGTCTCAAATCTGGCAGAATCGATGCAAGATTGTTGCATGAAATTGGTAGTAACAATTATGAAATCTTCAAACAAATTACTATACACGAATATCAACCGTCATATATCCACTTATCTATTGACCAATCGGGTTCAATGTCTGGTGACAAGTTTGAAGAATCAGTAAAACTTGCGGTTATGTTTGCTGTTGCTGCCAAACAAATCAAGAACCTTCATGTTGTAATTAGTGCTCGTTCTGTGTATTCAGACCATTATAGCGGAAACAGAGGTAAATCAAATATGCACGATACGCCGTATCTTGTTTACCTATATGATTCTAACAAACATAACATTGCTCATATCCGTGATGTGTTTGAGACAATCTATACAACTAACACAACACCAGAAGGACTTTGTTTTGAGGCCATCATGGGTGAAATTATGAAACAATCTGCTAACACGGATGCTTACTTCATCAACCTATGTGACGGCCAACCATACATGACAAATGATAAACAACATTTTGTTTATCGTGGTGTGACTGCTCAGACACATTCAAGAAAACAAGTTGAACGTATGCGTGCTCGTGGTATCAATGTTCTAACATATTTCATAGGTCGTGCATCAGATTTCCGTGATGTGATTGACACATACAAAACAAATTGTGTTCACTTGCGTCGTGCCGATGAAATTCCAAAAGTTGTTAAGGCCATGAATGATGAATTACTATCTGCGGCTAAGAAAAATGGTTAAAACAAAATCACTCCAACGATTTGCAATGGTTCCGCCGGTTAAACCAATACCGGCGGAGACTATGTATCTTTCCAAGAAAAATGTTTCCGATGATACTATCAATAGTATCATAGACCACACAATAGACTGGTGTATTGATACATTTGGATTGCATCCTAAACGCGAACACCCGTATGTATCTTGGCAATGGAATACATTAGACTATGACAAAGATGATAAACAGAATATCGGTAGATATGATCCTGATATGAATTGTATATCGTTAAAGGTTCGTGGTCATAGAACATCGAAGAGATTTATCAGAACCATTGTCCATGAGTACATACATTACCTACAACCAACAAAAGGCGGTTGGTATGAAAGATGGAATGAACAATATGGTTACGATAAAAATCCTTATGAAATAGAGGCATACTATTTGAGTGACTTGTATGCACAATCTGCAACAAATTTTGTTATGGAAAAAATATAAATTACTTGCTTCGTTAATAAATTTTTTGTATATTTGTTAATTAAATTATTGATAACTGAATAAAATGGTCCCATCGTTTAATGGTTAGGACACCGCCCTTTCACGGCGATAATAGGGGTTCGAGTCCCCTTGGGATCACAACAGGGCCTTTAGCTCAATCGGTTAGAGCAAACGACTCATAATCGTTAGGTTGCCGGTTCAAGTCCGGCAGGGCCCACAATAGAGGATAACATGAATAATAAAGAAAAATTAGAACAAATGATAGAAGTTGCTAAACAAGTTCTTAAAGAAAATCCCAATGATACATGGGTTCAAAAAGGATTAGTTGCAATGGAAGAAGAGTTGGAAAGAATGAATCGTTCACAAAATAGATAATTACTCCCTACATACTCCTCCCCGGAGTTTGCAATCGGGGCACCGTTTTCGTGGTTGTTTTCGGTGCCCCACTTTTTTATCAACCAACCGAATAAACCATGATTAAAGGAAACAATCTAACTCTTATTGAGGAATCATATAATGAAGGATATGAGACTGGCATAATGGACTTCATAGAAAGATTGAAAACTGTATTCCCAATAGATGAAGAACACTTTATTACTATTGCAAGAGACTTAATGGAACAATAAAAAAGGTGAGTATTACTACCCACCTTTGTTTTACTATTTTTACATATAAATATGTTTTTTTTTATTTTACATATTTCTCCCAACCGATTGACCTACGGTATTGGTCATAGTTATCAATTACCCAATTTACTAAATCAACTGGACTATTCTTACCGTCCAAACTTGTTTGCACCAATGGTTTTCCTTTCTTGGAATGTATAGTATAAGTACCCATTGTTTCATCTACAAACACAATATCTCTTGCAGTTTTACCGTGGAATATAACTTGATATTCGTCATCTGCATGATGCCAACATCTTATACCAGACGCACGGAATACTAAGAAAGTTCCATCACCATATTTTAATTCACTACCATCTAAACCATATTGAACAAAGTCTTCGGGTGTATAAGCAAAGTTGTATCCATCACCTATCTTTTTACCTGATAACCATGTTGTCAATCCTAATTTAGTTGGATCGTTGATACCCTTAATAAAACCCTTTCTTGCCATCATCCTACCATCCATTCTACTTGTTCCATGAACTAACCATTGATTCTTTACCAATGTTGGTTCATGTAAATAAAACCATGACGGTATTTCAGCTGGTTGTATACCAAAACCATTCATAAAACTCATAAACGATTGTTCGTCTGATGAATGTATCTTTTCCATTAACCAATCAACGATTGCACCATATAATACTGAATCTGTCTGTTTAAGTACATCCCATTTACGAAGCTCCAATGTTTGTTTGTACAGTTGGGGTATACTCATAGTTTCCTTACCTGCATTCCAATTTATTTCTTTTGCGTACAAACCTCGGTTCTTGATAAAATAATCATCAATTATTTGTTTATATCCAATCATACCGGCTATTTCATCAGCCATTTGTTCTGGTGTAGAATTAAGGTATTGTTGTAATCTAACAACATCGGTATCTACATATTCTTGTAGTAAAAGTTCTTTTAACTTAATCATCACATTCCTTGTTTCATAGTTGCCAATATCTGTTTATATTCCTTTACATCTTTAAGTTGTATACCACCTGATTGCTGAAAGAATTTATTCTTGTCTGTATAAAGGAAAGTTGGTATACCCAACTTAGTAGAAGTCTTTATTAAATCAATAGTGTCTTTAGCATGAATAGTTACATCCATACACCAACCAGTTCTATTTATATCAATTCGTTTGATGTAATCCTTTGCATTCGGTATAACATCTGTTTTTGAATAGATACGGTCTTCAAACTCCTCATATTCATAGTTACCTTGTTGTTGTGGAAAGTAATCGTATGCACCACCCTTATATCTCTGTGACAGTTTAGTACCGTCCAGTTCTAAACGAACATTGGTACACTTCATTTCATTTATACGAGTAAACCCCTCTACCTTTGTTCTTGCCACGGACATATAATATCCTTCCTGATATTTCTTACCAAGATTAACAAGTCCTTCATAATCAGCATTAACCGGTATTGGTTGCAGTTTGAATTTGTTTTGTAATAGTATAAAGTATGCCCACCCAGGTTCGGTGAAGTGATATACTATGTCGGATATGCGTTCCGTTAATAAGTCTTTAAGTTTAATCATACCATGTTTACCTTATTAGTTATTTTGTATAGATTCAACGCCCTACCACCACCAACCTTAGTAGGATTTTGTTTAATCAAATATCCATCTCTCACGAGGGTATTAAAGAATTTTTCACCATCGGAATAGAATGTACTTGTACCAAACCACTCAGAACCTCTACCAACATCACGGAGACCCCGTGAACCCCATTTAGCATTTAACTCGTTGTCGTAGTTGAGTCTTCCCATTTTCCAGTCGCTAAGATACTTTAACACCCATGCCTTAGTGAATCCTTTACCTCTAAACTCTTCCTTTGGAAAGAAAGAATGAATATAAAGAATAGGGCTCGGTAAATCAGGATACGAATGGAAATTACCCCTAATGTCATCAGGAAGGTCATTCGTGATAATATCAACGCCCTCGAAGGGTTTAGGGACACCAGGTGGTATCTCTATCTCCAACAGTAGATGTTTCAATTTAATCACGGGCGCCCACCCACAATATCATTAGAATTTGTGTCGATGTTTTTCTACGATTTTTCATCGTACTAATCTCCTAAATTTACTCAAATCAATAGTGTCTCTCTTAGGTATAAAATTTACACCATCGCTCTTAACATTTATAGGTTTAATACGCCTAACCGAAGGAACAGATACTAAACTATCCACCCCACCATCACGCTCCTTGCGGACATGAACTAATTCGTTCTCATTCGCTATATTGCGGTTATAAAGGAATGCCATTTCATACATTTGTTCACGAAGTAGTTTTACCTCACTCTTAACATCAGCATACGCCTCATTGGATATATCAACGGATTGTTGGAGGTTTGCAACCGTAGTCTTTGCCCACCAATAAATTCCGATTACAGCCGAACACGCGGATATGATACCAATGAGTGACGGTAGTGTGAAACTAAACCGCTTCGTAGTCAAATCAGTATGAGCCAATGACATTCTCCATAGTGAGTATAAATGTTTTACCTCAATAAATATGTGATAGTTTCACTAATACTACGGTAATGGATGGATGGACGAAACAACCATACACTTAACCATAGGATTACTGAGTATATGGTTACATGGAACACTTCAAGTCCGGCGGTTGGACGACCAGTAAGATGATTAAACATACCCATAGGTGTCCACCATAACCACGGCATATCCCCATAGGACAACATCTGCTTAAACTTACCTAATAGTACATAGAATAGTACATCACATACGCCCATCCACCATAGGTAAGTATACCCAAACACCACCCATGTGTTCCAATCGGTTAATAACCCCAAAAGGATTCCTATCAACCATTGCACAATCACTTGAATAATTCTATACCGTATAAGGTATTCCCTATCGCTATGGTCGATTGAACCATACCCATATACGTCAAAGGAGGTAAATAGTGTTAATCCTCCTAATAATATAATAGGGTAGGGGATTGCCACCCATTGAGAAAGACATAGTATAAAAAAAGATATAGTGAGTGCCCCAAATGTCCAATCTCTACCGATTAACTTCTTAAACCCCATCATGTCTGATGATAACATAATATAACTCCGATAATAATATAAACGAATAGTTATAGATAAATAGAAGTTGTATGAATAGTTGATTACTTACCGGAGAGTGTTATGAGACTGAATAGCGATATTACTGATGTGAACCCCATTATCGATGATTCACCCTTATACATGGTGAATGACTTGATATTCACAAGTGCTGGAGAATTGGTTAAGGTTGTGGTTAAATCTATGGGAAATTGTGAATGTGGTGATTGTGGTGACTGCAATGACTGGATAAGTGGCGATATTATCCAATGGTGATAGTTTCGTTTACAATGGATTACTGAAACTTGGACAAAAGGTTGGACATAGTGACCAAGCATGGTAAAAATATTATACCCAACGGGGTATACCAAAGGGAAGGTTTCCTATAGCAAAAAAATTGACCTCGAGCAGGAGACGAGCTAGGCCGAAACCTCCTAACCCCCTACCCCATAGGGATTTACGAATAATTACCCCACCCCCCTACCGTGTGGGTATGCTAAATCGTTGATCCATAGGGGTTTACACCTACCCCTAGATACCCCTATTTTGACCTATTTTACCCCATATCCTTATTTAGACTAAATCCAAATTTCACCCTATGCAAAATAGTGCTTGCCCATGTCCTCAAAATACCTTATATTTGTATTGTAAGTTTAAGAACAACCCAATAGGAGACATTATGAAATACCTCAGAACCGGCGTAACTACCTTATTTGTCATGGTGTTATGCTATGGTATAACCATTCCTACGGTATCTAACAGTAAAAAGAATGTAGTTACCACCGTCAAAAAAGATAAATAATGCTTTGATCTTAACCAAAAATACCTTATATTTGTAGTGTAAGGTTAAGGACAACCACCGATAGTATCGGTAAAAAAAGAAAAATAATGCTTGCCCATGTCCTTAAAATTCCTTATATTTGTAGAGTAATTAAACAACAACCAATAGGATAACAACCATGAAAACAACAACTAATGAGTACACAGTAACCGTAACAGGTTTCCGTAACGGTATGAATGTAACAGAGAATATGACTATTGTTGCAGATGATAACATGACTGCTCAGTTTATGGCAGAAGACTTATCTGGTCTTGAACATCCCGTTACAGAGTCTATCAAGATTAACCGTTATGTAATGAATGATGATTTCTTTAATTTCTTTCATATAGGTACTGATATAGAAGATGAGGATATGTTCTAATCTGTATATCCCTATCTGTATAGTATAGTATTATTATTTTAGTTACCGAAGGAAATAATCTATGAAACGAGTGCTTAAAGAGATTGGCGTATTCATCCTTATACTGATATTTGCCATTGTAACTTCAAGTATAGACAGTATCCTTGATTGGTTAATGTACTAATAACAACCAAAAAAGAAAAATAATGCTTGATTATGTCACGGAAAATCCTTATATTTGTATATTGAAATTGACGATGTGGTTATGGTGTCCAAACGGACAACGTAAAAAAAAGAAAAATAATGCTTTGATCTTACATAAAAATTCCTTATATTTGTATATCAAAGTTTGACAATAAGAACAACAATATCGGTAAGTAAAAATAAACAACTAACTAATTACTTACCACCTTTACAAACCCTATTACAGGAGTGCTACTATGGCTAAGTCCAATTCATCAACACCAGTTTACGCTCGTTCAACCGGTCAAAAAGTTGCTATCGCAACAATGAACGAAAACCACTTGCGTAATGTTCTCACTAACTATGTGAACAACGGTAACCCGAAAGGACGTAAAACAACATGGACATCACAAGATGGCAAGAGAACATCTATTGCAACCATGAATGTTGGCTATCTTCGCAATGCACTTGCTTCTGTTGTTACCCCATCCGGTAAATTCAGAACAAGTAAATCATCCATCTAACAATGGATGAACAATGAGTGAACCGTGGTTTGAGACATAACCCGTTAGTAACTCATTGGTGGACATGATGGAAGGCAAGTTTACGGTTTCGTTTACTGATGGTTTCAATTACCTCCATGTCCACAGAGTTTCTCAGACTCCAGATTGAAATGTAAAATGGTTACTATACCGATGGCCCCGGCACGAATGCAAGTTCCCCTACTTCATACTATAAGGCCATGCCATCGGTATTTATTTTGAAAATTGATTTCGGTAAACATACAGAGAGATAGCCACTCATTCTCAGGACAATGACGGTAACTATAATAATACTATACTATAAGGAACAACCACTATGCTAAAGCAATTCCTTGCTAACCTAATGAATAAGAATGAAAGTAGTATAAGCAATAGATACATTGCTGATATGAAGATTATACATAAAGACTTATATGATATACGGAAGTCCCTAAGTGAACTAACAGACATAGATTATGCTGGCGATATTGCAGATAAAATTTCTACATACGAGATTGCTAGAAACATTGAGATTGATGTCACCGATATTGATATTGATTATGATGCACTTGCTAGACACCTTGGTGATAACATTGATACAACTGGTATTGCAGATGATGTTGTGTCACAAATAGAAACTACTTTGGAAATACAATACCAGAACATGATAACCGTTAACATGAATAACCGTCTCAATGATATTGAAAAAAAGATGGACCTTATTCTTAAACACCTTGGTATTCCACCGGAGAATGCATATCTTTCAATCCATGAACTTATGGATCATATTACGAACTGAAAAAGAAATTCCATTCCACCGAACTTGCGGGTTATTCCGATGCATTTAAGAATAGGATGGACTGATAAGTAGTGACCCTGTTGAGGTCACAAACTGTGACTAGTTCCCTGGAACTGTGTACTGTTCACGCATGCGCGCGAGAGGAATGCAGGGACAGGGCTGATCACACACCATTCCCACATTTCCCCACAACAACCCACAGGATCATATTTACATCCCACGGCAACCCATTACATAAACCCTGCACTAACTAAAATGATCCTATGTTATTATAGTATAACATATAAGTAAATGGTCATGTGGCCGAATATAAAATAATAGTTATATCAGTATTAGTCCCGTATCAAAAATATATTATTCGGAGTGTGGTGTGGATTCATTAACTATATTAAACATCGGTGGTTGGATTACTTTACTATTCTATTTCATCTATAAGTGGATGTGGAGGAATGATAATCGTATGGGTCTTCGTATTGTTGTTATATCCTATTTGTTATTACTAATCGTTATTAGTGTATGGTCTCTATGGTATAGTCTATTCATTGAGTAATGTTATTAGTATTGTTATATCTGTATAGTATGTTATAATATAATGCTTTGATCTTATATGTATATTCCTTATCTTTGTATGTGTTGTTATAGTATTTCTTTTTTACTTACCGTTGGAGTTTTGTTATGAGTAGTTCATCTGGCTTAAAGGTTGGTTCTAAATTAGAATGGCATTACAATGGTTTTGGCAATCCTTCTCTTATCATGGAAGTTACTCGTGTAACACCTGGTAAGATAGTTGTTTCATATAACGATGGAGGTATAAAGTTTGATGATGTATGGACTCGTAGAGAATTAAGAAAAGCAGATAATATAACAGTATTGTATTTATAGTATGTAGTAGTATTATTTTACATACCGTAAGGAATTGATTATGAAGAAAGAAATGATTAAACTCAAAGACATACTATCCGAAGTGGATGGCACGAAAGCAAAAAATATTATAGATTATCACAATTCAAAAAATAGAATATCGGTTGGAATGAAAACTAATCTACTACCAGATATGAAAAAAAGATATGAGTTTGAAGTAAGTGGTGATGAAATTTATTTTTTTGATAAGGGATTTCACTTTGGAACACTATTCAAGGAAGGTAGCTTTTTTATATTAAAGCACGATGGTTCATTAAATGATCTAGGTTGGAGAAAGTCTTAAAATGTTTTTACATACCGTTGGAATTTATTATGAAAAAAATATTATGGTTTCTACTATCCAAAGTAGACAGTAATTGGGGTTACAACACTCCATTACAAAAACGATTTAAAGTTGGTGATAGAGTTAAAATATCAACTCATAGCAAATTGATTGCACATACACCAGCTACAATTATTGAAACAGGTAGGCACGATTATTTGATAGAAGATGACACCTTGCAAAAATACGTTGTGTATCAATTTGAACTCTATCAGTAGTATTGGTGCTAACGGTACTCAGATATACACAGTTCCAACACAATTTAAAAATATAAATATGAAAAAAATAATAGAAGAAATTGATTTTTTGTGGAAAGGCGATAAAGATATGTTAATCACTATGTGGATGTGTATATTATTAGCACTCGGTGTTTTAACAGAGCTTGGGTTTAACATTTACTTCACATTTTTTAATTAACGTTAAGAAAAATTACACATAACTACCTGATACACGATATAAACCTTCGTCAATACACAATTATCACTTCGAGGATTACCTCGATGAGATAGTATTATTATTTTACATATTGTTAAAAGATAAACCCCATTATTTATGGGTTAAATAACAATAAAATGTAATGGCAAATCCCCTAAAGGTTGAACGATATAGTATTATTATTTTAGATACCGATTATTAACAGATAAATTTAAAATTATGGAAGAAATTGGAAAGTATTTACAGGTAATAAATGACAATATATTTATTGTGATTGTGTTGATTATATTCTTCACAAGTTGTTTAATGGTTGGTGTTAAAATAGGTAAATGGTTGTATAAACAGTTTAAAAAATATTGGTTATAACTACCTGATACACGATAATGTATGATATATCAGTCAAATAAATTGCATATAACTACCTGATTATTATTTTAGTAACCGTTGGAATAACGAAAATGAAAAGAAATAAAATTATTGCATCTAATAAAGACAAAGACATATTTTTTAATGAATTGTTGAATCCGTCTGAGCCAAACAAAGCATTAAAGGATGCAGCTGCCAAATATAAAACAAAACCAACAGCAGTAGAATGGTTAGTAAATGAGTTGAGTAAATCAAAATATTATTACAAAATAATAGAAGATATAAATGCAATGGGTACTGTGGAACGAGATGTAATTAACACAGCAAAGCAAATGGAAGAAGATCAAATAATGGACACGATGTGTCAACAACTGCAAATGGAAGTAAATGCATCTGAGACGCAGAAATACTATAAAAGCAAAGAGGTTCAAGATTTAGATAACCCAACAGATGTGGTAGATGAATATGAATCAATATAATGTATGATATATCATTCATTAACCACAATTATACCCGATAATGTATGAAATATCAGTCAGATAAATTGCATATAACTACCTGATTATTATTTTAGTTACCGAAGGAATTGTTATGAATAAAGAACTTAAAACATTGATTTCCAAACTAGCAGACGAATTGAAAGACAATGAATACTATCGTAGAGCTTGGAGTGATAGTATAGCAATGTGTTACAAAGATTGTGAACATCAGTATAGAAAGAACACTGGTAAGAAATATCTAAATAAAAAAGATAGACACTACATTGCAAATAATGCAGCTGAACATTTTTTGATATTATTCTGTGGACCAAATTATGACTATTAGAGAACAAGTAAACGGTTACAAAACGAAACACAAACAAGGTTTCATCCGTGAGGAATACATGAAACTGCTAGAGAACTATCCCAGCATAAACATGGAAAGGTTTTGGGATGCACTTAATGGTATTACCGCCATGAGAATTGATGGCGAAACCGTTGTGTTTCCAAATGACATTGAGTTGGCTATCCGTTGTGGTATGGAAGATAGAAGTCCAACCATTCAAGAGTGGGATTGAAGATGACAACAGAAGTTACAACACATGAAGGTATAAAACTGAGTGTACATGATTACATTCAATGTATATGGGAAAACTCAAATAATTTCCGTAGGACATGGAAACTCATTCACATATCCGATATGAACTATTATTTCAGAGATACCGGCGATGGTTCCGTTAGTATTGTGAATAGAGACAAATTCAACTCACAGATTGAGACTGGCTACTATGGAATAATACCCTCAGACAGACAATCGAACTAAGTCTTTTATTTTCAACCACTTACCTTAAAAGTCCTTATTTGGATTTAGTCTAAATATAAA
>Ga0208975_1001192_pt1 | contig 11374 bp, 9 predicted proteins | sample GreLakmeER78MSRF_FD_187700 | JGI IMG/M metagenome (GOLD analysis project Ga0208975, IMG submission 187700) | Freshwater lentic microbial communities from great Laurentian Lakes, MI, USA - Great Lakes metaG ER78MSRF (SPAdes) | ecosystem: Environmental > Aquatic > Freshwater > Lake | place: Great... | reverse complement strand
GATTTAAATTAAATGCTTTTTCATAATCTCCTCTTTCAAGAGCTTTATTATATGCTTTATTTAAAAGTCCTTTTGATTTATTGAATTCATTATATGCAGCTAAAGATGTGTCTCTTTCAGATACACCTGATTTAAACTTCTCAAACTTAGCACTATTAGCTGCGTTTTCTTTATTTCTAGCATCAACCATATCATCCCACATGCTTCGACCTCCAGAGGCTTTAAATCCTTCATCTAATTTAGCCTGTGCCGCTGATTGATTTTCTTTATTTCTAGCTTGTTTTTCAAGTGCTTCACGCTTTTTCCCATATGCAAACTCTTCAGCTTTACCTTGTGGTTCGATATACTCTCCATCTTTTGTTGTTTTACCTTTAAAAGTAGCTATAGCACCTTTTCCTCCTTGTGCTTTAAAGTAATCTTGCGCTTCTTTTAAACTATTGAATGTTTTATTTTTATCTTCTCTTCCAAGTAAACTAACGGCATATGCTTTTACTTGCTTTGCTTTTTCTTCTCTTGGTCCATTAATTCGTTCAGTAAATGGATCTAATGCATTAACTGTTTTAGGTCTAGGATTTACATCAATTTGTTCTGTTCTATCTAAGTATTTACTAGCAGCATTCCCTGTAAAGTAATTTGAAAGTAAGTTATTTTTACTTGGATCATAATTAGAATAAAGTTTTCCTAAATCATCAGATACAGTAGATCGGTTGGAAAACGATTGTAATGTTGTGTCATCTTCAGAACTAGGTTGAGCTACAGTTATATTTGAATCTGAGGTTGTTTCGGATGGGGGATTTCTTATAGAATCATAATAATATTCTAAAGAATTCAATTTCGATTCTCTTGGCTTATCATTTACTGCCTCATAATTAAAATTATTCTTAGCATCCAATTCAAAATCATGTTGAGCTAAATCTTTTCGTGATGGTTTACCCCTAAATGGTTTGCTTTTACGTATAGGTGGTTGTATTTGTGGTCCACTAGCCTCATAATTAAAGTTATTCCTAGCATCAACATCAGCGTCATATTTAGCTAAAGCTAAACCACGCTCATAGTCGCTCATGTTATCGTAATCACTAATATCATTAGCTGTAATGACATTTTGATTCCTATCTTGAGGATTTGTCAAACTTAGCGTTTTAGCTAATTCTTTTTTCTTATCTTCTTCTGTTAATTCTTTGGCCATATATTTATTTGTTTAGTTTATTATTCAAGACCATAATTATTATTTATTTTAACACTACAAACTTTATTAGGATAATAAGATGATCCATAGAAAAGAAAATTCATTTGTTTTTTACCATTTCCTGAAATTGCTAAACCGCTTAAATTAGAACTAATTAGAATCCAATTTAATCCAGAATCATATGAATGAAATACTTTAGCTGCGGCAGTAGCTACTAAAAAACCACCATCATCTGAAACATATATTCCATCCCAATTTTCGTCAAATGGATATTTTATTTCCCAATTTGAACCATAATCATATGACATATATATTCCGCATCCAGTTTTATTAATTACATAAAATGTACTTACTACCATAGCTTGAATTTGACCACTTTGAGACATTTTAATACCAGCTATGCCAGCAGATTGATTGTTTATATAAAAAACGTCAAACCATGAGAGAAGAGATGCATCGTATTTAACTACTATTGGCGTGTTCGTAGGATATTGAGGTTCATTTCTGAACTGATCTCTTTTAGATACTGTTCTTATTTGAGCATTTCCAGACACTGAAAGACTTGCCCATCTAGGATCACTGTACCCAGGGTTAGGTGGTCCCTTACTTTGATAAAATGTATAACCACCATCATTAGATTCTAAAATTGCTCCTGAGGATGAATTTATGTCAACTCGACCAAATCCAACTATAGTATTTCCATCATCTGAAATATAGTGACTTCCAAGTTCAGCTGTAGTATTTAAAGTTGTTGATGTAAAATAATTATCTCTTTGTTTTACGGAGCGGGAAACTCCTATTTGACTTTGTATTATTTTTTTCCCATCTCTTGTTATTGAAAATACATAAGATGGGTTATCATATTGGTCTACTGATTGTTTAAACCATGTTTCACCACCATCAGTAGACCAATAATTGGGAGTGTTTATGTTTGCAGAACTCCCAGTGGGTGAATAACTTATTCCTTTAAGTATTATTGTGTTTCCAGTGGCAGACATTGCCCCTATTCCTAAATTATACCAAGCATCAAAATATGTTTTATCAAAAAATAATTCAGTCCATGTTTGAAATCTATTATTTAATCCTGGATTTATTATTAAACTCATTTTATTAAATCCCAATAAACCACATCTTTAAACCAGTACCAGATTGTGCAGTTCCAATACTTGTTACATCAACAGAAAAAATTCCATTATCTGTAATATTAGTAGTAGAAAGAACCCCAGGAAATGATCCTCCAACTGATGTTGTTGAGTTATTTGTTATTCTTGGTTTTGTGCTATATATACTTGTTCCATTAAATTTAACATCAACAGTAATTCCAGTTGTTCCTCCACTTGGAGCTACATTACAATTTAACCTAGTTCCAGTTAATGTCATAGGATATGGTGATCTAAACGAAACCATATCATTTCCTATAGCGATTCCTTCTGTTTCTGTTGTTACTGCTATACCTATAACCTTTACTCCAGTTGCACCAGTAGCTCCAGAACCAGTTGCCCCTGTTGATCCAGTAGCTCCACCTGGATTACCTTGCGGTCCCGTAGCTCCCGTAGATCCAGTAGAACCAGTTACTCCAGTTGATCCTGTAGAACCAGTTGCTCCAGTAGAACCATAAATTCCTGTTGATCCAGTAGCTCCACCTGGATTACCTTGCGGACCCGTAGCACCTTGCGGTCCAGTAGAAACATATCTCCAAGTAAACCATGTATTGAGATCAATTGTATTTTGCACTCCTTGAGCAAATGGAATTGCAGTATCAAAGTTACAAAAAATGCGGAGATTTATAATATCTCCAGCTTCAAGGTTGAAAGTAGAACATACATTCTGCGTGTAATTTTGTGACTGTGCCAAAACAGCACTTTGAGAAATTACAACTTGTTTAGCGATAGGAGAACGAGTGATGTCAATTGATGCGAATCTGTTTTGATTCAGAACCCAACCTGCACTATTTGCATGTACAGAAGCATTCCATTCTAATTGGTAAAGACCAGGCTGAACTACAACAAAATCTGCTGCTCCAGATGCGTGTGTAATATATCCATTTGCATTATTCCAAGACGCATCTTGATCAAAAGTAATATCAGTAGAACCACTAATTAAGTTTTGGTTTGCGCTTTTGTAGTATGTAGCTTGGTAAAGCGGAGAGATTGGAACAACTGGACCAGTTGCTCCTGTGTCTCCTTTAACCCCAGCATCGCCTTTATCCCCAGTTGCGCCTGTGGTTCCAGCCACATTTGCTAAACTAATATTCCATTGACCATATGTGCCTGAACCTGAAACTATTTTTGTTATTTGAATTTGCGTAGTTGTAGGTGATACAGATGCTACATAACCTTCCATTACTTGTGTTGTCATTCTAGCTACTTGGACATACGATCCTATTCCATACACTGGGTTAAAAATTCCTGTATGAGTAAAATTGTATAACCCAGGAGTCATTGGCACTGTGGCATTACTTGGCACAACTGCATCCACTTTTAACCCCGTAGCTCCAGTAGCACCAGTAACACCAGTAGCACCATAAATTCCTGTTGATCCAGTAGCACCAGTAGCACCAGTAGCACCAGTAGCACCAGTAGAACCATAAATTCCTGTTGATCCAGTAGCACCAGTAGCACCAGTAGCACCAGTAGCACCAGTAGAACCAGTTGCTCCAGTTTCTCCAACTCCAGTAGCTCCACCTGATGGGCCAGTCGGCCCAACTAATCCAGTTGCTCCAGTATCTCCATTTAAAGATACAATAACAATTTGTGATCCATTTGGAACAGGAGATGAAATTGTAAGCGTTGTTCCAGAAATAGTATATTCATTAGGATCTTGAACAACTCCATCAATCACCACAAGAAATGCAGTTGCAAGAGTAGAAATCGCTCCAGTTACAGAAAATGCCGCTTGCGTACCATTTCCAATATATGCCCATCTTGTTCCTCCTGCTGGAGATGACAATCCAGTCGCTCCAGTTAATCCCGTAGCTCCAGTAGATCCTGTAGAACCAGTTGCTCCAGATCCAGTTGCTCCTGTTGCTCCTGTAGAACCAGTTGCTCCATGTGAACCAGTATCCCCTTTAATTTGTCCAATATTAGACCATGCAATTCCATTCCAAGAATACCCGTCTCCATCTTGATTTGTTACAATCCAAATATCTCCAATACTTGCATTTCCAGGAAGGTTAATTACATCTGGAACAGTTCCGCGTATTCTAATTCCATCCCCAGTCGGTCCAACTAATCCAGCTAAACCTCTTATACCACTAGCTCCAGTTACTCCTGTAGCTCCAGTTGCTCCTGTTGATCCAGTATCGCCAGTTAACCCGCGAATGCCAGTTGCTCCAGTTGATCCAGTTGATCCTTGGATGCCAGTAGAACCTGTTGACCCATGCGCTCCAACAGCGTATAATGAAGAAACAGTAAGATCGTTAATTACAATGTATTCTCTTACTCCAGAATTTTGTCCAATTGGAATGTTTGATATTTGAAACATGCCAGATAGAACCATTTGAGTAATTCCATCTTTAGTTCTATTCAAATACCATTTTTTATTTGAAATGGCCCCAATTGTTTCGGTTTGAGTATCACTTAAAGTAAGATTAACAATATTTGTTCCACTAATACTTATTGCAAGTGGAAATGTTACTTGTGACGGATATTCATTTAATACAATTGCAGCATCAAATGTAAAATCTGAAATCGTGTTAGAAAAATTTAACGATAATGCAAAATCTGCTCCAAGTACGGCTTCAATATTAAGTTCTCCTGGTGTTTGTGAAAATGTTGACATAATTTATCTTCCTGCCCAAAGATTATCAAATTGCATTGTTGATTTGTCAATGTTCAATTTCCATTGAGAACCTCCGCGAATTTCTCGACTTTCTCCATTTAATAATTGTAGTGCTTTCATAAAAAACATTTCAGACCTATCCAAGTCAGCTTCATCTTCAAATCGAAGTGATGTTAACATATTTTTTAATGCGCCTAAATTAGATACAATAACTTCATCTGTATCATACACGCACGGAACAAATCTAATTTTGCAAAGAACATCAAGATAATCAATTGAGGGATCATTAGGGACTGCATATCTATGATAACTTGCAGTAGTTTCTGTTGATTCATACGAACCTATCTTTTCTTCACTTGTTCCACTTACGGCATAAAGATTAATAGACCCATGTGTGATTGGTTTTTGAAAAAATGTAATAGTTGAGAATATTTGATTAATTGTAATATCTGTATTTACAAGAGTAACATTCATTGTTACATCATTATTGTTTTGATCTTTACCCTTAATAACAACTTGATTCATTGCATCGTTTGCGTTTTCAATCTCAAGTTTAATATTAAACGTAGAAAATGTTGGGTTGGCAAATGTTACAAATCCATCACCAAGATCATCAAAAAACGTATCGTTATATCCATATCTTAACCAACCAGAAGCTGTCCACAAGTCAGAAATTGGAGTTAAATATGAAAACCATCCATTGCGGATTTTAATTGGCCCAGTAGCTCTACTCCCACCTCCGCTATCTTTACTCCATTTAGCAGCAAGTGCAGATGTAAATCTTCTTGGCAATGTAATTATTCCACTTGGGGAATAAAACTTAACTGGAAGAATTGTTCCGTTCCATTTACCACTATTAATTAATCTTTCTTGTGCAAGGTTAAGATACAAATTAAAGCGATCTATGTTCGATTGGTTATCAAGCGAAGGAACAATTGAGGCATAGAGTTGTTGCCTCGCTTCTCCAAGTGTTAATCTCATTGTTTTTTAATCCACCTTCCTGCGGACTTGATATATCCACGATCCGTCATTTCTCTTTTTTCTTTAATTTCATCATACATTGCTTGGGGTGAATAGTATCCTTGATTTTTTGCAGATTGTAATTCTTCAATTCCATAGTCACTTTCTGTTTCTTTGCGTTTTAGTTCAGAACCAAACCTAGCTTCATCCATTGATCTTTTAGATGCAGCATTTGCCAACCTCATAGATGCTCCTTCAAGCCCAGACATTGAATTATAAAACCCATTATTAGTACTTGGTAATATGCCTGTAAATTTAGAAGCATAATCTTGACCAAACATTTTATTATATGAGTCTCCTATAGATGGTTGATTTCGTTGTGCTGTTCCAGCGTTAACCGCACCTATTGTTGCGTTGCTTTGTGATTTTCTTAACATAATATTTTTATATTTTGTAAAATTATATATTTAATAAAATTTTATCAAGTAAATTATTCACATGCTTCGGTATTAGTCCACTCTAAATTATTATTAAGTAATTGCAGTTGACCTGGGTTTGCTTTAACAAATTCTAAATTACCACTTCTAATAACAACAATATAATTTCCGTCATTTGGTAGTTTCGTAAAATCAGGAATCGCTGGTATGCTTCTACCATTCACTGTTGTTTGTTTTCCTACTGGAAGATATTGCATGCCAGACTCAAAAGAACCTGGCATTAGTATCTGCATATTTTCAATACTTGCCGCTTGCTGGTTTTGTGCAACTGAATTATCCATTATATGTGAATGTTTTGTATGTCTGCCGTAATAGCAGTAACTTTAACAAATCCCCATTTATAAAGATCTATATCTGCGCTAATAAGGTATTTCCCTGGAACAAATTGAGGGGGGTCTGTTGCTGGAAGAGTACGTGGGTTAATTGATATAGTTGGTTTTTGTACTTGGTTAGAATCTGTTACCTGATTAGTTTCATCAATATTTATTGTGATTGCAGGGTGTATTGTTTGTGGAACTAATATTGAATTTGCATTTACATTAACATCAAATGATTTTCCTTTTCCAGTAGATGATGCAAAACCATTAATTCCAACAGATTGAGATATTGACATTGAAGTAGATGATGATCTACTCCCTGTAATTAAAACAAGATTTTCTGTTTTTGTTCTAAGATAAGGCCACTTTCTATATGTTTCTGAAAATATTAAAGATTGACCAGGCAGTGGACTTGGGGGTGTTCTTGTTCCAAATTGAGCAAAACTATTTAATATATTAATTACTGATTCCGCATTTGCAATTCTGCCATCTGTAATTTTAACAAAAAAGATATGCTTTAAACCATCAACAGAACCATTAAAACCATTTTCTATTTCAAAATAAATATCACCACCAATTGACCACGAAGACTTAGACGATCCAGAGTTACTCATATTATATGCTCCAGTGTTTGCTCCTTGCGATACACTAAAATCCGTTCCAGCACCATAACTATTAGCTAAATAACAAGTTGCTCTTTTAAGTTTGTCAGGCAACTTTATTTCAACTAAAGTTGGTATTTGATAGTATTGAGAAAGCAATGCTTCACTGACTTTATCTATATCAATTTCTTTTTTAAGGCTTTTCCACTGATCTATAGCCTTGTAATCTATATTTGATAAATCTGTCCAATAGGGGGGATTTAAATATTCACTTGGCTCAACAATTGTTTCAGTATAATAAATGCCAATTCCAAGTTGTTCGTCATAGTCAACACTTGTATTTATCGGCCATTCATCAACTTCAACTAATTCTCTTTCAGATTTAGCTTCATCTAATGCATTTATTGAATCCTTAACTAATCGTAAATTATTATTAATGGTTGGCTCAGTATCTGAAGCAACTATTGATTTTTCAACTTTGCCTTTAACAAGCCCAAGTTGCGATTCAATAAGTGTATTAGAAGCTAACTTTCTTGGACCATATGACGTAGTTGTTCTTTTTATTGCTTTTGTTGCAGATGTTTCTTGCACCGAAGATTCAACTACACTCAAAGAAAGATCATCTGCTTGAGTTCCAGGAGATACAATATCATCACTTGTATAAGTTGAGCCAAGCAACCCTGATTTTTTTTCTTTTGTTAAAAGAGTGGAGTGAAATGCAACAGATGATGTTGTTTTTACACCCTTGCCTAATTCTTGTTGAATAACTTGCGATCCAGTAATAAGAAGACTGTCTTCATTAGGTGGAGTCCCTTGAATAACTACTTGCGTACTTATGCTTTCCAAATCACCACGATCATTGTATCTTTGAGAAGGAATCTCTGGTCCAGGCAATGTCTCAAAAACTCTAGTTACAGTAATATACCTTGAATCAAGTTCATCTCCACTCCTGTCCGCAACTTCATCAACAAGTAGCGCATTAGGGAACATGCCGTCAGGTGTTAGATCTTCCAACGGAAAGTAAGTTTCCCTTGGAACAATATACGTCCTTGTGTAAATTGGGTGAGATTGTGATCCTCCACTATACTTTATAGCATAGTTATAGCTATCTTGATTGACTCGATCATTAGCCCAAATGCGTTTTACCCATTGTCCGTCTTCGCTTGATACTTGTTGAAAGACCAGTTTATGCTCTGGAAAGCTGCCTTGCTGTGAGCCATGCGATACGCTATCCCACATGGTTCCATACTCTAACTTCTGGTAGTCTCCCTTCCACGCATTCACTATTTCAGTAATAATAACATCGTCAATTACTGGAGTTGGTAGAGATTGAATTCCTTTTGCTGGAGCAGGATTCATTGCGTTAGTTGTTTTGATTGGCTGCATAAAACTTACACTATATTGTTAACAATTATCTTATTCAAGAGTTTTTTCTACAGCTTCCCATTTACCTATAGGACATCGTTCGGTTGACATCCTTAATTTTGCCCAAGTGCTGCACCCGCACTTCTTGCATCTACCTGTATTATTTAAAGCAGCAGCATCCCATTGATCGCATGATTTACATATCTTTTTTCTATACTCAATCAATTCATTGTCGGCTATTTTGAATCCAGATTTTGCCCAATTAAATGAACTCTTCAAGAATGAATCTAATTTTTCTAAATTGCTATTGTTTTTTATTTTATCTCTTTGTATTTCAAATAATACGCCTTGCTCTATTTCAAAGTATTCTCCGACATCTTTTGAACTAGATATAACTTTTTCAATAAATTGAGGGTCAATCATTGCCCTCTTCGCTATTGATTCTTTGTGTATTTTAACTTTATGGTCACTGAATCTCATTTTTAAGAAGGTGGAAAACAAGCAACAGATATATCAATAAGTCCAGAATCTCCTAAAAACCCACCAAATCCAGTTCCATTTGGACCTGTTATATCAAAAGAACCAAATGTTCCGCATCCGTTGTCTTGCGTCATTGTTGTTTTAAACTCGATAGAGCATGCAGCTTTTCCTGAAACAAATGATTGATCTATTGTAAAATTAAATTTTTTAGTATCAACTTTACTGCACCCGCATGGAGGAAACTCTAGCGATTCACACGCACCATTTATATTTCCAGCTTTAACCCATGTTCCATCAGATTTTAATAATTCTATATCAAATGCGTCATCTTGAATGGAATTCAAATTTACATAAACAAACTCTAAATTGCATGTTCCACCTATTGGATCAAGAGAGCATCCACAACACTCACAACTAATTTTCCCATTCTTTAAAAGAACCCTTCCGTTTTTTGTTTTTATAGCCATTAATATAATTTAACTAATTCTTTTAATGATTCAACATTACATTGTATATTATTCATAGTCAAGTATGCACGTGCTGTTGTTGCGCATACATCCTTATCTATTGAATGGAAGTCAAAACCATTAACAGTTATTTTGTAACCATGCTTTGGTGATTCTATTTTATAATCGAATACCCTTCCTTTATGCGTAAATGTAAAGTTGCCATCTAGGACATGCACTTTATTTCCCCTGTGATAAACGCAATCAAAAGCGTATAGACAACATTCCTGTACGCAGTCATGCTTTAATCCTTCGCAAATAGCCATTGGCGAGCTTTGATTTCCAAAGTAGATGTCGCACCCATTAATAGCTTCAGCAACGTCATACAGGTCTATTGTGTGATAATAATCCACGTTCCCAAATTTTTTTGTGAATGCTTTGTATTCTTCAGGTAGTCCAATGAAAACAATATCACCTCCGTATTGTTCAACAATTTCTTTCCACGGGAAGTTTTCTCCATGCCATCTAGGACATCTACCTACAACAATCTTTCCTTTTGTATAAAGAGTTTTGTTGGAAATATGTATACTTTTTTCCAACATATCTACGTGGACGTTAACCCACCTAGCTATCTTAGATACAATAGTTTCCCCGTACTTGTGACCCGCACTGCGGTAAGTTGATAGATCATAGTCAATCTTCTCTCCTTTATGCTCTCTAACTTTTATCCCTTGACTCTCAAGTATCCTATCAAATGCACCGATTCTATTGACGATTGGTTTGGTCCATGGCCTATCTGCAATAAACAGGGACTCTACACTCAGCTTGTGTAGTGTCGGAATTGAATAGATAATGTCACCTATGCAGCCTGAATGAAATGCGTTCATTTATATCTAACCTTTCCAGCCCTCTCGATTCGGTCTGTCATCTCAACAACTTTGTGCGCCAGCATTATCATTGTGGTTTCTGGATTAAAGTTCCCACTTGCGCGATTGAAGCACCACTTGGATAGAGAGGACATGCACTCGCTGAGTTTACGTTTCATAGCTTGTTCAGAGCTTTGTGTTTTGTTCATTGCAGTTATTGTTAAACAATTTTTTAAAAAAATCAAGTTGACATTTTGTTTAGTGCTGATAATTTGAATTCATCTTAATTGAATTTTCACAGAATTCAGATACATTTTTCCCCGCAAAAATCCCGTCTTGATACTGTGAATATCAAGGCGGGTTTTTCATTTCGTATGAAGCTACGGCAGTTCCCGAAATGAGCCTGTAAAATAAGATGAGTGTAGCACGGCAGGGTTCTATCCCCTGACTATGGAGCAAACCTGAAAAGGACTCCCGTGTGAAGGAGAGGTGTTGGAAGGGTTAATAGACTACCAACTTAATACGCTCTTTCCGAAAGGAAGGAGATTGCGAATCAGACTGACTCTCACCGAAAGGTGTAAACTAAGTAAAGCTAGGATAAGGACGACCTCTGGCTGAGTGATTCATAAAAGCATACGAACGGCTCCATACGAACAAGGAGGTATGATTTTAGCAGTTTCTTTTAGTAGGAACTGCTATGCACCAAACTCACCACCAAATAAGGATATTGATAATGACATGGCATAAATACGCAATGAATATAGCTGAAGCTGTTTCGTTGAAATCTAAAGATCCGTGGAAGAAAGTAGGAGCAGTTCTACTTCGTCACGATAATTCTATCGCATCTGTAGGATACAATGGATTCCCGCAAGGAA
>Ga0208975_1001190_pt1 | contig 11378 bp, 1 predicted proteins | sample GreLakmeER78MSRF_FD_187700 | JGI IMG/M metagenome (GOLD analysis project Ga0208975, IMG submission 187700) | Freshwater lentic microbial communities from great Laurentian Lakes, MI, USA - Great Lakes metaG ER78MSRF (SPAdes) | ecosystem: Environmental > Aquatic > Freshwater > Lake | place: Great... | reverse complement strand
ATACTCAATCAACGGTTGGTCGAATACGAGCAATCAAAAACCATAAAAGATGTTGCAGAAAATAAGCTCGTGAGTGCCCAAGCTATTGCACTCGTAGATACGATCAATAAAGCCCAACCTTTCACAGGACAACTTGCTGATCTAAAAGCATGGTACGACAATTCATCTGAGGCAAAGAAAGTAGCAATCTTAGAGACTGCACAGAAAAAAATTGCAGCCGAACATCAGGTTGAAGTAAACGAAAAGAACGCCAGGGTAGGGGTCGACTCAACAACTATTGCAGATAGCATTGACAAGTCACTTTCACTTTTCGATCAACTTAAAACAGTTAATGGTATTTTTGAAGCCTCGCAAAAAACTGCGCACGATAGCGCAGTTCGAGATGCCGCCAGGACAAGAGTCATTCAAGATTATTCTGTTACAGAAAAACAAGCCAACGATGAAGTGATCCCCAAAGCAATTGAATTGCTTGGAAAAATTGACAAATCAAAACCAATCGATGAACAGCTCAAGCAGGCTGAGAGTTGGTATGAGACTACTCAGAAAAACCCTAACGATGCTTCCATTTACAAACACTTGCAATCAGAAATTGCCGCTGCGGCTGCCAGCAAAAAAACTGCTGAAGATGCAAAAGTAGGAGTAAGTGCTGCAAGTGTCGTTAAAGGCATTGATCCAAAAAAATCGATAACAGATCAACTCGTCGAATTGGGTGTCAAGGTCCCAGAAAATAGTGACTATGAGGTCAGGGTATTCAAAGAAGCTCAGGCCATCCTTGTTGCTAACCACAACATAAGTAAATCTGCTGATGCAGAAAAAGCCAGTACAAGCGCCCTGGCCAAAGCCATCAGCTTAAGCAATCAGCCCTTTTTAAAGGCAACTGCAATCGTAAACAAAATGTATTTGGACGGCCCGCAAACGCCTGCTGACAAAATTTTTCATGACACCGTGTTGGCAGAGCTTGGCAAACTCGAGGCGATTAAGAAGAACAACGAAAACGAATTTGAAAAAGCCCAGCTCGGCGCAGCAAGCAAGTGGTTCATCGAGCACCAGGGAAGTTCGATGGCTGACTTCCAAAAGGCGCACCCCGCACTTTACACAAGCATGGCCAAAACTGGCCATCTTCCCGGTTTACTAAGCCTGTCCAAGGGCACAAAAATAGAAACAGACCCTGCGGTCATGGCTGATATTTTGACCAACTCGGATGCCCTAAAGGGAATGACGCCTACGCAGATCTACAACAAGTTCAGCTTAAAAGTCAGTGAGCCTGATCTAAACAAGTTGTACGCACTTAGATCGGCACTCAATGGTTCCACAGAGGATCAGCACCTGTCCATCATGAGCACCACTGAAATGGTCAAAGACTCGGCGGCGAACCTGGGAATAATTCCAGCAACAGGTAAACCAAGCGACGCACAAGCAAAAGCATTTATCGACTACCAAAGAAATGTTGATGCAAAAATTGCAGCATATGAGACCACTGTGCTTCAAGGAAAAAGGAAAGCCAGCCAAGAAGAGCTGCAAAAAATATTACAAAGCGTTGAACAAAACAAGGTCTATGAGCCACGAACCTTTTTGCCAGACAAAGAAGTCTCTGTGATCAATGGAGTCTCTCCAGATGCTTATGTCATTGTGCAAAATGAAGAAATCAAACTTTCTTCCATTCCAGCCAACCAGCGCGCGCTGATTATTACTGCTTTGCGCCAATCCAACCGCGCCATTACCGAGCAAGCCATCGCTGAGTACTGGGTTCGTGGCGGCAAACTTAAATAGGAAACACAGTGGCTGACAATCCCTATCTCAAGATGGTCCAAGGCGACGTGTCGTCCAGTGCCTTTCCCATGCCCGACCCGGCAAAAGAAAATCCTTACCTTGATTTTATAAAACAAGACTTGCAGTTGCAGCAGCAGCAGATCAAAGGCATCTTGGATGTTGTCAGCCCCGTCAACCCCGACCATGCAGCAGAGGCGCTAAAGCTCTCGCGCACCAGTGGCCTGCCACAACAGACCGTTGAAGACAACCTGGCTGAAGTTCGCCGTAAAGAACGCCTGCGCCTCTTGGATGCGCAACGCATCATGAGCGACTCGCCCGTCTTGGCGCGTCAATTGATGGACCCCAACTTTGCCAAGATCGCACAAGACGATACAGCTCAAATGGGCAGTATTGAGATGGCTACAAGCTACCTCACACGCTCGTTGGGTTCGGGATTTTTAAACCTAACTGCCGCGGGAACTAAGCTGTTTGAAGCCGCGCTGCCGTTCATATCTTTGGGCACCATCAACCCAACCTCAGAAGAAGATATGGCCACGTTGTTTAAGAACGATCCGGCTAAGCTAAAAGAAATGCGCGCCAGCCCCGCAGGTGCGCTCTCTCGGTGGGCGCAGTCTCAGCAAGAGCTGGCAAACCAAATCATGAAGACCGCGCCAGAGGCGGTGCAAAGAAAATATGGCGGGCTCGAATATTTCACCGCAGACACAGACAATGCCGCTTACCTGTCACCAGTCAAAATGATTAGTGACGCACTACAGTCGTTGCCCACTACCGCCGCATTGATGGCCAGCATGTACATCACCAAAGGGGCGGCTGGCAATACGATGTCCACCATGCTTGCCAACGGCGCAACGCAAGAGGTGGCACTGGCCGCATCAATAAAAGTGGCGGCTCAAACCATGGCCACCTACAGTGCAATCAGTGAGGGGGTTATTAGTTACGCTCAACAAGCCAATCAAACACGCTTGGATGTAAATAAGATAACCCAAGAGCAACTCAACGCCTCTCCTGTTTATCAAGACCTGGTCAAAAACCAAGGCTACTCACCCGAGGCAGCGCGCATTTATTTGTCTGCTATCACCGCAGAAAAAGCAGGCACCTTGGCGGGCTTGTTAGTTGCCATCACCAATTTTTACGGCGGTCAATTCTTGGGTAAATTTATTGCCCAAGGCGGCTCCTTATTGCCGCGTGTGGGTAAAAGCTTTTTAACAGAGGCTCTGACTGAGGCGCCGCAAAGCGCAGGCGAGAAATTTTCGCAAAACCTTTTTACCCAACAAAACATGAACCCCGCTCAAAGCCTGAGCCAAGGCGTGGCTGAGTCAGCGGCAGCAGGATTTTTTGTCGGCGGAATAACAGGCGGCACTTTTGGTGGACTGTTTGGTGGCGCCAGCGAAAAAATTGAAAGAGGTCAAGAAGACGCCTCCAGAGCAGGTAGATTTTTTGATTTGCTCAACGGCTTAAATGATCTGTCCGCAGCCAGCAAAGTGCGCGAGCGTGACGTGCAAAGCTTTGAGGGCTTCATGCAGTCCGTCACCCAGGACTCTCCAGTCAGCACGCTTTATATAGAACCTCAAACCCTGATCGATACGCTGACCGCAGTCGGTGCCAACATCAACCAGGTCATGGTGGACGTGCCCTCATTGGCCAACCTTGAAGAATCTTTGAAGACCGGCACCGATGTGGCCATTCCCGTCTCCGAGTTCGCCGCGCACATGGCCGGAACCGATTACGCACAGGCACTGTTGACACATCTAAAAGCCGACCCTAGTGGGATGAGCAAATCTCAAGCTGATGAGTACATGCAAACACAGGGTGATGCGCTTCAAGCCGAAGTAGAGAAACTGCTTTCAGAAAAACAAGGTGACACTGCTTTTAAAGAATCCATGGACGCAGTCAGGCAACAAGTACTGACAGAGCTCCAAGGCACCCAGCGCTTCACCAACGACGTCAACCAAGGCTATGCCACGTTGATGTCCACCTTCTACGGCGTGACGGCCTCCAAGCTGGGTATCACTCCACAAGAGATGGCCGCTCGTTACCCCATCAAGGTCAGCGCTGAGGGCGTCAACACCAACAGCGAGTTTGACCAGGCAAGTTCGATAACAGAGACATCACGCCAAGATGATGGTGATGGAAACTTATCTATTGAAATGGATGTTGGTACAAATGGGTTTGCACAAATTCACGTCAATCCAGACAAAACTGCTTACATAACTAACATCCAAATAGGGGACTCTGATTCGTCTTCTAGAGGCAAAGGACAAGGAACAAAAGCATACAAAGAGCTTGGTGAGTATTTGGCAAGACAAGGCATCACCCTTGAATCAACCCGTTGGAGCAAACATAAAAGCGGCATAAGCCCTGCTGCCCTGAGGGTATGGGAAAAACTCGAGAAGGCGGGGTTGGCTCGCAGAACAGGATCAGAAGAAGGCAAGCTCTTTGATCGGTTTTCATCGATTGATGAAGTACGGGAGATACCAACTTTTGAGTTTGTTCCCAGCGCCAACACCGAAGTATTTAACCAAGACAACGAGGTAGCCAAAGAGTATGCCGCCGAGGACGCCAAATTAGCATCTGAGTCCGACGACGTCGAGGGCGGTACACAAGGCGACGTGCCCACCAGCGTTGACGCGCAGTCCGCGCTGGTTAACGCACTCCAGGTCGCTAAGAGCAAAGTCTGGAACAAAGGACGTGACCTTAAGGTAGCTATTCAAGACGCGGTCCAAGCGGCTGCTAAAGCCGCCGGGGTGGACGTTGGGCTACCTTCCCCTCAGTCAACTGAGTACCTCGTGCGCGTGGGTGTACAGGACGCCTTGCTTGCCCTGGCGCAAAACCCCAATGCCATCGGTTGGTATGACATCAAAACCCGCCAAGCTCTGGCCGTCATGGCGCTGGTTCACCCAGAAGTAGCCACCGATCAGAATGCCCGATTCGCCTTTGTCTGGGCGCTGGCCGTCACCAGCAACGGCATGAAGGTGGGCAAGAACTTTGAGCTGGCTGAGCTGGCCTACGAGCACTATAAAAAGACGGGCTCGATGCCCATCGACATCAAGGCTGGCCAAGCGCAAAAAGCCATCAATAAATCCTTGGGCCAATTTAACGAGCTAAAAGCCGCATGGGGCATTGATGACCTGCGCCGCTTCATGCTCACCAATTTCACAGTCGGTGAAATCGCGTCCCTCAATCGCGAGTTAAAGCCTGGCGGCGAGCATGCGGCCACCATGGTCAAGGGTGCCGCCATCATTGGCCCCAAGATTGGCAACGGCTTCTTCTCAAACCTCTACGGCAACTTTGATGCGCTCACCATGGACCGCTGGTTGGTGCGTACCTGGGGCCGCTGGACGGGGACTCTCATTAAGCCTCAGCCCAAGCAAACCGCCAAGGCAAGAGAGCGCTTTACCGAGGCCCGGGACGCGCTGGTGGGTGACGCCAAGATGCAAGGAATCCTTGGTATCGAGATCACCAAGGAGACCCCGCTCGACACGCTCTCCGTGAAAGTCCAAGAAGCCAGCATGGACCCCAAGCTGCGTGCCCAGATGAACGAGACCGAGGCAGGCGTGGAGTTTAGAAAAGCAGGCAACAGCCTGGCCAAGTACCTCGATGGCCAAAAGGAAGCGCCAGCCGGACCCGTCGAGCGCAACTACATTCGCAGTGTTTTTGGCGACATGCTGACTGAGCTCAAGACCCGCCCAGAGTATGCAGACCTCACCATGGCCGACCTGCAAGCCGTCCTCTGGTATGCAGAAAAACGACTCTATGAGACCGCTAAAGACAACAATGATGAGGAAGCCTCAACAGCCGGTTACAATGACGAGGACGCCCCTGACTACGCTAATGCAGCAGCCGACGTCGCCCGAGCCAAAGGCGTAACGGACCGTAGGATTCAAAACGCATTCAAGAAGGAAGAGCAAAATGGACGCACAGGAAATGCACGACCTGGAGATGCAGCAGAGGTCCAAGCTCAACCTCAAGGGCAGCGCCCCCAAGCTCAAGGCTTTATTGATAAAGAGAAACGGTTCTTCATCAGAGCCGTTGCAGTCCACAGAGCTCGATCCCATCGCGCAGGCGATGCGCAATCATCCGCAACTTACGCGAGAACAAGCGATGAAGGACGCGGAGAATCTGGGCTTTTAAAACCCAGAGTCAAAAAAGACCTCGGCATCACCTTCATTGCCGAGTGGAAAGCCGGTTTATCACTGGGCAATATTTTTAAAGCCAACGGGATTGCAACACCCGTGTTCTATGAGCTTGCCCCCAATGATGAGAAAAACGCTACACGGTTTGAAGATGCCATCACCCAGAGCAAGCAATCCAGCGGATCAATGGGTGCCGCGGTCTACGTTTATCCGGCCAGTGAATACCAGGGCATGCGCCTCTTCTTGGCCAAGGACGGCAAGAGCGGTGTAGCCATCAAGCCCGACGGAGATATCGTCTCCGTCTTTTCCGGGAAAGACCCAGACCGCAAAACCTCTACCGGCAACTCAGTCATGGAGTTGGCCGTGGCAGCAGGCGGCACCAAGCTGGATGCCTTTGACACCATCCTTCCCGGCTTTTATGCGTCTCATGGCTTTGTGGCCACTTCGCGCATGAGCTGGGATGACACCCAAACACCAGCGGGTTGGAACAAGCAAGACTTTGCGGCTTACAACAATGGCGAGCCAGATGTTGTGATGATGGTTTTAGACAAAGCCTTCATGGGTCGCTATGACATCAAAGACGGCAAGCGTTTTGACGACTACGACAAAGCAGTGGCCGCACAAACGCGCGCCGCAAAAAAACTCGCACCCATGAATGCGGTGCTGTTTCAGCCAAGCGAGGCGCAAGACCCCCGCGGCAAGATCAGCTTTGGCTCGGACATCACCGAGACCCCCTCGGTCATCACGCTTTTTAAAGCGGCCAACCTGTCCACGTTCTTGCACGAGTCCGGCCACTTCTTCTTGGAAGTCACCGCGGACATTGCCTCCCGTCCCAATGCGCCGCAAGAAATTACGGACGACATGCAGTCCATCCTCAAATGGTTTGGTGTCCCCGACCTGGCTACATGGAAATCCATGGACCTTGAAGCGCGACGCCCGATGCATGAGAAATTTGCTCGTGGGTTTGAAGCCTATCTGTTCGAGGGCAAGTCCCCCAACCTGGAGCTGCAATCTATTTTTCAGCGTTTCAGAGCCTGGTTGATTAACGTCTACAAACAAGTCTCCGCCTTGAACGTCGAGCTCGATAGCGAGATCCGCGGTGTCTTTGACCGCATGGTCGCAACCTCTGAGGCCATCAAGGAAGCCGAGCAGGCGCGCACCTTTGTGCCGCTCTTTGAGAACAAGCCGCCCTTCATGACCAACGATGAGTGGAAGGAGTACCAGCTCTCCGACGTTGCCTCCTCCATGCAAGCTATCGATGAGCTGCAAGCGCGTTCCCTAAGGGATATGAAATGGCTCTCCAACGCCAAGTCGCGTGTCTTAAAAGCAATGGAGAAAGAAAATGCAGAACTGCGTAAAGAGGTCCGCCGCGAAGTCGAGGTCGAGGTCATGGGTGAGCCCGTCTACCGGGCGCGTGAATTCTTAAAGCGCGGCACCATTGATGGCCAACCCGTTGAAGGCGGCTACAAGCTCTCTATCCCAGAGATCGAGGTCATGTACGGTGACAACCCGATTGTTGGCACCATCAAAGCCCAGCTTGGCCACGGCAAGTACGGCATGCTGGGGGTCGAGAACGGCATACACCCCAGCCAAGTAGCCGAGATGTTTGGCTTTACCTCTGGGGATCATTTAGTGCGCTCGCTTCTCGCAGCTCCTGATCCAAGGGGCGTGATCGAGCAGGCAACCGACCAGCGCATGCTCGAGAGATACGGCGACATCAACAGCCCACAAGCCCTGTCCAAGGCCGCTGACGAAGCGATCCACAACGAAGCCCGGGCCAAGTTCGTAGCAGCCGAGGCCAATGCGCTGGCCAAGGCAACGGGGCGTCCAAAAATCCTCGCGGCTGCTGCCAAGCAGTTTGCTGAAATGATGGTCAACCGCCTGCAAATTCGCAACATCAAGCCTGGCCAATACGCAGCCTCTGCTGCGCGCGCGGCAAAGAGCGCCATCAAAGCAGGCTCCAACCTGGTCGAAGCTGCCACAGAGAAACGCAACCAGCTCATCAACACCTACGCGGCCAAAGCCGCCTACAACGCGCAAGACGAAGTCATCAAGGCCGTGCGCTATTTGGGTAGGTTTGACAGCAAGAATATCTACAAGACCATCAACGTCGACTACCTCGAGCAAATTCACGAGCTGCTTGATAGGTTCGATTTAAGAAGCGGTACCACGTTGCGCTCTATCGACAAGCGACGCTCGCTCATTCAGTGGGTGGAATCTCAGCGTGCCAAGGGTATCGAGCCCGTCATTGCGCCTAAGTTGCTGGACGACGCATACCGGATCTCTTACAAAGAGATGACCCTGGAAGACTTCAGAGGATTGATCGATGCGGTGCGCAACATCGAGCACATTGGAAGACTGAAAGACAAGCTCTTAAAAATACAAGACCAGCGCGACTTCAAGGTCGTGGTGACTGAAGCGGCGGCAACGATTCGAGAAAACTCTGTCGACAATTTTGAAACATCACTTGAGCAAAAGGGTCTGAAAAACGCCATCGTTGGCAACACCCACGAGGTGCTGGCTTGGCACAGAAAATTTTCCTCTTTGATTCGCCAAATGGATGGCTTCAAAGACGGTGGCCCTTTGTGGTCTATCTTTTCTCGCCCCATGAACGAGGCAGCAAACATGGAAGCCTCCATGCGCGAAAAGGCCACCGTCAAACTCGCCGGGCTGTACAAGTTGTTGGGCAAGGTAAGCCTTGATCAAAAGACATTTATTCCCTCCATCAATGCAAGCCTGTCTTTGGAAGGTCGCCTGTCCATTGCGCTGAACATGGGCAACGAGATCAACATGCGCCGCGTCATGGAGGGCGAGGGCTGGAACGTGGGCCAGGTCAACGATATCGTGGGTGCATTAACGAGGGATCAGTGGAACTTTGTGCAAGGGGTTTGGGACTACCTCAACACCTATTGGCCAGAGATCTCAGCCAAGGAACGCCGCATGACCGGCATAGTGCCCGGCAAAGTAGAGGCCCGTCCTTTTATTGTGACTTTGCAAGACGGCACACAAATGTCCTTGGACGGTGGCTACTACCCCATCAAGTACAGCGCAGCCAGATCCTCCAAGGCAGAAGCAGACACCGCAGCCGAGGTGCTCCAGCAAATGGAGCGCGGCCTGTACGCCAGGGCACAGACAGCACGAGGTCACATAGAGGCCCGCGTCGAGTCAGTTGAGCGGCCCATGCGCTACGACCTGGGCGTGATCGATCAGCATTTAAACCAGGTCATCCACGACTTGTCCTGGCACGAATACCTGGTTGACGCTAATCGACTCCTGCGCTCAGACCCGGTGGACTCTGCCATTCGAGACCACTACGGCCCACAAGTACTTAACACGATGCGAAAGATGATGGAGGACATCGCCATTGGCGAGCTCCCAAGCGCCGGTGTCATCGAGCGCGGGGTGCGTTGGATCAGAAGCGGTGCCTCAATTGCCTCCATGGGTTGGAGTATCTTGACCTCTATCCAGCAACCCCTTGGATTGACTCAGTCCATGGCACGCATTGGACCCAAGTGGGTGGCCATGGGCATGGGTCGCTGGCTGCGAGATGCTTCCAGCATGGAAAACACCGTGGCTTGGATCGGGGATCGCTCCGAGTTCATGCGCCTGCGGGCGAAAACGCAGCAGCGCGAGATCAGTGAAATTCGCAACACCATCAGCAAGGGTGAAACCCGCTCGGCAGTCGAAGGCTCGTTCTTCTACCTGATGGGCAAGTTGCAGCTCGTGGCCGATGTGCCGACCTGGCTTGGCATGTACGAAAAGTCCATGGCCTCGGGTGTTGATGAAGTTAAAGCTATAGCCCTTGCCGACCAAGCTGTGCTCGACTCCCAAGGTGGTGGCCAGATCAAAGACTTGTCCATGGTGCAGCGCGGTGGAGAGTTTCAAAAGCTTTGGACCAACTTCTACTCGTTCTTCAACGTCGCCTACAACCAGATAGCTGAAACGATCAATGAGACCAGGCTGGTTGGCCCAAGCAGGTTGCCTCTGTTGGCGGTTGACGTGTTGCTCTTGACCATTGTGCCGGCAACGCTTGGTTACTTGGTCAAGTCGTTGGTCAGGGGCAAGGACGAAGACGACCCAGAAAAATTAGCCAAGACCCTGATCGCTGAAAACATCTCCTACCTGATGGGCATGATGCTTGGCCTGCGGGAATTGAACTCCGTTGTATCTGGCTCGATGGGCTACCAAGGCCCAGCCGGTGCGCGCTTCTTTGCCGACATCGGAAAGTTCGCCAAGCAAGTAGAGCAGGGCGAGGCAGATGAAGCCTTTTGGCGTGCAGCCAATTCAGCCGGTGGCGTGCTCTTTCATTACCCAGCCTTGCAAATCGAGCGCACCGTGCGCGGCATTTTGGCGCTCTATGAAGGTGAAACCGACAACCCCCTTGCCCCATTCGTTGGCCTTCCGCCAAAGAACTGATGGTGCGCGTCATGACCCATAAATCGCACAAACTAATCGCTGTGCTCGCCAAAGGAGAAGAGCTTTGACCATTTCATCACAAACCAGAATAGCAGGACCCTACACTGGTAACGGTGTAACTACCTCGTTTCCGTTTTCATTTAAGGTTTTCACAACAGCGGATTTGTTGGTTGTGCGCACAGACCTAAGCGCCGTTGAAAGCACGCTAGTATTAGGAACAGACTACACGGTCACGCTCAACTCAAACCAAAACGCCAACCCCGGCGGCAATGTCGTATTGTCTTCAGCGTTAACGACCAGTTTTTTACTGACACTTACGTCGACAGTGGGATATTTACAGCCAACTGACTTGACTAACCAGGGTGGTTTTTATCCATCAGTTATCAATGACTCGCTGGACCGGATGACTATCCTGACTCAGCAGCTAAGTGAGCAAGTCAATCGATCAGTAAAAGTAAACATTTCAAGTAGCGTATCTCCAACTGCTTTAATAAACACAATAATTGCTGGCGCCGCAAGCGCGACAACTTCTGCTGCTAATGCTGCTACAAGCGCAAGCAATGCGGCAACAAGCGATACAGCGGCAGCCTCTAGCGCAACATCTGCTGCAAGTTCTGCAACGGCTGCTGCCGCTGCTGCTGCCAGTGGTATGTACAGCGCAGTGCAAGACAAGTCTGCCAACTACACGGTGGTAACAGGGGATGCAGGGGATCTGATCCGAGTAACCACCACCGCTGGTGCTGTCACTATTACGCTGCCATTGATAAGTGGTCAGTCTGATGGTTTTAAAATAGCTGTAGTCAAATGGTCAAGCGATGCCAACGGTGTAACAGTTGCTAGATCAGGATCTGACACTATCAATGGTGCGACAAGCTACAGCATTGCAACGCAATATAGCTCTGCTACCTTTGTTGCTGACTTTGAAACTGACCAGTGGTTTGCAGTCTCTGGGTTATCAAGTGCAACTACTGGCTCTGGCTCCATTGTGTTGGCTACCAGCCCAACGATCACAACCCCTGTAATCTCAAGTATTGTCAACACGGGTACTCTGACCCTACC
>Ga0208975_1001188_pt1 | contig 11389 bp, 12 predicted proteins | sample GreLakmeER78MSRF_FD_187700 | JGI IMG/M metagenome (GOLD analysis project Ga0208975, IMG submission 187700) | Freshwater lentic microbial communities from great Laurentian Lakes, MI, USA - Great Lakes metaG ER78MSRF (SPAdes) | ecosystem: Environmental > Aquatic > Freshwater > Lake | place: Great... | reverse complement strand
CGTAAAGCAATTTGTGCTGTAGGTCGCCAGCATCGAACCAGAAAAAGTCCCACTTATACCGTTTGTTTACATCCAGCGCGAGCGTTTGCGTGTCCGTCAAAGCAAACTTCAGAGTGCCGTCACCCAAAGAAGTGATGGTGAAAGCCGCAGCCAGAGGCTTGCGGTCAGCTTCACGGATCTCTGCTTTGCCAAACGGTGTGGTGCCTAAGTCAGCAGGCTCATCCAACGAGTCCAGAATACGCAAGGTGAAGTTATAGTCTTCACCTCTTGGGATTACGAGATCGTGTTTGGCGGCAGACATTACGTCGGATAAGGTATCCCGTTACAAACGAAATGTCAACTAAGATTATTGTGCAACTAGCCAATTAACAAGGCCGTTGGCATAAGCGCGAGCCAGTTCCTCACGGTGAGCGGAAAAGAAGGCGGTGTCCTTTGCGTTGCTCCCGAAGAACGGCTCGCAAATGAGTGCGGGACAGTGGCTCTTACGCAGGAATAAACCGCCTCGGTCGGCAGCGTTGATTGATTTAAGTCCCCTATTTCTCTGTTCGGGAAAGGCTTTTGCAAAGCTTGTGCTTACTTTGCTGGCTAGGGTCAACCCTCTAGGGCTACAGAACCAGTGCAGGAACTCATAGCCTGTTGCCATTGGGCCCGCAGAATTGAAGTGCAGTTCGATAGCGGCATCGACTGTGAGTTCTTTCAGCCTTTTGGCGAGCCAGAGCATCGCAGAACTGTAGCTCTGGCCTTCGTAATGATCCACAAGAACGGTCGAGTGACCCGATTCTTGGATCAGTTCGCAGACGCGTTGAGCGATAGGCTGGTTGAAAGCCCACTCCGAAACGCCCTCGCTGTTCACTGCGCCTTTATCTCCGGCGCGGCTATGACCGACGCAAATAGCTACTAGTTTTTTTGTCACCAGTTGTGGTTCTTATTGCCAATGATTACGGCCCGCTCATAGCTGTACTGGCTATGGAACTTCTGGCCGCGCCCTTCAAGCTCGCCCTCAACGAATTGGTAGCGAACGGACGGTTTAAGCGTCACAGTCACCGGATCGTAGAGTGCGCTTTCGTTGGAGCCTTTGTGAGAGTCGTTCCAACCGCAGCTTGCTAGAGCCATCCCCAATAGAAGCGAGCCGATCCAGTTCATCTTCAATTGCATCCAGTTCTGTCTCGCGCTGCCAAGATACCCACTGTGAGTATGCATTGCACGCTGCGGCAAAAGCGGTGAGCGATGCAAGGAGGGCATTCACTTACTTGGTTGAGTCTGCGGCCTTGATGAGTCCGACTCCAGCGGTTACGGCGGTAATCAGAACACCAATATCGAAGGAGCCGCTCTTCAAAAAAGAAATAGCAGCGAAACAAATAGCGGATACGATAGTCAGGGAGCCGAGGATAGTGGTCTTCATGGGCACAAGACTACACCTTTATGACCCCTTGGTCAAGCGGTTTTATTTCCTAAGAACATTAAACAAACCAATTAGCCCCACAAGAAGGCCAACAAGTAGAGAAGTTGTCCTTAGGTGAGCATCCAATTGATCCTGAAAGGATACGATGATACCTATAGCGGGGGCTAGTGATCCGGTAACTGCGCTAAATCCTTTCTCAAACATATTACATTTTTGGCTTCTTCATTGCTGCTTCAACAGCAGACGCAAATGAGTTCGGTCCTTCGGGCATTTCCTCTTCGGGCATTTCCTCTTCAGGCATTTCCTCTTCAGGCATTTCCTCTTCAGGTGCCTCAATATCAGGAAAGGCAATGCCATCAACTGCAAGCGGATAAAGCTGCCCACCATCAACGGCATACGTAGTGACAAGATCAAAGGTCTCGCCTTCGGGGATCTCAAGTCCTTCGGGAATAGATAGGTAAACAGGCATAATTACTTCGCGTTATTTAGGTCGTTGCGTTGGAAAAGGTGGCAAACTTTGCAGCGGTGGCAGCGGTGGCAGCGGCGGAAGAGACGACGCATCTTGCAGCGGTGGCAGCGGTGGCAGCGGTGGCAGCGGTGGCAGTGTGCTATTCGGTGGTGGTGTGTTACTCATAATTACTTTTTGGTTGTGCGGTAAATCTTAAGCGCAAATTGGTTTGGTGTCAAGGCTTCTGATCCTTCTTGGCCCATAAGAGAAGTAATCGCCGCCATTTTCTTCTTGTCCATACTGGATTTAGGGTCAAAGGCAGAGCCGTGGGTCTTCGCAAAAAGCATAGCTGCACGATCCGCCTCTACTGGTTCGGCTACAGGAATAGCTTTAGGTGCAGACATCTGCTGCTCCAAAGGGCTCCTTTGTTCAGGAGCGGATCTGCTTACTGAGGGTGTAACAGGAGCAGTTGTGGGTTCTTTAGAATTAAATTCGGCGGGCAAAGACGCGAGCTCTTGAGGAGAAACGAGAGGGCCTTTAATTGATTCGGCCCTCGCAGCGTATTTAGCGGGGTTGGCAATGATGTCATTTATATCGCCCTCTTTCTTTACCGTTGCATCACCCATTGTGCCAGTCATTGCGGCAGTAGCGGCTAAACCAGCAACCACAGGATTTAGAACAGCACCGCCAGATAGAACCGATCCAATGCCAGCACCCGAACGCGGGGTTGCATTCCTCAGTGTGTTTGGGTCAGCAAATGGAGTGCGGCCTGATTCAATAACAGAGGTGTTTGGTTGTGCTCCTTGTGTGATAAGCCCACCACTAGCGGTACCGCCGCCACCAGCATTACCCGTAGTCGGCATCCTAAGGGTAGCTCGGGTATCGGGTGGCGCAAGAGTCTGAAGACTGGCGGGTGCGGGTGCGGGTGCGCCAGATGCGCGGGCGAGATTGGCCGCTTTAGCGTTTGCCATCTGTTGCGCCCTAAAAGTTCCTGCTGCGCCACCACCCACAATAGCCGCCTCTTGGGGTGCTTCGGTTTTGTTTTCAAAACCAGCCATACCCTTCAAGTCTCCGATAAGCTTGCTGACATCATCCTGCCACGTTGTTTGTTTTTTAGTTGCGCCAGCCATAAGTCAGGTGAGGGAAAGGGGTTCCTGCATCCTGTTTCAGGATGCCCGCTGTAAAGCTACATGAGGCAAGAGTCGAGAAACAGGATACAGGATGGGGGATTATACGGTGATGCCAAGAGCAGTGGCAAAACTAGCGACCGTAATCGTTTTCACCTTCTGAGTTGACACATCATACACTTGAATAAGATCAAGCTCGTCGAGAGTGGTGGTAGTCTCAGTTGGATTAGCACCTACAAGAGTCGTAGCTGTAAGCTTAGGGATAGTTGGGGCGTCGTCGAGAGTGGGCATCGTTTTAAGTAGTTAAAGGATGAAGCTAAGGGGTTCCCTTTTACAGGAACCCCTTAGCGTTTAGGGTTTAGGCAGCAGGAGTGGTGCTGGTCCGCTTGAAGAGGAACACATAACCAAACTCGGTTTTGATCGGCTTCGTAGCGGAAGCAAGAACGCCACGGAAGAAACCAATCGTGCCATCTGGATTGAGGTCAACCGAAGGAATGTTCTTCCAGTTGAACTTGCCGCGATAGTTGACGGGATCGAAGGTCAGGCCGTTCGAACCACTGATCGGCTCGGGGATCTGGCTTTCCATGACATCCATGTGGAGCACGTAAGCGGCTTCGTAACCAGCGGTTTCATATGCGGCATTGAGGGTGATAATACCAGCAGTAGCCGTATATGGTTGAACGCGGGTGAGGGTGCCGTCGCCGTCGTCATCCGAGTGAGTGAAGCGAGGAGCAAGATCGTCGATCAGATGGTAGAAACCACGGAAGGACTTCTCGATTCCCAATGGCGCAATCAGATCGCTGACCTTTGCATTGTTGTAGCGAACGTCGTCGCGGAATCCGGCTTCGGTTTGCAGCGCGTAGGATGCTTCCGACGAGCAGACAAGGGCGAAGACAGGACGAGCGTTTTCACGACCGTAGGCATTCGTGCCTGCGCCAGCGCGGACCAACTTGAAGTAGGCACTATCAAGAACCTTGTTACTGATGTTGGCGGTAGGGGCGACGACAGTGGAACCAGCGGTGACGGTACCTTCGTAAGCGGTCGAGGTGGTCGAAGCGGATGCAAGACACACAACAAGATTGCCTGCAACCTTGTCATATTGATCACGATAACGCTCTTCCCACGAATACTTCGTGGACTCCGTCATGGCATCCATGATGGCGCGAAGTTGTTCGGTGCGATAAGCAGCGAAGCGGAGATCCTCAACATTGATCTTAGGCGACTCAACAGTGGCGCGTTCCAGCGAGTACTGTTTGAGTTGGCGACCGAAGGCAAGGAAGCTCTTACCAGTTCCGGCACCGATGTTGGTGTCTTGTGCTCCGGTAAGGATCTGATCGAGGGTGCTGCCAGTAGCAATTGACTCAGCAGGGTTTGCACCAACACCAGTCCAGACCGAACTTCCGGCAAGCGTAGAGCCGTTGGCGGTGGTGGTCGGAAGCGCACGATCATAGATCAGCGTGCCGAGGGTGTAGCCCATTCCGTCAGGAAAGGAGGTTTGCTTGATGAGGTCCATCCACGGGGAGGTGTGGAGGGTACGACGATAGATGTCTTGACCGATACGGTTAGCCTCTTGAGTGAGGATGGTATCGATTGCGGTGGTCGAATTGGTTGGATTCGAGAAAGTTTGTCCAGCGTTTACAGCCATAAGGGTGGTTAGTTAAGAAGTTAAAAGGGGTTGTTGAATTAGAAAGAATACACGGTTGTCGCTGAAGCAGGCGACAGGCGCATAGGCCCAAGCTTCAAATAACCCTTAGATCTACTCAACTACTAGAACCAAATTTTCTCTTGCGAGACGGTATGGAGCAAACCAATAGTGTTGTAAAGTTTCAGGTCGAAGGAAGCTTCGTATAAAACTGATTACTTGTCAACTCAAATTTTATACGAAGCCATAACTTTTATTTAGCCGAAGGCAGCGGCAACGGCATCAACGAAGGATTTGCCGTCAAGTGCTGTAGGCGCGGAGCCAGTGTTCAAAGATCCGCCTCCAGCTTTAGGTGTTGATCGGTCGTAGTCTGCAAGCCTCTCAGTCAGCGAATCAATCTCTTTCTGGAGGCTCATGTACTGCCCAACCATCTTAGGGAGTAGCTTCGCGGCCATTGCTTGATACGTGCTATTCACATGATCAAGGGTAGCGGGATCAATCTGTGCCGCTTCTTTCGCAAGCTGGTTTAGATCCACGCCATCGACGCCACTGAGGAACGCTACTTTGCTGCGTAGTTTGTCAGCAACTGCATTAGCGGCTTCCTGACGCTGCTGAACGCGCTGCACTAGTTCCGCTTTGTGGTGTTCCTGATCAAGGGCTTGAGCCTCTTGTAGGGCTTCCTGTGCGTTCTCTTGTAGCACACGGCGTTGTTCAAGGATTGGTTTTACTTCCTCGATGATCTTGTAGATACGGAACTTATCACGGTCACTTGCAGCAGCAAGCAGTTCGGCAAGTTGTTCTTCTTGGGCTGTCTCATCGCTCATGGCGATAATGTCAAGCAGCCCGTTGCCGTCTACTTGATACTTCTCTGCAATGGCATCTGCTTCGTTCACAAGGTTGAGTAGCGGCTGTTCAACAAGGCTTTTGTACGCCTGACTCTGTTCCAGATTCGAAACAATCATCTGCTGCTCGTATTGAGCAACACGATCCTGTAGGTTGGCGTATTCAGGATTGTTGGCAACGGCTTCAAGTTCCTGCAAACGGCTGGCTTTATGGGCCGTATCCTGCTCAAGTTCGTCCGCACGGGTCTTGTAGGTTTTCAACTCAGCCTTGAGTTCCTTGAACCGCCGTGCCGCTTGTGGGGTCCAGTCCTTTGCGTTATCCTCAAAGTCAAGATCGGACAGTAGGTCGTTGGACTTAGGGGTTTCCGATGGGGCTTCTGCTTCCGTTTGTGCGGCAGGGGTTTGGCTTTCAACTTGTGGGTTATCCAACGAATCGAAAAACGAATCGAGGGATTCAACAAACCCACCGTTATCGGGTGGTGCGGACTCCATTGCTGGAGCTTCAACTGGTGCTGCTTCTAGTGCGCTCATAATTTATGGTAGAGGATTATTCAATGTGGGACCATTCTTCCGGCACACTGTTTCGTGATGTCGGAGACTTAGTAAGTTTCTGTAGGTCTCGGTAAAAATCAGTATATCCGCCTAGCCAACAGATACGTTCGTTGTTGCCGGAACTACCGACAATACTTGAGTAAGTCGGCTGTGCTGCATTGGTTAAGGTAGCACATGCAGTTTGCAGGATAGGATCATCGAGGATCTCTCGGAGTCGGGTAATTGCGGCAATATCGTTAAACCAATGCTCTAGTGGCTTCGGCACGGTAGCTTTACGTGGAGACATGTGGGGATAAAACCGTAAGCATTACGGTTTGTCAAATACTTTATTAAGTTTTTTAGGTCGTCTTAGACCGCCCGCTCTCGTATTGCTTATACAAACGACTCAGTTGGTCTTTCGTTACGCCGAGTTTACTTGCCGCAGATATTAAACCCACAGCCGTATCGGGAGAACTATTCGGACTTTGAGCAAACTCTTTGAGTTGACTTGCGAGCTCTTGACGACCCTGCAATTGAGCTTCACTTTTTGCGGGGGCGTATGCGGGAGTGTATGGTGAATTAAATGTAACGGGTGGCAGCGGTGCTATCGGTGCTATCGGTGGTAGCGGTGCTATCGGTGCTATCGGTGCTATCGGTGGTAGCGGTGCTATCGGTGGTAGCGGTGCTATCGGTGGTAGCGGTGCTATCGGTGGTAGCGGTGCTATCGGTGTTGCCGTCGGTGGTGCCGTCGGTGGCGAGGTGCCAATATCCCCTGTGACTTTATCTGCGGCTTTTTCTATTTCACCCTTCTCACGCGTATTGTTGTACGGTCCTCTTTGAATGCCCTTTGGTCTATCATCAGGCTGAATCCCTGTGCTTGTGCCCGTTCGATTATATGCTCCTCTTTGAATGCCCTTTGGTCTATCATCAGGCTGAATCCCTGTGTTTGTGCCCGTTCGATTATATGCTCCTCTTTGAATTTCCATATGGGTGTATTACTTCGTTACGTTGCCGGAAAACTTCAAGGCCCGCTCTGCATCCTTCAACGCAAGGTCTTGGTCTGCCTTAGCTTGCTTGATCTGCATTTCGATCTGAGCTTTCTGCTGCGCGATCTGCATCTTAAGCTGGTGCTCTTGCATCTTCATCTCGGTCTGGGACGGGCCTGCTTGTTGCCCTTCTTGTGGTTGTCCTTCGGCTTGACCTGCCTCCATTGCCTTGCGTTGTTGCGCTTGCAGCTTGCGGTTAAAGTTGGTGATGACCTCCTGTGCAATCTGCAACAGTTGTTTTGATTCTGCAATCTGCGCCTGAGCCGAAGGATCGGTTGAGAGGTATTGTAGATGCTCGGAGCAATGCTGGAACACAGCCTCAACCAACGGAAGGGCTTGCATCGGGTCAACCTCGCCGGAATCAATTCCAGCCACAAGTTGTTGCAGTACGGGGTTGTGGACCCTAAGGTGCATTCCGTGTAGCTCACTATCAAGAACGGTTACGGGCTGGCCGGATTGCATTGCTTGATTTTCGAGCATCGCGATCTTCGCATCAACAGTCATTCGTGGCTCTGGATTTGCTGGCGCATAGCGATCAACAAGATCACGACCAACCCGTTCCGAAGTGATGTCGCGGATCAGATTGCGGCGACCTACTTCATCGTAGCTTCCGGCAATCTGGTTAAGCTCACGGAGAGCAAGCAAGCGGTTGGCGGCAGAGCCAGCACCGATTGCCTTAACGGCGACAGTCTTATTGTGGTCAATTGATTTAATGACCTGTTCGCTCACGCCGCGCTCAGCGCATCGGGCAAAGAAAGCCTTAGTGCGCTCATCGCGTCGAGGATTGCTCACAGCGCGTCGTACGACCTCCCTTAGTAGTCGGGCCCAGCTAGCGTAAAACAAATTGATTGTAGAGCCTGTCAGGCGCGAAGAAACGGCAAGGTCGTGTTCGGTCTGGAGGTTGTTCCGGTACGGGCTGCTTTGGTTGCCATACGTCGATACCAAATCGACATTGGCGGAAAGTTGGCTTTGCAGGTCGCTCAGAGCCGGAATCATGTTCTGCGACAGATTCGGCGCGGCCTTCTCGATGACCTTCACGTTGGGCGAGAGGATCGAGTATGGCCCGTACATCGTGAAGGATAGGTCTTCAAGCGCACGCTGCGTCTCCGGCTGGATCATTACCGCGCCGGACATCATCGCGCTGTCGAGCATCTGGCAACGGATACGGTTGCTCGTCTGGACATGGTTGAAGATGCGGTGGCCCAAACCGCGAACCGAATGGTAGGTGCCGTTCGTGCCTACGCCATACGAGAACAGCACGTATGCTTGTTCGGGCTTTTCAAACATCCGTGTTTGTTTAAACATGAAGGACTTTGGGGTCTCTTCGGAAAACATCAGCAAGGAAACAGAGCCGTCAAACTCACGGACCCACATGTGCACAACCTGAACAGTGGTGTTCTCCAAACCTGTATACAGGTCGTTGTTCTTCATCTCGCGTTGGGTGCTCTCCCAGTCAGCATAGGTGTTGCTGCCGTTACGACCGGAAGTGCGGGCGTTCTTGATGATGACCCGCTTCACCTCTTCAACGTCCCAGCCGACCTTCTCGGCGGCTTCAGGATTCTTGATGAAGGCATAGAGTTCGTGAAGCAGATACTGGCGACGGGCACAGGCTACTTCGATGTACTCCTCGGATGCAGGGGTCTGGCGAGGAATGAGGAAGTCGCCCAATCCGCATACACGAAACTTCCAACTGTGTGGGTCTTCGAAGTAAGCAACGCCGACTCCGTGTTTGGTGAACTCGGTGCAAAGGCGAAGGTAGCTGCTGTGGAACTCAGGCCACTCACGCAGCATTTGGGTAAGCTCTTCGGCAATAATGTCGTCAGAGTCTTGACGCGTTGCCGCCTCACCCAACCGTGTCTTGACGTTCATCAGCTTATCCAACGATGTGTAGAGGTCAACATACGCCGACATTGACACATCCAGATACCGCTGGGCCTCGCCGAAGTTTAGGTTGGTCCGGTTGCCTTGGCCCGTCGAATACAGCACTCGCTGATCGTACGGAGGTGCTCCGTCAAACATAGCGTCAGTGCGAGCGCGATTGCTTGATGCCTTCTCGTCAGCTTTTCGTAGGGTATCATAAATTGAGTTTGCGGCTTTGACATCACGAAGGCGTGATTCAGGTGGCGTTCCCGTTACAGGATCGAGGTTAAGCAGGTCAAACTCGTTTAGACCGGAAGGAGTAGCGGGCGAATTTTGCGTCACAAGAAAAAACAATACAGAGAGCTATCGCAAAAGTCAAGAAATTGTTTCTGCGTCACCGAAGATGCTATTGACGAGTTTCTTGATGGGCAACCGACGACGCTTGCCGTCATCGTCTGTAAGCTGCACACACCATTGGTGGCCTCTCGGATGGATGACGGGAGTCACACGGTGGGTCATCCCGGCAGTACGGCCTCTTGATGCAGGATGGACTCGGAAGACAGTTCCGTCAAAGGCGATGGCATATTTCGAGTAGTTCGGGATTACGGTGAGTTCGGATGGGGTAGTCATGTCGAGAGGCAAAATAGGGGCAAAGGGCAGCTTGTCAATTTCTTTCTGAATTATTCTTCGGACTGGCTTGCGGCGACGGCGTATCGGAAACAGGTCAGAGACAAACCTTTCCTTCTTGGGTTTCTTATGTTTCACCCTAAGGAGGTTCTGCTCATGGTATTTCGCGATCCGGTTTAAGCGCATTAGCGCAAACCGCTCAGGCGAAACCCACCGCTCTCCGTTCCGGTAAGTTGAGCCGTAGTTTAAGAAAATAAATCCGTCCTCTCTCGTATCGCCATAACGTAATCGCTTTGCCTCTTGCATGAGCGAGACCATAAGGCGAAACCCAAACCCCGTCAAGTATTTCGTTCAATTAAAAAGAGAATGTGAATTAACACTAGTGTATACTATATATATCTTTTAGCCTTTAGGTAATTCATATTAACTCATTAATTCAATTATTCAAAATTATATTGAATTATTGAATTATATTGAATAACACTAGTTTGAGAAACTCTTCAGATTTTCCTCCCGTGTAGGAAAGTCCATCCAAAACACCAAAAGCCCTCTCAAATAATTTCTGACTTACTGAATAGAGCCGAATCCTGAACCCTGAATCCTGAATCCGATGGTGTGATTGTGGTCTGCGAGACAGCCCCGCCTTGTTGAAAATTCTGCTCACTATTTTCAACAAGCTGACCCCTTCCTGCTAGATGTATGTTAGATCTAGCACAAAAAAGCGTGTGCCGACACCGACACACGCCCTAAAAAGCAAGTCTTATCTTGCAATAACGCAACTTTTATCCTGATTAGGATACCGGATTATGCGATTAGGATACCGGATACAGGTTTCACGCGCTTTTGGCTTCGTTATAGCGTAACTTCTTGCGTTCCAACAGGTTTTGCCTGTGTGTCAAGTAATATTCTCGCTGATATTTTCGAGTTTTCTCTTGCTTTTCTGGATTTAGTTCGGCGTCGAGCTCCCTTTTCCGCCGCAGTTCGCCCTTTTTAGCGTTGTAGTACGCCTTCTGGTACTCCTTTCGGGCTTCTTTATTGCGCTTGTAGTAACTATCGTCCATAATTTTTGTTCGTAGAAGCGCGTATTATTGCTGCCACACCCCGATCCGTCAACCTCAATTATTTTTTTATGTGGGTATATATATATATTTAATACCTGTGCACAAACAGGCACCCCCACCCGTAGCGTATCCTGCATCCTGCATCCTGTTCTCTAACACCAGCACCCTGCCTCCCTTCTCCTCCCACTCCACCCCCCGCCCGCACACACACTTCCCTGCCTGTAGCCAAGCGGGGGAGCGGGGTAGAACGGGGAAGCGGGGGGGAGCAGGGGGGGGGGGGGGGGGGGGGGGGGGGGGGGGGGGGGGGGGGGGGGGGGGGGGGGGGGGGGGGGGGGGGGGGGGGGGGGGGGGGCTACCCCTACGGGGTGGGGTGGAGCCGGATACATGGTGCAGGATACATGATACATGATACATGGTGCAATGCATCTGAGTGTGTCACGTTCACGTGTTGAGACCCCCACCGTGGTAAGGTCAATGCCGACAATCGGCGACAAACAAACAACACGACAAACAAACAAACGATATGAAAACTAACACTACCTCCATCACCTCCGCTGCCACCTCCGCTGCCACCGTCCTCTGGACTTGCGTTGAGTCCTCGCATAACCTAACCCTTGCAATCGCCACGCTTTGCCAAGCGTCCGGCGAGAATTACAAGGAAGCAGGCCAAGCTCTTGCTCTTGCATGGGCTGAGATCGGCGGCGGCGTGAGCGAGTCACAAGCCACCCGTCACCTCGTAGAGGCTTGCCATCAGACCAATATGGACCGCAAGTCTGCTAGCAAGTTTCTCAACGGTGTCGGGC
>Ga0208975_1001187_pt1 | contig 11389 bp, 11 predicted proteins | sample GreLakmeER78MSRF_FD_187700 | JGI IMG/M metagenome (GOLD analysis project Ga0208975, IMG submission 187700) | Freshwater lentic microbial communities from great Laurentian Lakes, MI, USA - Great Lakes metaG ER78MSRF (SPAdes) | ecosystem: Environmental > Aquatic > Freshwater > Lake | place: Great... | reverse complement strand
TTGTTTCAAGCTTCAGAATACCTGGCATTAAAAGTATTAAACGAAGTCAGTTGCACTATAAACAATGATTTAGCAAAACAACTGGAAACTTACCGCGCAATGAAAAAAGGAAATATTGCTCCCGATGTAACGTTTCCAGAAAACACAATCTATCCGATTGATTTGCAAAATCAAAGACCAAAGAAGTTATCGGATCTCAAAACACCGTACACATTAATCGTTTTCGGCTCTAGTTCTTGTCCGAAATGTGCGGAGGAAATACCACAAATCTCATCACTTTATACCAAATGGAAAGAAGAAGGTGTGGAAGTTATCTTCGTTTCTCTGGATGAAGACGAAAATGATTTTCAGAATTTTACAAGCTCCTTCCCATTCATTAGTTCATGTGACTTCAAAAAATGGAAAAGTCCAATTGTTGAATCTTATTATGTGTTTGGAACTCCAACCATGTTTTTGTTGGATAACAAACGAGAAATTCTCCTTCGTCCAAATTCGGTTAAACAAATGGATACTTGGGTAGATTGGTTTTTGATTCAGGGGAATCGATAATATTGATACCCACGCGTTCGGGGTGTTTTGTATATTTTGTCATGAGTTAAACCATTGAAATCGTTTTTGTGAAATACTCTTTATCTCCAGAGGGTCGGGATTATTTATCGACCGAAACGAATGTGTAGGTGGAATCCCGAGCCTTGGAGATGGTTGATGAAATTACACAATCGTTATTTTAATTTTTTTGAAATTGATTTTCAAGAATGTTTATCGATGACTCTAATCCCCACACACGAGAATTTTTTGGTTTGGTGGAAGTGAAGCAATCGAATTATTCTGATTTCAAAAGATGCTTCCAGCTTAACACCTTCCCTGCGGTTCGGTTCTGGTTAAACAAACCTGTATGGACAAGCGTTTTGGTTTCAATTAACTCGGGGACAAACTTTTCAAAATAGCTTAATCCCTTAAACATGGCCGGCATAATCGTTTCACTGGCTTTTATTTCGACTAAATTGAGTTTTTCGGTATTCTGCCAGATCAAATCTACTTCATGACCAACTGCATCTCGCCAAAACCAAAAGTCAAGCATCAAATTTTGGTGATAGTTCTGTTTTAAATATTCATTAACAACAAAGTTTTCAAATAAACTTCCTTTGTGTGAACTGATTTTAAAGCTTGAAGCATCCTTGATTTTGAGTAAAAAGCAGACTAATCCGGTGTCGTAAAAATAGAGTTTCGAACTCTTTGTAATTCGCTTGTTAAAATTGGAATGATAGGGTTGTAATTGATAGACAATATAACTGGTTTCTAAAACCGAAATCCATGATTTTGCAGTAGGTTGTGAAATTCCGCATTCATTGGCAAGCGAATTAAGATTAAGCAATTGCCCAACTCGAGCAGCGCAAAGCGATATGAAATTTCTAAATTGCTTTAAGTCTTTCACATGAATTAGCTCCGACAAATCGCGTTCAATATAGGTTTGCACATAGTTGGAATAAAACACTTTTGAAGGTATATCTCTGTCATAAATAGCAGGATAAAATCCTTTTTGCAAATTAACAGCATAGTCGTCGTGAAGCCAACCGGCTTGCTGCATTTCACCAGTATCAAAAGGTAAAAGTTTAAACAAGGCTACTCGACCCGCTAAACTTTGGGTTATGTTACGCATCAAATGAAAATTCTGCGAGCCTGATAAAATATATTGTCCCATTATTTTGTCTTCATCTACTTTGGTTTGTAAATACGAAAACAATTCGGGAACACGCTGAACTTCATCCAATATAACATAGCGGTTATGCTGAGCTAAAAATCCATTCGGATCTTGAATCGCAAAGTTTCTGTTGTCTAAGTTTTCTAAATTCACATACGTATACGATGGGAATTGGCTTTTTAAAAAGGTAGTTTTTCCAGATTGGCGTGGACCTGTTAATACCAAAATTGGATATTTAGTAAGGTAAATATCCATTTCTTTTTTAATTATCCGTTTTGCATCCATTAACAAGTGTATTTAACATGCAAATATACCTTTAATTTTGTAAATACACTACTATATACTTTGAAATTACACTACTATTTATTTTGAAAATACATTACCTTTAACTTTGAAAATGTATTATCAGTAATTTTTAATTTTTCGATATGGATAAACAAATAATATGGTTGAGGTTTCGTCTTATAATTCCTCAAGGATTTCCATGCGTTTGAGATATTCCAATTCTTTGTTATTATTAGAGCTTGGTGTTAATTTATAATCCGAACGGACGTCATCATACAAATTGAACTATTTAGTCCAAAGAAGTGTTATTTCAGCTACAAATCGTACTTTTGTAAAAATAAATTGCCCGTGGCGAAACGCAAAAAAACAACTACTGAAGACGAAGGCAGAAAAGGGAAATTATCTTCTTTTTTTGGTATTTATTCTTATTTAAAACCTTATTGGATGCAGTATTCCATCGGTTGGATTTTTCTTGTGCTTTCAAGTGGAATTGGATTGATGTTTCCTTATTTATTAGGGAAATTATTGGGTACAACCGGCAATGGTTCAGCATCTACGGCAGATTCTATTAAATTGTTGAGCTTGGAGAATATTAACACCGTTGCGCTGTCCCTGTTTGCGATTTTTGGTTTACAAGCTATTTTTTCTTTTATCCGTGTGATAACCTTTACCAACGTTACCGAGAATGCCCTTCGGGATATAAGAAATCAAGCATTTGAGCGCCTAGTGTTCATGCCAATGGACTTTTTTAACCGAAATAAGGTGGGGGAATTAACCAGCAGACTTTCTAATGATATTTCTCAAATTCAGGAAACGATGCGCACTACGGTTGCTGAGTTTTTTAGGCAAATTGTGATCGTGGTCGGGGGCACAACGTTTTTGTTCTTTATTTCCTGGAAATTGGCTATTATCATGTTTGTTACCGTGCCCATTATGGCAATTATAGCCGTTATTTTTGGCCGATTTATAAGAAAGCTTAGTAAACAAGCACAAGATTTTACGGCAACATCCAATTCAATTGTAGAAGAAGCATTGACTGGAATAGCCAACGTAAAAGCATTTACCCAAGAATGGTTCACCTTGCAGAAATATTCAAAATCTTCTGAGCAAATTCGTGCGCTCAATGTCAAAAGTGGATTGTGGAGAGGATTGTTTGTATCCTTTATTATTTTCTGCTTGTTTGGTGCCATCGTATTTATTATTTGGCGCGGGCTATTAATGACTCAAGGAGTAAATCCTGAATTAACTTCCGAAGGGTTTTATCAATTTGTCTTGTTTACAATCATGATGGGAGCTTCCGTTGGATCATTACCCGAACTCTATGCCGGAATTCAAAAAGCTGCTGGTGCAACCGAAAATCTCATGGAGTTGTTGAGTGAGAAAACAGAACGCATGCAGTCTACCGGAACGGAAAAACCAGTAATCAACGGCGAGATTGCATTTAAAAATGTTCGTTTCGCCTATCCACAACGTAGCGATGTTGAGGTACTCAAAGGAATTTCGTTTGACGTGCAAGCCAATCAGACACTTGCCTTGGTGGGTTCATCGGGATCCGGAAAAACAACGATTTCAAATTTGTTGTTGAATTATTATACCAATTTTTCGGGTGAAATAAATATAAACGGTCACGCAGTAGCATCCATAGATCTTGAATACCTCCGTAAAAACATGGCAATTGTTCCACAAGAAGTGATGCTTTTTGCGGGCACAATTTGGGAGAATATTGCTTTTGCTCGAACTGATTCTAGTGAAGAAATGATTATTGAGGCGGCTAAAAAAGCCAATGCATGGGAGTTTATTCAAGGATTTCCCAATGGAATGGAAACACAAGTGGGCGATCGCGGCATACAATTGTCAGGCGGGCAAAAACAACGCATTGCTATTGCACGCGCTATTTTGAAAGATCCTGCCATTTTAATTTTGGATGAAGCCACTTCATCGCTAGATTCTGAGTCAGAGCGCTTGGTGCAAGATGCATTAAATAACTTGATGAATGGAAGAACGTCTGTCGTTATTGCTCATCGCTTATCCACGATCAAATTGGCGGATAAAATTTTGGTGCTAAAAGAAGGAGAGATTGTAGAACAAGGAACGCATGATTCGTTGATCGGAGAACAAGGTTTTTATGCGCATTTAGTCAATCTACAGCGCATGAATGGAGATGATGAAGAAGTTTTTTCTATTGAATAGGTGTCCAATGTTCTTAAATATATTTGGTTCATTGAGTTGATGAATGTACCTAAGATGATTATAAAAATTATAGTTCAATTTCCTTATTTTTTATTGTTAAATTTGTTTGCAACTAAATGTCAAATGAACTCGTCAACCAATAACTAAAACTATATGGTATTAAAAGTTAATTTGTTTTTACTCTTTTTTGCTTCGTTCCTTTGTTCAATTCAGCTCTTTTCTCAAGATACGATTCTAGCTGAAGAACCAATTATAACAGAAGAACTTAGCGATGGTTTCGATGAAAAAACATTTTTTTCAACTCGAATTATAAATGGACATTCGGTTGAGACTATTTCCAAAGGATATATGGAAATGCGCATTGAGCACAGATTCGGGGATATGGCTGGGACAAATGGAGGAGCTCAAAATATGTTTGGATTTGATAATCTTTCAGACATGCGAATTGCCTTAGAATATGGAGTTACCAAGGATTTAATGGTTGGATTTGGACGTTCAAAAGGAACCGGTGCTCCTTATCGTTCATTGTTAGATGGTTTTGTGAAATACCGAGCGATGAGACAAGGAGAAAAACAGCCTATTTCATTAGCCATTATCGGAGGATCAACTTTTACTTATATGAAAGCATCTTCAGATGAATCACAAGTAAATCATTTTCCAAAAGCAAGTCATAGAATGGCTTATTTTGCACAACTAAATGTTGCACGTAGATTTAGTGATTGGTTATCCGTTGCTGTGATGCCAACATTTGTGCATCGGAATTATGTTGCTGCAAATGATATGAATTCATTGTTTGCTTTAGGTGGTGCTTTTCGGCTGAGACTGAACCAAAAATTCGCTATTATTGGTGAGTATTACCAGGCTTTTCATGACGAAAACACAAGGTCCTCCGATGTGTTTAAACAAAGTATTGCTCTTGCACTTGAATGGCAAACATTTGGGCATAACTTCACCATTAATATTACGAATTCCGGAGGGTTGGGTGAAACTCAATTTATTCCATATACTTACGAGAATTTAATGAAAGGCCAATTTAGGTTTGGTTTTTGCGTGGGCCGGAAGTTCATTGTTAACGAATAAAAAAAATCAGGATGAAAAAAATTCTTATTATTGGCACTTATCTTATCTTATTAGTTGTTAGTACAGCTATATCCCTGTCTCCACAAGATCATTTTGAGGTAACATCAGGGCATAAAATTAATTTCCAAAATGCACATGTGAAAGGAGTTTTTAAATCTATTAATGGAAGCATGGATTTCAATCAATCCGATATGAGTAAATGTAAATTCTCGTTAAAGATTCCAGTTACTACGATCTCTACTGGAAATGCAATCATGGATAAGAAAGCACAAACAGTCGAGTGGTTTGATGGCAAAAAGCATCCAAATATTTCTTTTGTTTCTGCAAGTGTCGCAAAATCAGGGGCTAAATATAATATTACCGGAACGTTGAACATGAAAGGAGTTGCTAAAACAATTACAATACCCGTTACAATGGCAATGGCTGGAACAAAAATTACGTTCACAGGGTCATTTACAGTAAATCGAATTACTTATGGAGTTGGTAAGAAAAGTGAAAATGTTCCAGATAATTTGACCATCACAGTTACTGTTCCTGGAATTAAAAAATAAATTAATATGTTAGTGAGATATATCATTTTAGGCTTTGTAGTGGCAGTACTATCTAGTGCTACGGGAATTGCATACAGTTATTCTTTTAAGGAATTAGGAGATTTTTCATCTGTTATACCTTACTCAAAAATTGCTTGGATGTTCACCTCAGCATCATTGGGAATTTCTGGGTTGTCGTTTCTTTTTAATAAGTTTTTAAAAGATATTGGAGGATTGATAATTAATATTATTCTAGCCTTCGTAACCATTGGCAGTGTAATTATTCCGACGTTGTATCCTCCTGTATTTCCAGAAACTCAAGAAATGCAGGAATTTTATTCTGCCTTTGTGATACCCTTGCATTTCATGGTTCCAATGATTTGGTTTGCACTATCTTCTTATTTTTTAAGAAACAAAGCATGAAAAAAATAGTTTTTATTTGTCTTTTAACCTTTGCATTTACATCTTGCAGAAAGGATAAAGTAGAAAATTACTCGAATGCAACCTGTGCGGATACGGTTTCATTTAATAATGAAATTTTACCGCTAATTCAGAATAATTGTACAGGGTGCCATGATAATCAATATGGTTATTCTTTAACGAATCACGCCAATATTTCATCGAATTCCGCTGCTATAATTGGTTCAATGCATCAAAATGGTTATCAATTAATGCCTCAAGGCGGACCAGCTTTGCATGATTCGATTATTTACCGAATAGAATGTTGGGTCAATCAAGGAAAGCTAAATAACTAAGTAAACTTTAAAAACTAAATAACTATGAAAAAAGTATTATTGCCCTTATCATTTATTGGATTGATTTCCGCTTTAGTATCGGTTCAGTCTAATTCATCGAAATCGATTGAAACTTTGCATTTTAAACCTCAAAACAGTGGTGGTGCTGCTGCTGGGAAGACTGGTGCACCGGGGGAGCAAAATTGCACTGCCTGTCATTCGGGATCAGCGCAAGATGGTGCAAATGAAAATAATCTGACAATTTTAGATGGATTAAATCCAGTAACCACCTATATTCCAGGTCAGCAGTACACGATTAATCTTGCCATGAATTCAAATCCAGTTAAAAAAGGATTCCAGGCAACAGCGTTAAGTAGTGCTGATGCAATGGCGGGTAATTTTACTGGTCAGTCCGGAAATACATCAATTAATGGCACAACGCGTATATATGCGAATCATACTTCAACGAGCAATACGTCGTCAGCGGCACCCGTTTGGACATGGACATGGACAGCGCCCGCAACAGATGTTGGAGATGTTACTTTTTATGTGGCTTCTAATAAAACAAATAATAATAGTAATAACATTGGGGATGTAATATATCTTTCGCAACATACAGTTAGCCCCCAAAACTCCTCATCACTTCAAGAGCTAAACAACTCAAAATTTTCAATTAGGTTCAATAGCGAATTAAATCAGGTCATTGCTAATTTTTCATCTTTGAATGCCTCAAAAATTTCGTTTAATTTAACAGATCTTTCAGGTAAATCAATCTACACATCGGTGCTAGGATTTTCTCAAATTGGAGTTAATCAGCAATTGATAAAATTGCCGGCAAATTTAAATAGTGGAATGTATATTGCTACTGTTTTTGTTGGTAATACTCCTTTATCAGCTAAAGTGTATATTCCTTAATTTTTTTTAGTTCAGGTAATTCATTAAAAAAATCCAACGTTGACTTTCAAAGCTGGATTTTTTTGATCTCATATTTTCCCACTCAAACTACTCCAGCCTCCGCCGTTGTGCACATCGTATCCTTGTGATTTCAAAATTTGTTTGGCAGATCCACTGCGCATACCCGAAGCACAGCAAGTAATTACAACTTTATTTTTGGGTATCTTGTTCAATGAAAGTTGAATTTCTGACAATGGAATATTCATTGAATTTTTAATGTGTCCTGTTTTGAATTCCCCGGCAGTTCGAACATCAATAATCAAAGCACCATCCTTTACTAATTGTTTGAAATCAACTTGTTTTATCCCCAATAATCTTCCTAGTAATCCCATAATTTAAAAATTACTTTATACGTCCATCCAAGAACCTCCATTTTCACATGAAACTCCCAATGATTTAAAGTATGCTGCTGCTTGTCCGCTACGAACTCCACTGGCGCAACAAAAAACAAGGGGTTGCTCCATTTTTTTTATCTCTTCTACATGCTCAAGAATTTCCTGTAAGGGAATATTGATTGACCCTACCACATGTCCACCCATGAATTCTGCAGGTGTTCTAACATCGATAACTGTTCCTTTCATTTTTACTATATTTTATTTTTTGATTTCTTGCTAATAGAATAAGCCAGTGAGGAGCCAAGACCTCCCATTAAACTGCCGTAGCCAGACATTAACCAGGGGTTTGATTTTATCGGACAACCATTCTCACATCCAACGAAGTCGTAATAAAAGAATCCACCAACCAAGCCGATGATTGCACCAATTATTGTCCAAAGTAGTTCTTTTTTATCTTTCATTTTACGGAGAATGATGGAGCAAAGATAGGGGAATCTCAAATATGCTTTTGTATCATGGGTTACACAGACCATTGTTTTAATTTTAGGCGTAATGGACAAAATAGTGCCTAGTTTTAAGATGTTTTGTTCAAGTGGACAAAATAGTACCTATTTTTTTTTCACTATTTGAGACATTGATTTGTATTATTGTTATTTTTCTTCCATCAAACAAAACGGACTCAAGCTCTGCTGGAGAGCAACTTGATAGGGATAGTTAGTGAACGACAAAAAATGTCAAATCGGTGAGTTATAAATTTAGCTCACCGATATTTTTTAGAGTTCCTATGCCTTAAAAAACTCATCAATAAACTTCTTTTTTCTTTCAACTGAAAGTCCATTATGATTCCTGAGTTTATTCTTCAAGTCGGCAAAATGGCCATCTATTGCATTGGTTGTATTGGGTATTTTTAGTTCCATATTGTCATACCAAGTAAACAACCAAGGTAGATTCGTTGTAAGGCTTCGGTAAGCACTTCTTAGCTTTTTATGTACGTATCTTTTTCTTCCTTTCTCATCTGTTTTTCGTTCATTGAGAAAGTCCTCCCATTTTGAGTGCCATTCATTTAATCCTCCTTTGAAGCTCTCTTTATCCGTACTTTTCAGCAGTAAGGTTAAATCCCATAACTCTTTACTGGCTTGCATTTTTGGCTTTTTTGTAAGGTATCGTCTTATGATTGCTACTTGATGGAAATTACACATCTGAATGGGAATATCATCACTAAACAATTGAAATAATCCTTTTCGACCATCACAAATAATACTCTGGATCTTTATTCCTCTTCTTGAAATTTCTTGAATCCCACTTAAATACAACATATTGGTTTCTTGTTTAACATATTGCTTAAAAAGTATAGATCCGGTAATACTATCTTTAAAAACCATTAGGCCTAATTTTCTTCCAAAATAGGTTGTGTCCATTAAAACATTTGCGATTTTTGGAAAGGTCTTATTAGGAACTGGTTGAATTGAATCAATTTTTCTTTGAATCGTTTTAATGGAACAATTATAATGTACTGCTAATTGGAAATAAGTTTGCTTTCCTTCTGTGTATTGCTGCCAAATTATTTTTGCATTCAATCGGATTCCGCCTTGAAAAGTTTTGCCACAAGAGGCACATTTATAGCGTTGAATATTGTTCTGAAAACCTTTTTTGGTCAATATTTTACAACCACAATAAAAGCAGTTTTTTTAGTCATAAGTAATAAATGGCTGCAAGTTAATACCAATAATACTTTCAGAGATTTTTAGGCACTATTTTGTCCATTAACCCCATTTTTGAGTTTAATCACCAAAATAAAACTAAATTTGCGTAATCCTTGCCTTAAATTAATAGGGAATTCTAATGATAAAGAAAATTGTTTTATTTTCCTTTTTGAGTTTTTTATTATTGTTTGGGCTCTATCATTTAAATTGTGGTTCTGAAACAAACGTTCAGTTAATCAACCCTTCAAAAAAAGTAAAAAAAGCAAATCTACCTGATTTTAATCTTAATCATTTAGAAGATTCTACCTTCTCCTATACGTTAAATTGTTCATTTGATTCAATTAGCAATTTATCGGGGGTTTATTTTGGCACCAATTACGGAGAAGATTCGTCGATTTTATGTTTTAGAGGGAATGCTCAGAGATCTAAACCATCAATCGGTAAAATCAAGACAAAACCTACTAGATTGCAAATTAAATGGAAATTCAAAACAGATGTTGACAATACAAAAACACAATTTGGAGTTTGGGGTGGCGGAACAGGATGGACTGGTCAACCTTTATATGTTAAATGGAAAAAAGGCAATAATTGGAAACAAAATTTAAATTCCGGATACACGGATTTGAATGAATTGGAAGAAGTAATTTTTGGATCACTCTGTGGCAAAGTGTACTTTATTGATTTTAACACAGGTGTTGAGACACGAAATCCGTTAACGATAGAAAATCCTATTAAAGGAACTATTTCGCTTGATCCAAGATTGAATGGAATGTTATATGTTGGTCAAGGTATAAAACATACTGATAAATTCGGGAGCTACTTTTTTAATATGTTTAGTGGGGAATTATTAAATTTTCAAACTGGTTTAGATAATTTTTCCTATCGATTGTGGGGTGCATTTGATAGCAATCCCTTGATTGACGAACAAAATAGCACACTGTTTTGGCCAGCCGAAAATGGGATAATCTATCGTTTTGATCTTAAAAATCTTGCCAAAGAGCCCATTAAATTTAAATATTCTATTCAAAATAAACCACATCAAGGAATCGAATCAAGTTTTGGTGCCTTTCGAAATTTGGGGTATTTTTCTGATAATAATGGAAATGTTTTCTGCTTGAATTTAAATACCATGAAGCCAGTTTGGTATTTTGATAATTTGGATGATTCAGATGCAAGCACAGTTATAGATATTGAAAATGATAAACCATTTATCTACCTCGGAAATGAAGTTGATAAACAAGGTGCTACTGGACGTTCCTTTTTTAGAAAACTTGATGGACTTACGGGTAAAGAAATGTGGAGTATTCAACGTAATTGCACTAGCGAAAACAAGGGAGCGCTATCGAATAATGGAGGGATTCTATCTACGTGTATCGTTGGTAAGCAAAAAGCAATTGATATTGCGATAACTATTTTTTCTAGAGTCGGAGAAAAATTAGGGGGAGAAATTGTGGCAGTTAATAAGAAAACAGGACGCGAAATATATTCAATTGAGTTAGACAACTATTCTTGGTCATCACCCGTTGATTTGTACGATTCACAGGGAAACATGTATTTTATTCTTGGAGATGTTTCAGGAGAAATTGCTCTTTACGAAGGCAAAACAGGAAAAAAGATTGATTTTATTCAACTGGAGGGAGCAATTGAGTCATCACCTATAGCAGTTAATAATACAGCAATTATAGGAACAAGAGGGGGATTTATTTACAGTATTTCGGTGGAGTAATTATTTTCACCCTCAGAAAGCATCTATTAAATCCGCCCTATTGGTTAATACCACATTGATTCAACCGTTATAATGGATTCCTAGAATGAGGTGATTTGGAAATTACGTGATCACAATATTCTTTCCGCAATTAAAATGACCCAGCGGACA
>Ga0208975_1001186_pt1 | contig 11400 bp, 9 predicted proteins | sample GreLakmeER78MSRF_FD_187700 | JGI IMG/M metagenome (GOLD analysis project Ga0208975, IMG submission 187700) | Freshwater lentic microbial communities from great Laurentian Lakes, MI, USA - Great Lakes metaG ER78MSRF (SPAdes) | ecosystem: Environmental > Aquatic > Freshwater > Lake | place: Great... | reverse complement strand
AATAACTCAAATGCATTTACAAAGGATCAAACAGAACTTAAAAACTTCATTATGAGATCATATTTCGAATGGAAATTTTCAGTTCCTTATGATTTTGATATTGATGAAACGAAATATAAAGAATTTCAAGAAAAAATAAATGAGTTACCATCATTTGAAGCGGCCTTCGAAATTTACAAAGGACATTCTTCTGAATCAACAATAAATCAAATCTTACTCCGGCATTTACTGTATTGGAAACTTAGAAATTCAAATATATTTACAACAATTGGCAATATAAAAGAGTTTTCAACTTTTAAAAGGTTGCAAGAAAGAGCAAATACAATCATATCACAGACATCGAATAGAGAAATTCAGATTTTCAAAAAGGAAAATAGTAAAAAACTAAATTTATTTGGTGGCGCCCCCGAAGATGACGAAAAAGAGGAGAACCCCAAAGACACTGATCCCGCACTGCCCCCGGTGCCGTCTGCATCAAACCCGACGGCGGTTGTGAATGCGAGCAAGGAGGTGATGAAAGAAATATTGGAGAGCAAAAAAGAACTAAATTCGATTTATACCGCACTAGAGAATGCAGATACCAAATGGACTAAATTTAAAAACTATCTCGAGCCCTCTGCTGCCCCCCAAGGAGTCGGTGGCACTGAAGGCGTTGCCGCTGCGAGCGCAACTGAAGCCAAAACTGATGCAAAAGCTAAAACCGAGGCTGATGCAAAAGCTAAAACCGAGGCTGATGCAAACGCAAAAACCGAGGCTGATGCAAACGCAAAAACCGAGGCTGATGCAAAAGCTAAAACCGAGGCTGATGCAAACGCAAAAACCGAGGCTGATGCAAAAGCTAAATCAGAAGCTGATTTAGCGCGAGAAGTAACGGGTAACTATAGCTACCTATCAGAAGATGGAAAACGCATTATGGATGAGATTCAAAAGTTGGCAGAGGATCAGAAAGCCAAAATTCGCAAAGTGTTCAACCGTCTCACCAAAATCATAGAACGTGAGCCAAATTATCAAACCGAAAAGAAATTTATGGACATGACAAAACACCTTACAGAATCAGTTGAAGGATCATTTGGATCAACAGAAACAAAAGGCCTCATAAACGACATATCATCATATGTTACCGAAAGGGTTGGAACGTATAACGAAAAATTGGCATATGTGAAAAAGAAGGCACAAGGACTCAAAGAACAACGGGATTATGATATTAAAATGAAACAAGCAGATAATAAAGGTTATAACCTTGGTGCCGCTTTTGGTTATGGAAAACAAGGAGGCGGCAATCCGGTGGGTCCGGAGGTAAAGGAAGGGGGAATCACCATCAAAACCATGAAAGACAACATCCAGTCTATCATCACAAAGGTGATAAACCCATTAGAAGCACTTTACAAGACGCGTATCAATCCGGCATACGCCCTTGCAAACTCTATTTCACCCTATGATAACCTTTTCACCAAGATCATGTACGATTACAACAACATGCGCGACTCGGATGACATGAAGGCCAAACAAAATTTGGTGGATTCCATGCGGGCCAACAACTTATTGCCTGACCAGGTTCTTGCTGTAAATGGCACCGACAAGACCGTTTTCGTGTTTGTGTCGCTCTTTATTCGCCTCTTTGCCCTTTCGATCACCGAGTACCTCATCGAGCGCGGAACAATAAAAAAGATGTTTTATGCAGTGATATCTTATCTCTTGCTCTTTACATTTATCTTCATTGCCTTTGTGCTCTTTGTAAATCTGGACATGTACCGCTTGCGCATTGTGTTCAACTACGTCAATTTCCATAAAAACTCAGGATATGTCTATACATACCTTCTACTTCTATGGACCCTCGGAGCTTTCATATTCCTCATCATGTACAAGCTAAATTTCCCGAATTCCGGAGTAAGCACGACTGCCATCTCAGAAGAAGAAAAAGTACAACTCATTTCGCGTCTAGAAATCCTCACCATGATTGTGTGGGTAATTCTTTCGGTTATTGTTGCCGTTGCATAAAGCCGTTATTTTGTTTTGGTAGTGGATATTTCAAATATAATATTCCATTGTTTTGAATAATTCAAGAGAGAGCAGTTTGCGGCTATGATATGACTTTCAAATTTGATCAAGTTCTCATGCACATTCACGTCCAATACCTTTGTGCGCTTGAGGTCGCCCATGACACTTAGCCACGCCACATGCCCTGGTTTGATTCCGCCCATTCCCGTTCCCATTTCACATTTGTACATACCGTACTCGGAAATGTACTCGAGAACTTGACCATCGTCGCCCATCTCAAGGGGCATGCCGTCCGCACCTAAAATGCTCATGGTCCATGGAAGAGCAAGTGGTGTTGTGAATCCAAGAGAGTCCGATCCGGGCTTGAAGGTCACCCAATGTGCATGTGAGTGATCATGTTCGCGAAACAAATAGCTTTGAAAGATGTGACCGGTTGCCCCTTGAACCTGTACTACAATATACGGTGTATCATAACAAAACTCAGTGGGAATAAAGGCATACAGAATTTGAGTGCTTGTGTCCCTTATAAAAGGCACATTTTGCACACGTATCCCATTGCGTTCTTTAGAAGACATCCAATTGCGATCCCACGACCGCACAACAAACTCCTTTCCGCGCTTGATGGGTGCTTGCAGAAAGATAGTCGATGAAGATACCGTGGATGCTGATGCTTTTGTGCCAACCAACACGTCTGTCACGGACTTTAATGCGCTAATATCCTGTGTTGGAGGTGCATTCGTGATTGAGCGTTGAATCTCCAAATGCTGCAATCGGTCCATAAAAGATTCATCAGGACTATCGTCCTCCTCGGCTTGCGGCGGCGGTTGCGAAGGTTGTGCGACATGTGGTATTTGTGGTTGGGGCGGCGAGGCGGTCTGCGAAGCCTGTGAAGCCTGTGAAGCCTGTGTGATGCGTTGCTTGATGGATTCTTTAGCGGTTGAGATGATTCGGCGGTTAATATCCTCGACAGAGGTCGTGCGCATAAGCGCCGGGTTGGCACTTGCAAATCCACTAGCATGGTCCGTCACAACACCGTTGAGAATGCTCAGAGGGACGTCGGTGTTGTATTTATCTGCAAAAAAGCTGCGCAATATATTTGATAAAAAATCTATATTCGCTTTGCTCGTTAGTCCATTAGCATTCGCCATTATTCAGACGGTATCTTCTTTCTTTTAATGCCTTTTGATCGCCCAGCTCGCGCGCCGCCGCTTAGGGTGCTAACGCCGCTTTCATTGGGTCTAAATAGAATGTTGCGCAAAATATGCACCTTGGCATCGTTAGCATTAATTTTTAAAATTTTCTTTATGGACATGGATGGTTTCTCTAAGAGCTTGCGCAACAGTTTTATTTGAAAATTCATGGAGAACACACCACACTCAGTGTTATTGTGTTGATTTTGAAGCTCGTTAAAATAAAACGGCAGCTCCTTGCTATACAGTTTATAACATTGGGGATTTATGATAGTTTTTAAAAAATCACGAATCTCAGTCGTCGGCTCGGTTCCAACGCTATCATAGAAATAGGCGCCATATGATGGGAAATCCGGATTCACGCAAAGAAAAAGGCTCACCCAGTGCGAACCAGACTCATTGTGGTTGTCCAAGTTGATAATATACCCCAAATAATCAATGCCATCACTTCGCAACCGCTCGATGTTTGTGGTCTGAACTTCCGAATACACTTTGGCAAAATCCATTGGATACACACCCATAAGTTTGTACTTGAAATCCTTATTTTCCTCATATTGTTGCATTACCTTTTCAATGTCAAAGTTACTCAGCCACGCGTAGGGATTTTTCTTCCACTCGACAGGCATCAATGGGCGCAAAGCCTCCTCTCCAGCAGAAGACATCTTGAGCTTGTCCGCCCAGCACCATTGTTGATTGTCACCACATACCGGAGTGAGCTTTTCATTCAAAGCATCCAGTATTGCCTTCTTTGACTTGCGAGGTATGCTCGATATTTTTGAGCTCGCATGCGTTTCGTTCCAAGCCAATGCCATTTTCACAAGCTCCTCACGTGTGAAACAAGTATGATCTTTTTCAAAAACTGCCTCCCGCGCTGGTGAGCAATACAAAGCAGAAGGATCTGCCTTACTCTTCATCTACTATGAAGCCACAAAAATTAAAATAAATCATCGTCCAAGAAAGCAGCCAAGCGCAATTCCTAGCGAATTCATGACAATGTCTTCCCATCTCCCATACCACCAACCCGCCCCGTGGTCAGTATCAATACTATATGCACATTTTGACAAATAAAAGGGATGATCTTTGAATATAAATTCTATGAGCTCCCACAGCACGCCCATGCAAAAGATGAAGGCCCACTCGGCTGGAAATACGTAGGCCAACAAAAGGTAAAACATGAAATGGCTGATGCCCCATCCGTCCAAGAATCGATTCCAAGGATGGCCAAACGCAGACGCCGTCAAAGGATCTTTAAAGTCTGAGTTCTTGCATCGAAAAGTACCATATATGATGATTAAAAAGCTACATGCAAAACACGTGAGCACGATTTGCCATTTTGGCGAAGACAAGACGTACATCTATTAGATGGCCAACAAAGTTTCTTTGGCCCGTACTATCTGTCCTACTTTTACATTGAGCACATAATTTCCTGATGGAAACTCAATATCCACGCGAGAAGATAGCTTAATCATTCCCATGTAATCACCTTGTTTCACATGGCCGCCGCCAACTTGGGCATGATTCACAATGCGTCGTGCAATTTGACCTGCAATTTGCGTGATGCCCACAATTCCCTTCCGTCCCTCTAGTTTCACATGCATTCGCTCGTTATTTTTCGACTTCTCGAGCATGTATGCGGGTGCAAAAGAACCAGCCGTAAATATTTTCTCGACAACGCGACCATTGATCGGGTAATACTGTAAATGCTGGTCAAATATATTCAAAAATACAACAATTTTTGTACGTTGATTTTTTCCATCTACTTCAATGGCCTTTATGACGCCATCACATGGCGCAATAATACCCATCGTACTTTGCTCTGATAAATTCAACGTACGGTTGGGCACTCTGTAGAAAATCATCAAAGCTCCTATCAAAAAAACATACGTGGCCAAAGCCCAAATGCGATTTTGTTTAAAAATACAAAACACGCCGCATATGAGTGTTAAGATTATGAAAAGGAAACGACTTTCCGTAAAAAAAAGCGTACGAAACATTTACTTGTATGCAAGATAAAAATTGATCATAAAAGAAAAAGGTTACAGTATCTCGTATATGTAATTTCACAAACCTCTATTTTCCAGAGTTCAAGTGTGAGCGATTGGTTTAAAAAATTCCCGGGGTTATATTCCAGGAGAGCCCCCTTTATCGGATGGGTACAATGGACGACCTCAAGCAATTTACACACCGGTTTCGATGTGAGCGCGGGAGTCCATTCACACACACGAGTATCGGGAAGCCATCATATAGCATAAATGTACCTAACGAAAACTTAATCGATTTTTATAATGTTTATAAACGAGCAATGCAATCGGGGGTTTCTCTTCACCTAACCGAGAAACCAACGAATCCTAGTATTATGCGCGCCGACTTTGACTTTCGGTTCGCGCTTCCGGAGGCTAAGCCCTCGCCTCTTCCGCGAATGTACATTGACGCGGATGTTCAACGCATTCTTTCAGCCTACTTTGATGTTCTTTCGAGCGCTCTCGTCGTCCCCGACGAAGACTTTGTCGCATATGTGATGGAGAAGCAAAATCCAACAGAAAATCGCGGCAAGCTCAAGGACGGCATTCACATTATTTGGCCCAAGCTGGTCGTGAGCAACGATCTTCAGCATTGGGTGCGACGTAAAATCCTCGACCGTGCCACACTCGTTTTTACTGGGCTTCCTCTCACGAACTCCTTCGACGATGTCGTTGATTACCATATCATTGATAAATGCAATTGGCAAATGTATGGGAGCAGCAAGCCGGATATGGAGGCCTACAAGGTTACACAGATTTGGCGCTATGACCCATCTGACAAGAGCATGATCGACATGTCGGCACTTGTCGGTGTTGCCCCAGAAACAAACTATGTCGATATGTTCTCGATGCGCGCCAGTGCCGAACTCACAGAAATTCGCGATGACAAGGCCATTGAAATTGAGCAGTATGTGAAACACGTACTTCCTGCAATCGACGAGCGCCACAAGACAAAGCTCCACCAACAAATATTTGGCCAAAGCATCAATTATCTGCGCAATGAGGCGCCCGAGGACGAGTTGAAGCTTGCACGCGAGCTCGTTGCTAAATGCATTTTGCCGAATCGCGCAAACTGCTACGATGACTGGATTAAGCTCGGATGGGTCCTTCGCAACATTGACTACCGTCTCTTGGCTCAGTGGGTCGAATTTTCGCAAGTGAGCAACAAGTTCATCGGAGGAGAGTGCGAGAAATTGTGGGATCGCATGCGCGTGGATACGCTTGGGATGGGCACATTGCGATGGTGGGCAAAGAAAGACAATCTCCCAAAGTACAATGAGATATTGAGCGACAATGTCATCACGCTTATTGATCGATGTGCCGGGAGCGATGGCGCTCACTTTGATGTGGCACGGGTGGTGCAAGCGATGTACAAGGACACCTATCGTTTTACAACACGCGACATCTGGTACACATTCAAGCCGAGCCAGCATCGATGGGTGCGCACGAAGGAGGGACTCTATCTCCGCCTTCTCTTATCAAATGAGATTTGCACTAAATTTCTTGAGCGGGCTTTGCACTTCAATGCCGAAGCCATGCGCTACCCGGATAACCGCGATGTCTTTGAGGACAAATCGAAGAAGCTACAGTGCATTGGTCTTAAACTGAAAAATTGTGGCTTCAAGGACAGCATCATGAAGGAGTGCAAGTGTCTTTTCACGGATGAGAAGTTTGAGGAGGTACTCGACTCCCATGCACACCTCATTGGCTTTGAGAACGGTGTTTATGATCTGCGTATGCATGAGTTTCGCGAGGGCCTTCCTGACGACTATATTTCGTTCTCCACGGGCCGGCACTATGTCCCATACGATCCGCAAAATGCGGATGCGCGCGAACTCAATAAATTCTTCGACACGCTTTTCACGAACCCGAACGTCTGCCGCTATGTCAAGGACGTCCTTTCCATTGTTCTCGACGGCAGCGTGCGCCAAGAAAAGTTCTACATGTTCACAGGTTCTGGGTCGAATGGAAAAAGTAAGCTACTAGAGCTCGTTCAAAAGGCGATTGGCGAGTACTATTGCATTCTTCCCATTTCCCTTCTTACACAGAAGCGGGCGGCATCGAATGCAGCACAATCGGAACTTGAGCGCACCAAGGGGCGTCGTTTCGCGGTCATGCAAGAGCCGGGCGACAATGAGAAGCTCAACATTGGTTTGATGAAGGAGTTGTCAGGAGGTGATCGCATTCTTGCACGCGGACTTTTCAAGGAGCCCATTGAGTTTCGCCCGCAATTCAAAATGATCATGACATGCAATGAATTGCCCGAGGTAAGCTCGGACGACGGAGGCACGTGGCGCCGCATTCGTGTCATGGAATTTACTTCTAAATTTACGGATGCTCCAGACCCCGCTAACCCCAAAGAGTTCAACATTGATCTTGAGCTCTCGGAAAAATTCGACCGATGGGCCGAAATGTTTATCAGCATGCTCATTGAACATCACAAACATTTAGACCCAGCAACTATCCAAGAGCCGTTGGAGGTTCGCATTGCAACAGAGGGCTATAAGAAGAACAATGACATCATTGGCCAATTTATTGGAGAACGACTAATTCGCGACGCAACCATCACGACTCGTATTACCCTCAACAATATTTTCGGCGACTTCAGAAATTGGGCCATGAAAATTGCCAACAAAGGCAAGAAGATGCCGGACCGCAATCAATTCAAGGCATACATGGAAAAACAGTTTGGCCAATATCCATCCACAGGGTGGCGCGGTATTCGTGTTGTATCGGGAGAAGGCGACGATCAAGATTCAGAGGGCGACGATTAATATAAAAATTGACGGGACCCATTTAAAATTTTTTGTATATTGCATATTATTAGCATGGGCAGACACAATATCGAAACCGCTCTCTTTCATGTCTCTGACATGTTGGCGGACCGAAATGACGAGACGGCTTCATTTCGCGAAGAGCTCGAAAACATTCCCGATTGGGGTGTCTATCTATCTGAACAAATGCAACATGAGACAAATAAGACCATTGTGATAACTGCATTCACGAAGACGTTCGTTAAAAATCTCTCTAAAAATGAAACAATTTTTGCCGAGGGCACCAAAAAGAATTTCATCGTCGTCGTGCAAGACTCGAAAATGCTCTCAACGGCAAACATACAGGCATTTCAACAAAAGGACAAGGAGCTCCATGCCCAAGGAGGTATGCTCCAAATATTTACGTTGAAAGAATTGCAATACAACCCTTCGAAGCATATTCTCGTACCAAAACACGAAAAGGTCCGTGAAGATCAAATCAAGGACATCATGACTCGTTATCAAGTCAAGACCAAGTCGCAATTGCCGGTGATTATGAAAACAGATATGATGGCCAGGTGGCTTGGCCTGAAGCATGGGGACATTGTGTGTATTACGCGTCATAACGAAAATTCGGGCACCTATTATTATTATCGGTGCTGTGTTTGATCGATTTTCGACTTTTTTCTTAACAATTGTTAAGGAATGCCGCTAACGGATGAAGTCGTGAAAACGCCACTTATCGATTCTGTTTTATCAAAAGTGGAGTTTATGTCATTGAGTTTCTTTCCAACTGATGACGAAAAAGAAGCAACAGGGTATCTAAGCACTATGATCGACGACCGCCGATATGAGCCGGGGCTCGCTCTTTACTTATACAACCATTCACTGGCCGCCCCTGCCAATAAAGACGCAATGGATCATCATTTTGAAACACTGGAAGCTATTTCGGTCATCCCTACAACTACGGCATCTTTGGATGTATCAAAAACATCGGGGACCAAGTATGCTTACGAGCTTGACGGCAAATTGGTTGTTAAAAATGCAGGCACATATGTTTTTGCATTGAACACGAATGCACCTGCAGACATATATATTGATAACATGTTGGTTGCATCTATATATGGAGCAAGTGTTGCTAAGAATACCAATTTACTTGAACCCTCTCAAAATTGCAATTCCGTAGAGAAGAAACTGATTGCGGGCTTATACAACATACGTATCCGCTACTTTGCACAATCGCATGTAATTTACTTGAAGAGCTTGTTTCGTAACAAGGATGCCACTAAATTCACTGAAGTTGCCTGCGGGTCATTCATGTATGACCCTGCTGTTCTTTTAGCGGGAGAAGCCGATGACGACACCTCGTGGTCCGCAGACAATCTTATTCAAAACTTGTCGGACTATGAAGAGTTCATTAAGTACTTCAGTTCCACACATCGCGAAGACGCAACCCTCAAAACCTCGATCAAAACAACTGCGCTAAGCAATCTGTATGTATCGAACGACAAGGCTCCTTTTGTTGCACTAAGTGGTCTTGCTGAATTGGAACTACCGGTTGAAAATGACAGCACCTTGTTTTCGGACGCCGACATAAATTTTTCAGGGTTGATGGCCTCGATATCCGTGATATCAAATGGAAACCATGTAAGAAAACTATTAGACGAACTGAACCGTGCGAGAGTATCATATAACTTCTTGGATCCCGTGAATCTTGAGAAGTTCAACAATAAACAAGACATCATTCTTCCGATCTATACGCTCCATCAAGACACATTGACGCATGACACCGTGGAGATCACCGGTGGTAACTTGACTTCTGAATACTCGTATCTAAAGGCATATCTTGCATTTAATGCAGTTCAACAGTTCATTGTTCGTCGCAATTCGTTGTTAGTTGATCTCTTGATCCATATTTACACATCATTCTTCATCTATGAACTGATCTACTCACCTGCCGGCTCGGTTGATCAACAACAAATACTGAGCATCACAAAGTTCCTATTAAATAAGCTTGTCTTCCTCAACAATGAGTTTGATTCAATGTACCAATCAGGTAATGCGAACAAGATCATCCAAGATCTCTATGGTAAAATTCAGTTATACAAGACCAATGCCGGAGAGATCAATGATCTCAATGACACTATTAAAGATAGCAAAAGCACCATGATGGAGGAGTCGGAGCGACTAGTGCTTGAAGAGCAACAACACACAACCACCAAATCGGCATCGATCATAAGCATGGTTTTCGCAGCGTTGTTCATTGTCTTCTTTATTGGAATCGCACTCTTGCCCATGGATCAATCACAAAAGCGCATGTATGCCATCATTGGTTTGGCGATTGCTCTCATCTTTTGCATGATTCTCTTCTTTGTGCGTGAAAAGAAGATCGAGCGCTTTGTGGGCGAAGACGGCACCGCCGCCCCGAACAGCGTCAATGGCTTGGAAGATGATGAGGGTATTGAAGGCTTTGAGACGGTGAATCCCGACGAGCTTCAAACCTACTTGGCCGCAAAATCTGCGATGGAATTTGAAAAATACCTCATGGAAATGAGCACCCTTGATCACTTCACTCGCTATTTACAGAATACAATCAACCTTGCTTTGATTCTACAAACATCACAAACATACAACAACATTAACTACAGCACATCCAAGGAGCTTCAATACTTTATTAACACACAAACTCAGGTTGATAATGCATCCGCATCCTTGAAATCAAGACACCGCCTACATGACTTGCAAAGCAAAAAGCATCGCGCGGGTATTATGTTGTCCATTGCAATGGTTTTCATCGTGTCTCTCATGGTGACTCTGTATATTGTTGCAGATGGCAACGTCAAGGCAAGACAAGTGATTGTCGGCGCTGGCATTCTCTGCATCATTCTCAGTGTTCTCATGTACTTCCTAGAAGTCCAATCGCGTGTGCGCACAAATGCAGACAAGTACTACTGGGGACAACCGTCCCAGGACATGATCCATCAACTATAGGTAAAATACAAAACATGACATGTCGAGTATGTAAAAAAGATGTGCTGGTTGCCCGCCCTAGTTTAATTTTTCCATGTTGGAATAATACATTTCAATCTTATTTTCTGAAGCGATTCCCAAGTGTTCTATAAATGATGATGAGAGCATGTTATACTTATTGTTTTCATTCAATAAAATACTGACAATAATGTGGTACATGACCAGTAAGATAACTGACCACATTAGATTCCGTGTGCCCATGTAAAACATGGAAAGCAAAATGACAGACTGGGTGACAGGATGACGTATAAGCTCTTTTTGTGCATCCGTGAAGTCAAACGTTAGATGGCGTGCGCCTATTTGAAACATAAAAACGGATGCCGCATTAAAGATGTCCATTACTATTTCAAAAGAATTATTTATTAGTTGTGTATTAGTTGTGAATTAGTTGTGAAGAGAGTAGTACAG
>Ga0208975_1001184_pt1 | contig 11408 bp, 9 predicted proteins | sample GreLakmeER78MSRF_FD_187700 | JGI IMG/M metagenome (GOLD analysis project Ga0208975, IMG submission 187700) | Freshwater lentic microbial communities from great Laurentian Lakes, MI, USA - Great Lakes metaG ER78MSRF (SPAdes) | ecosystem: Environmental > Aquatic > Freshwater > Lake | place: Great... | reverse complement strand
GCCCGAACAACGTTTGATTTGGTACAGCAAACAAGGTCGAGTTCGGTTTGAAAAAACAGTGTCCTCACATGTGCGAAGTCTGAAAACTTTTTGCAGCAGTTGGATCGTTTCCTTCACAGCCCATGCACTGGGGTAAGGCCCAAAGTAGCGGTGTTTTTTTTCAACGCCCCCGCGGTAGTAGGCAATCCTTGAATACTCTTCTGCCTTGGCAACGGGCTTGTCTTCGCTCGGTGAATCGGAAGTTGGCTTATTGCGGCGGGTCACACCGGTGCCAGATACTTTGAGATAAGGGTAGCTTTTGTCGTCTCGAAACAAAATATTGAACTTGGGGCTCAATGTTTTGATCAAATTATTTTCAAGCAGCAAGGCCTCGGCTTCTGAACGGACCACGGTGGTTTGCATGCGCCTGATCTTGCTAATCATGTGGCCGATGCGGGTGCCGCCATGGTCTTTATGAAAATAACTGCTGACGCGCTTTTTTAAATTCCTGGCCTTGCCAACGTACAAAACCTGATCTTCCGCATCGAAATAGCGATAAACCCCAGGCAAGCTGGGAAGTGCGGCCACTTCGGCCAACAAAGATTCTGGGTGAACACTGGACATGGGGGCTATTGTGTCTCGAAGCGCGCGACAATATCACGCATGCAATGGGACATTTTTTGCCGCGTCATCGATAACCACGGAGATCTGGGGGTCTGTTGGCGCCTGAGTGCCGATTTGGCATCGCGCGGTCACAGCGTCAGGCTTTGGGTAGACGATTCAAGTGCGCTTGTTTGGATGGCACCCGATGCGACGCCCAATGCCGAGGGCCGAGTCCAATTCAACACGGCAACGGGAACCGTGGTGGTACGGGCTTGGCATGATGCCCTCGGTGGCATTGACCAGCCCTCCATCGTGTGGGTAGAAGCCTTCGGGTGCGAACTACCTGAGCACTTTGTCAATTGGGCGCATCAAAGCCAACCCAATGCAAATAGCCCCGCATGCCCCGTTTGGCTTAATTTGGAATACTTAAGCGCAGAGACTTATGTGGAAAAAAGCCACAAACTGCCCTCCCCCATCATGAGCGGCCTTTTGAAAGGCCGAACCAAATGGTTTTTTTATCCAGGATTCAATGACAAAACTGGTGGCTTGATTCGAGAGGCACGGGTTCTCGAAAAATTGGACGCCACTGCAACGCCAGCGTTTGATCAATCTGGCAGCAAGCCCTACCCTCAAAAAAGTACTCTTTTTTGTTACGAGCCAGCAGCCTTGGCAGAGGCCATCCAGTTGGTTTCGTTGAATTCGGGTGAACACCAATGGCAAGTGGCGCATGGGCGAGGCGCTTTGGCCTTCGAGAACGCATTGCACACTTTGCCAAGCCATGTTGAGCGGCCTTCACATCAGTTCATCCAGCCTCTTTCTCAAACAAAATTTGACGAACTTTTAAATTCGAGTGACTTGAATTTCGTCAGGGGCGAAGACTCTTTGGTCAGGGCGCTCTGGGCTGGCAAGGCCTTTGTTTGGCAAATTTACCCCCAAGACGATGGCGCTCATGGCCCCAAATTGAATGCTTTTTTAGACTGGCTCGATGCGCCAGAAAGCCTACGCCGCTTTCACCTTGGCTGGAATGGACTTTCTCAAGAACCCTTGCCTGAGGTGGACCTGCCCGCTTGGCAAGCTTGCGCAATGGCTGCGCAAGCGCGTTTGGTGCAACAAATGGATTTGGTCAGTCAATTGCTTCAATTTGTTGAAGAAAAGCGCTAAGATCATGGGCTTTGGGACAACATTGGACAGATTATGAAAGTAGCTCAAGAAATTCGCGTTGGTAACGTCATCATGCAGGGCAAAGACCCCATGATCGTTTTGCGCACTGAATACAGCCGCGGCGGCCGCGGTGCGGCCACCGTTCGCATGAAGCTCAAAGCCTTGCTGAGCAATATGGGCACCGAGTCTGTTTTCAAAGCCGACGACAAAATGGACCAAGTGATCTTGGATCAAAAAGAGTGCACCTACTCTTACTTTGCCGACCCGATGTATGTTTTCATGGACACTGAATTCAACCAGTACGAAGTTGAGTCCGAAAACATGGGCGATGCCTTGCACTACCTAGAAGACGGCATGTCCGTTGAAGTGGTGTTCTACGACGGCAAGGCCATCTCTGTTGAACTGCCCACCAGCGTAGAACGCGAAATCACTTGGACCGAGCCAGCCGTTAAAGGCGACACCTCTGGCAAAGTGCTCAAGCCCGCCAAAATTGCCACTGGCTTTGAAGTGCCCGTGCCTTTGTTGTCAGTCAAGGTGACAAAATTGAAATTGACACACGCACAGGCGAATACCGCAAGCGCGTTTGATCAACTTTTTTCAGTGGCCCTGGCCACTGCGCAACAAGACCTCTTAGGAGGTCTTTTTTTTTAGGGGGCAGCAGGCGTTTCCGATTTGGGGCGCAGGCGCCAAGCTTGCGGCGCGCCACTTGCCACTGCTGAACCCACAACCCAAAAGACCACAGACACCCCTACCACGGCACCAGCAGCGCCAAAAATAAGGGGCATCAAAACGCTAGAGGCATTGACCGTCATGATTCGCAAACCCAGTGCTTCGCCCTGTCGATGTGCGGGTGTGATTTGGTGCAAAGTACTCATGATCATCGGCTGAACCACACCTAAAACCAAACCCAAACAGACCGAACAAATACCCATGGCCAATGCAGAATCAACCATGGGATAAATAGCAAAGATGAGGCCTGCGCAAATCATGGCGCCTGTGAGCAATCGATATTCTTGAAGGTGCCGCGCAACCAAAGGCAAGATCACCCGAATCAGGGCTGAGGCCACAGCGAAGGAACCCAAAATAGTACCAACCACCGATGCACTGAGGCCGCGTTCGTGTCCTAAGACTGGCACCACAAAGGTGTGAATGTCCCAACAAGAAGACAACAACCAATTGACCAACAGCAGGCGCTGCATGAGCGGCTCATGCAGCAAGTCCCATACACGCCCATTGGCATGCTCAGGAAGTTGAGGAGGAATGGGTTTTTCTTCAATGTTGCGAATCCATAACCACGCCAGCAGAGGAAAAAGGGTCAGCATCACAAACGTGGCGCGAAAGCCATCGGCATCGGCTGGCATGGCGCCCGCATGGTCAATCATCAAGCCCGCAAAAAATGGTCCTATGAAATTAGAAGCAGCGGGGCCAATGGCCAGCCAACTGAATGTTTCTTTCAGCTGGTTGGCATCGGCTGAAATTCGGCCTACGTGCCTTTGCAAAGCAATGACAGTGATACCCGTAGCCCCTCCAGTGGCAAGGGCGCCTATGCAGAGAACAGGAAATATGGGCCAAATGACGGCCAGTCCTGCGCCAAAACAAGCCATGACCACACCGATTTGCACCGGTCGTTTCAAGCCATGTCGATCTGTGAATCGACCAGCTGGAATGGCCATGAATACTTGCGTGACAGAAAACAGCGCCAACAAAACACCCACCGCCATGGTGCTGTAACCTTGTTGAAGCGCAAGAAGCGGTGTCGTCATTCGCATACCTGTCATACAGGCATGCAGAAAAATCTGCCCCGTAATCAGCTTAGCGAGTTCACGCTTCACTGGTTTCGCCGTCACTGACATCGGCTTCATGTGGCAGCAAACCTGCCGCTTGGCCTTCAGGCAATGCTTCCACTTGGCGCAATGCGCGGTGCATCACATTGCTTCGCGTTTGCGCTTTGTCTAGCGTGTTCAAAACTGTTTGAGTTTGTTCTTTGACTTTGGCCAACACGTCACCAAACTTGCCAAATTCTGTTTTGACGGCGCCTAAAACTTGCCAAACTTCGCTGGAGCGTTTTTCGAGTGCCAAGGTTCGGAAGCCCATTTGCAGAGAGTTCAACATGGCCATCAGCGTTGTAGGGCCCGCTAGGGTGACTCGGAAATCACGTTGCAAAGATTCAATCAGACCGGGTCTGCGCAACACTTCGGCATACAAACCTTCTGTGGGAAAGAACATGATGGCGAAGTCTGTGGTGTAAGGCGGCTCGACATATTTCTCAGTCATGGATTTGGCTTCTAAACGAACCCTCGCTTCTAATGCTTTGCTGCAAAGGTCTGCCTGAATGACATCGGCCCGCGACTGTGCATCTAGCAGGCGCTCGTAGTCTTCGTTGGGAAACTTGGCATCAATGGGCAACCAAACGGGTTCGCCATCATCGGATCTGCCTGGCAATCGAATGGCAAAGTCCACACGGTTTTTGCTACCTGGCCGTGTGGCGTGTTGCGTTGCATACTGATCAGGGGCCAACACTTGCTCTAGCAATGAAGCCAACTGGGCTTCGCCAAACATACCGCGAGTTTTGACATTGGTGAGCAAATGCTTCAGGTCACCCACACCCTGCGCCAAGGTGTTCATTTCACCCAGACCTTTGTGCACCTGCTCCAAACGGTCGGCCACTTGCTTGAAACTTTCGCCCAAACGCGCTTGCAAGGTGGTCTGTAATTTTTCGTCCACTGTTTGACGCATTTCATCGAGCTTGGCGGTGTTGCTTTGTTGAAGCTGCGCCAATTGCGTTTCCAGAGTGCCGCGCATTTCTGTGAGGCGTCTGGCATTGGTCTCCGATAATTGCTGCACCTGAAAGGTGAGCGTGTCAGAAAGTGTTTTTTGCAACAAAGCCAACTGTTGTGCAAACGCATCCATCTGGCCGTTTTGGGTTCGGGTGGCTTCTGCGCCTTGTTGAACCAAACTTTGCTGGAAGGTGCCTAAAGTTTGAATCAGTTCTTGGCGCCCGCCTCTGGCAGACTCGTTGATGGCATTGCGAAGTTCCCGCTCCAATCTCTCATTGGCCAGCTGGAGAGACGAGGTCAATTGCACCAACTCTTCAGAGGCTTGGGAGCCTTCTCGACGTTGTCGCCATAACGAAAACAGCAGACCCAGCGTCAAAAAACTGATCGCGATGAGAATCCAAATTAGCATACTGCTGTCCATGTGTGAATGCCGTTTGATTCAGTGTTTGATCAAGCAAGTTACTTATTTAGAAGTAACCTGGTTAAGAGGTGTTAGAGCCTTGCCAGAGGCAAAGAAAGAAACCAAATTATCGGCAGCCAGTTGCGCCATGGCCAAGCGCGTTTTGACGGTTGAGCTGGCGATGTGAGGGGTGAGCACCACATTGGGCACCGTCAACAGCGCAGGATTGAGCGCAGGCTCAGCTTCAAAAACATCCAGACCCGCTGCCGCAATTTGTTTGTTCTTCAATGCGACCGCTAGAGCTGCATCGTCCACAATGCCACCGCGGGCAATATTGACCAAGGTTGCTGAGGGCTTCATAGAACCTAACTCTTTGGCACCAATGGTGTGATGTGACTCAGCACTATAGGGCACCACCAACATGACATGATCGGCTGTGCTTAAAAGTTCTTCTTTGCTAACGTAAGTCGCCTTGCACGCAGACTCAAGGTCTGCACTCAAGCGGCTTCGGTTGTGATAAATCACTCGCATGCCAAATCCATGGGCCGCCCGCTTGGCAATCCCTTGACCAATGCGCCCCATGCCAATGATGCCCAGCGTGCTGCCATGCACCTCGGCCCCTGCAAACATGTCATAGCTCCACTTCGTCCACAAGCCCTGGCGCAAGTAGTGCTCGCTCTCGGTGATGCGTCTGGCAGTGGCCATGAGCAATGCAAAGCCAAAGTCTGCCGTCGTTTCCGTTAAAACATCTGGCGTGTTGGTAGCCAAGACACCTGCTGCCGTCATAGCAGGAACATCAAAGTTGTTAAAGCCTACAGCCATGTTGGCCACAATTTTGAGTTGAGGGTTGGCTTGCAAAAGTGCGGCGTCAATGCGTTCACTGCCCGTGGTGAGAGCGCCCACCTTGCCGTGCATTTTTTGTTTCAAAACTTCAGCAGACAACACCTCGTCCGACTGATTGCTTTCAACTTGAAAATGCTGCGAAAGCATCTCAAGCACTTCAGGAAAAATAGCGCGTGCGACCAAGATAGAGGCTTTTGTCATGTTCGAAACCATATGAACGTCATCACAATAAACAAGGGAATTAAAACGCAAGTGGACCAAGCCATGTAGCCAAAGAAGCTTGGCATCTTGATGCCGCGGTCTTCCGCAATGGCTTTCACCATGAGGTTGGGCGCGTTACCGATGTAACTGTTGGCACCCATGAACACTGCACCTGCAGAAATGGCCGCCAAAGTAGGCGCCAAGGTGGTCATCAACACCTGCGCATCGCCGCCTGCAGTGTTGAAAAATACCAAATAAGTGGGCGCATTGTCGAGGAACGAACTGAGCAAACCCGTGATCCAAAAATACATCATCACATTGGGCGAACCATCTGGATTGGTGACGGCGGACACCACCGCACCAAACGGGCCATTGACGCCTGCTTTCAACATGGCAATGACAGGAATGATGGTTAAAAAGATGCCTGCAAAAAGTTTAGCGACCTCTTGCATGGGACCCCAGCCAAATTGATTGTCGGCATGCACTTGCGATGGTGTGAGCTTGAGAGAGATGAGAACGATCAGCAAAAGTCCAGCATCTCGCACCAAGCTAGGCAAGCCCACTTCAGTGCCTGCCACATCGAAAGCCACTTCGGATTTCCAAAGACCGCTCATCAAGACCAAAGCCACCACACCAGCTAGCAGGACAAAATTGATTTTGCCATCAAAGCCAATTTGACGTGAATCTGGCGTTGGGTCAATGACCTGGACCTCTTCGCGCTTGTGGTAGTACCAAGAATCCAAAATGAAAAATATGACCAGCAAAGAACCCATTAAGAATAGTGATTCTGGAAAAATGTTTTTCAGCGTCCAGAAAAAATCAACCCCTTTTAAAAATCCCAAAAACAAGGGCGGGTCTCCCAAGGGGGTGAGAGAGCCACCCGCGTTGGACACAATGAAAATGAAAAACACAACCACATGCGCCACATGTTTGCGGTTGTCATTGGCTCGGATGAGCGGGCGAATCATGAGCATGGATGCGCCCGTGGTGCCCATGAAGCTGGCCAAGAATGCACCGATGGCTAGGATGGCTGTGTTAAGGCCAGGGCTGCCATGCAAATTGCCACGAATAAAAATGCCACCAGAAACTGTGTACAAGGCTGTTAAGAGAACAATGAACGGAATGTATTCTGCAAACAGCGCGTGAATCAAATTCGAGCCAGCCAAATTGGCGCCAAATATGAGCGCAAACGGAATGAAAAATGCCAAGGACCACGCAGCAACCACCTTACCGTAATGGTGGTGCCAAAAATGGGGGGTTAAAAGGGGCATCAGGGCAATGCAAAGCAAAATGCCAGCAAATGGAACGCCCCACACAGCGGTCAGTTGAGCGCCATCGAATTCTGCAGCAAAGGCAGCACTCGGGGCACTCAAGCAAGCCAAAGAGATGAGGCGCATGAGCCAGTGAGAAAACAAAGATTTCATGTCACAGCACTTTCTTCAAACAATTCATGGGGCTATAGATTGGCAAACTTCAGGGACTTGGCGTAATTTCAAAAACTTGAGCAAGGTAAGCCAAATACTTCTCATCATCACACATGCCTTTGCCTGGTGAGTCTGACAATTTGGCAACCGGTTGATCGTTGCAGCGGGTCATTTTGATCACAATTTGAAGAGGCTCATAGCCCAAATCATTGGTCAGATTGGTACCAATTCCAAAAGCCAGCATGCAGCGGCCATTGAACTGTCTGAACAACTCAATGGTCTTGGGAACCGTAAGACCGTCACTGAAAATGAGTGTTTTGGTGAGCGGGTCGACTCGATGAGTCCGGTAGTGCGCAATCATGCGTTCGCCCCACATAAAGGGGTCGCCACTGTCATGACGGGCACCGTCAAACAGCTTGCAAAAATACATGTCAAAGTCGCGCAGAAAGGCATTGAAGCCATAAACGTCGCTTAATGCAATGCCCAAGTCGCCTCGGTATTCGCGGGCCCACGATTCAAAGCCAAAGACTTGACTGTCGCGCAGCCTAGGTCCCAAGGCTTGGCACGCCTGCAAATATTCATGGGCCATGGTTCCCAAGGGTGTCAAGCCAAGCGTGTATGCAAAATACACATTGCTGGTTCCCGCAAACTGCCCTGACTGGCTCGACCCCAAGCGCCCCGTCAAAACTCTGAGGACCTCTTCATGCCAAGCTCTTGAAAAACGGCGACGTGTGCCATAGTCGGCAATCTTGAGTGCCTTTAAATCATCCGCTTGCAATTGCTTGATTTTGGTGTCCAGTCGTTGCCGGCCTTCCATCAAATCAGGCAAGCGCTGCGTATTTCTAAAATAAACTTCGTTGACAATGGCCAACACTGGAATTTCAAACAAGATGGTGTGAAGCCAAGGTCCTTGAATGATGATCTCAATTTCACCCGTCAAGCTGGGTGTAACTTGGATGTATTTTTCGTTCAGTCGAAACAAACCCAAAAAATCTACAAAGTCACTTTTGACAAAGCGCAAAGAACGAAGGTAGGCCAATTCGTCTTCTTTGAAATGCAAACTACACAGTGATTTGATTTCGCTGCGAATTTCATCTACGTAAGGCGCTAGCTCGACACCAGGATTGCGACACCGAAATCGATATTCCACTTGTGCACCAGGAAACTGATGCAGCACCACCTGCATCATGGTGAACTTGTAGAGGTCTGTGTCCAGCAAACTGGTAATGATCATGTCAAAAGGGGCTTATTGATAGGGTTGACAGAAGTGTACGTGAAGCCAGTCAATTTAGAGGCTCAGAGGTATCAGGATAAACGTGGTGATCAGGCTCATTTCAGTCCTGAATCACCCCACCTGACAAGGTCAACTCCTTGTCCGCCAGACCAGTCAGGATTTGGTTTTGCTCAGCAATTAAAAATGTATAACCCTGCGACTTCAGCGCTGCCAGAGCCCGCGCTATGGCCAGAACCAAAATGGGTGCAATGCCCTCGCAAGGCTCATCCAAAATCAGCACATCGGCCTGCGTCATCAAGGTTCTGCCAATGGCCAGCATTTGCTGCTCTCCCCCACTCATTTGTGCAGCGGGTCTCTCAAGCATGCTTGACAAGCTTGGAAACAATTCCAAAACTTCTTGTAACTGCAGACCAGGCTGTCCATGAGGCCTGTGTTTAGGCTGGTTGGGCGTGGCAATTTCTAAATTTTGACGAACCGTCAGAGCAGAAAATAGCCGGCGATCTTCAGGCACATAGCCCAATCCCTTGAGGGATCGCTCATGCGGCTTCAATGAATGCAAAGCTTGGCCTTGCCAGAGTACGTTGCCCGTCGACTGCGGCATCAGTCCCATGATAGCTTTAAGCAAGCTCGATTTCCCGGCGCCATTAAGCCCTCGAATCAACAACATGTTGCCTCGAGGTACAAGCAATGACACATTGAACAAGACTTGGGCTTGTCCATAACTGGCGTTGAGGTTATGAATCTCAAGCACGAACAGGCTCCTTGCTCAGAGAAAAGGTTTGACCTAAATATCTTTCACGCACCTCTTGATTGGCAGCCACTTCTTGCGGCGACCCTTGCGCGACCAGTTGGCCATCGATCAAGACCAAAACACGATCGGCCACACCAAACACCGCGTCCATGTTGTGCTCGGTATACAAAACCGTCGCACCCAGATGGGCCATGCGTTTGACGCGCTCCATCATGTCGGCTCGCTCTTCAGGTGCAAGTCCTGCAGCAGGTTCGTCAAGCAACATCAGACCCTGACTGGCGTCGGGCAACCCTGCCATGGCCATGGCCAATTCCAAACGTTTTTTGCCACCGTATGAAAGACGTGCCGCAGGCGATCTAAGCATCTCTTCACCCAGATCGCTCAATCCAGCTTGAAATAGCCAATGCCTTGCTTCGTCAAGCAAACATTCAGCCAAGAGGTCTCGCATTGAAACGCCACGCGAGGCCTGCAAGACCAATTGCAAATTCTGAAGGACTGTGAGCGCTTCAAACACTTGTGCCACTTGAAAAGTTCTGGCTACACCCAAACGGGTTCGCATCTCAACCGTTGACTGCTGCAAATCATACCCACGCCACACTAGGCTTCCCGCTAGCGCTTTTTGCTGGCCCGCCAAACAAGCAAAGCAGGTTGACTTGCCTGCACCATTAGGTCCGATCAGGGCCACACATTCACCAGCTTGTAGCTCAAAGCTCACGCCCCTGAGTGCTTGGACACCGCCATAGTTTTGCCGCAGCCCCTCGACTCTCAAGACGATTTTCATAGGGTTCTACGACCCGTGTGTTTTTCAAATTTTTTGAGACCCAAAATTCCCTCGGGTGCAAAGACCATCAAGAGCATGATGAGTAGGCCCAAACCGCCTCTCCAGTATTCAAAGTATCGTCCTATTTCTGAGCCCCCTCCCACCAAAAATAGACTGCCTGCAAATGCACCCCAAAGCTGATGCACCCCACCCAATAAAACGACCATCAGGGCATCTACTGAATTGGAAACAGACGCCACAGAAGGGAAGACAGCGCCTTTGCTCATGGCCCACAAAGCGCCCGACAAACCCGCCAAGCCAGCGCTCATTAAAAATACACGCTGGTTCAAGTTGGCGACATTCAGTGCGCTGGCTTGCGCCCTTTGAGGCGCATCGCGCCCAGCCTGCAAGGCTGCCCCAAAACTAGATCGAATCAGTCGAGAGAATCCGAACAAGCTCACAAAGCACAACAAAATAAGGACAACTTGAAAAATCCAACGCGACCTGCCGTCAAAAAATTGCAAGCCAATCAAACCGTTGTCGCCTCCCGTGAAGGACACCCATTGACTGGCAGTGGCCCACACCATTTGGGCAAAAGCCAATGACAGCATGGCCAAATAAACGCCCGTACTGCGCTGAAGTAATTTGCCCATACAAAGTGCTGCCAAGAAGGCAGCCGCCACGCCCGCTATTGCAGCCATGATCGCACTGAAGTGCCAATGCAAATGACTTAATGCCGCAGCATAAGCACCCAGGCCAAAATAAGCTGCATGGCCAAAACTGACCCACCCTGACAAGGCCATCATCCACTGCAAACTGAGACCAAAGAGCATCATGATGAGCAAATTTTCCAAGACACTTTGCGTGTATTCACCAGCAGTGAGCAGGACGATGCCGCTAGCGGCCAATACCACCCAGCCACTCCATTTGAAAAATTGATTGTCACCCCCCAATTGAAATGGCGTGACCTTTTCGCGGGGCGCCGCACCTGGCAGTTCTCCCATCAAGCCTTGGGGCCTGACCGCCAGCACCAAGGCCATGGTTAAAAACACCAAGACCAAAGTGGCCTGCGGAAAAAAGTGAATGCCAAAAGCATGCACACAGCCAATCAAGATGGCTGCAAAAAAAGCGCCAGCGATGCTCCCCAGACCGCCCATCACCACCACCACAAAAGTCTCGACCACCATTTGCAAGTCCATTTGCAAATTAGCAGGCTCTCTTGGCAATTGCAAAGCGCCCGCCAAACCAGCAAGGCCACAACCCAAAACCACCACA
>Ga0208975_1001183_pt1 | contig 11410 bp, 11 predicted proteins | sample GreLakmeER78MSRF_FD_187700 | JGI IMG/M metagenome (GOLD analysis project Ga0208975, IMG submission 187700) | Freshwater lentic microbial communities from great Laurentian Lakes, MI, USA - Great Lakes metaG ER78MSRF (SPAdes) | ecosystem: Environmental > Aquatic > Freshwater > Lake | place: Great... | reverse complement strand
TTGAACCACCCAACTACTACCAGAACCTGATACAACTTGAAGTTGATTAAAGTAAGCACCATAAGGTGCGGTAGAGGTAGGATAAGCAGTATCAAAAACAGATTTTGTATAAGTAATAATCGTTCCCACACTCATAGCACCTGTTGCGGTTGAAGTAAGTGTGATAGTTGTTCCTGATTGTGTAAATGTTCCAGTCCATACAACAGCGTATGTGTAGTTTGTATTTTGTCCTTGTGAGTTTGTTGTCCCACATACAAATTGAGGTTGATTTAGAATGCCAAAAGCATTTGTTAATGCACCTCCGTATGATAATCTACTATTTAAAGTCATACCTCCTCCTCCGCCACAACCACCAATTCCTTTACTCCAACCAAGAGTAGGATTTGTAGCATCACTACCTGAATTACCACCACCACCCATAGTATAGACATCGCAAAATTGAGTTCCAGCAGGAGTTGATAGGACGCTCCAAGTAGCAATAGGGTTTGTCTGTAATGGAGATATACCTGCCGATGAGATAATAGGTGTAATAGCAGAACTACCACTAATAGCACTCTGAACCCAAGCAGTAGTCGGTATTTTATTTGTAGCATCTGTTGAAAGAGGCTGTGTCGCACTTGTTGTTATAGGAGCAACATTATTAAAATATTGTGTGCCAGTCCAGGTATTGTTTAAAGGTAATAAATTGGGTGTAGATACAGAAGCGGTATATTGTTTAGTAGTGTCAGGAAACTCTAAATAATTAGTTGAGGCAGTTCCAGACATTATGATATTTCCAGCAAAATCAGCAGTTCCATTTGTAATTGTGTCTTGTAATGTTTCTAAACCTTGTGCGACAGGGAACTTTAAGTATCTTAAATCCGCTATGGCTGTCGTCAGAGTTGTTGCCATCGTCTCCCAATTTGTGGGATTGAATACAGAAAGAGGTTCAATAAAATTAGGTGGTGGATAAGTTGCCATATTTATATAAACTATTGAGAAATTAATTTTATTTATTTTCTATTTAATATATATAAAATGGATAGAAAGAAGAAAGAACCTAAATCCTCATCACAAGCAGAACTCAAAGATTGGTATAAGGAGATGCCTAAAAAGTATCTCCTAAAACAACATAATCCTAATTTTGATAAGCACGGACTTAAACTTCCATTTAGAATGTTAATTGTCGGTAATTCAGGTGCAGGAAAAACTCAAACACTTTTAAATATCATATACAATATGGGTTCAACATTTCAAAACATTATTGTAATTACGAAAAACAAGGACGAACCGCTATATAACTTTATTGAAGACAAAATGGGAGAGCAAGGATTACAGATTTTAGAAGGAATTGATAATGCCCCCGATTTAGATAGTTTAGACAAAGACGAGCAGACACTAATTGTAATGGACGATTTAGTTTTAGAGAAAAATCAGTCAGCATTAGAACAATACTTTATAAGAGCAAGAAAATTAAATTGTTCGCTAATCTATATTTCGCAGTCCTATTACCGAGTGCCAAGAATTATTAGACAAAATCTTAACTACCTTGTTATTAAACAATTGAGTTCTTTAAAGGATTTATATAGGATTATGAGCGAGTATAGTTTAGGAGTAGAGAAACCTCAATTGGGAGATATGTATAAGTCAGCAACTGGTTCTAAACAGGATTTCCTTTTAATAGATATGGATACTGACCCTACTAATAGATTTAGAAAAAACTTTAATGAAATATTTGATATTTCTTAAAAATATTACAAATTGTTTATAGATTTTATTTTCTTACTATAATCTATAATATGCTACTCCGCAATTTTAAATCCCCCTCTGATGAAATCGCTAAACGCAATTTAGCAAATGAACTTTTACAGGTAGAGATTAACAACGCCTCTATCTACGATGAGAGATTAGGAAAGTATCAAGATAAAAACGCTCCTCCTCCTGTCCCTCCACAATACAAATCACAAGATGACATTTTAAGGGATACAATCAAGTTAGAGCGTGATGCAATTGACGGCATAATGGATATAGGATTTAGTTATAGTGATGCCTCACAGATAGTGTCAAAAGTAGGACAAGGAGAACAACTCATTCAACTCGTTCAAGGTCTGCCATTTATTAAGGGTGATATTTTAAAGAAGTTTAATCCAAAACTAATTAGCACCTCATTCTTTGAAGGCTATTTACAAAATTATTTTGATGAGATTGGTGTATCATTCGGTTTCCAATTTGATAGAGCAGGTGGAATGGATGTTGCTAATTTAAGCGAAATCAAACAGATTTTACCTCAAAAAGACGCTGTTGAAGGTCTGATACAATTAATAACTACTTTACCTATGGCGAGTGATATACAAGATGAGATATTAAGACAATTACAAAACTATACCTATGTAGCACTCACACCAGCAGAAGAAATGAAACTAAACACAGGTGAAATGACAGCAAGAACAAGACAAGGGTTATTTAAACGAATTAAAGATGTTATTGTGAAAGCAAGTATTCCCGCACCAATTGAGATAAGTCAGGCATCTCAAATGCTTATCCGCTCACGAGATAAAGGTGATACTGAACCATTATTCAATCAATTAGGAGTTTCTCTTGCTAATAGAGTTTCAGGTATGACAAAAACAAAACTCAAACCACTTGAAAGCATTAGAAACGATATAAATATTGAAGTTCCAAGTCAAGAAGGAGGGATAGAGGAAATAACATTAGGAATAGACGAGGACGAAGACCTTGAACCAAGCGATTTCAAATTACCCACTCTATCACAGGAAGAAATGATGGATTATTTAAAAAATGTTGATGATGTTATAAAGAGTTCAGGAGACGAATATGAAATTAGAGGTGTTATGGAAAAGGCAGTTAGAAATGTATTGAAAGCGTTTCCAGATATTACAGATAATATAAATGAGAGCCCACTTAACCCCGATACATTAAAAAAAGAAAAAAGCAAAGGATTTAAAAAGACAGGTAAGGAGTTCTCAACTGAAACAAGCGAATTAATACGAGAGTTTATTAATTTAATGAGAGACACAATAAATACACAGAACACAACTGCGAAAAAAACTATTCAAAAATACATTCCAAAAGCACACAAATATTATGAACGAGAAGAAGGTAAAGATGCTGACGGCAGAGCATACAGAGTAGGTTTCGGTGTAAAATCTAAAACAGCAACCAATCACTTTGTAAGAGAAGTAGATAGTTCAAGTGATGAAGAAGTAAAGAAAGTTGTGAAGAAGAAATCAAAGAAACCTCTTGGAAGCGACCCAGCAACTTACACACCTGAAAAAGCAATTGGAGCAGGATACATTCACAAACGCATACCAATCAAGAAAATCGTAGGCAAAGGTATAGAAGTAGAAGAACAGCCAACATATAGAACATTTGGAAAATATGTGATGCATATCCCTCATCTAACAGAGAAAAATGTTTTAAATATAAAGTATCCGAGTTTAGGGTCAATACCAACAATTAAACCTATGACTATAAGTGAAGACTACAAGGACTTCATTATTGATGTTATGAATACAAGCAGGGTTAATGATAAAGCATTTAACGCACTATCCAATCACGAACAAAAACATTTTGAAAGAATTACGAAAGGTGCTGGACTAATAGATACATTTAAATTAAAGCGTTCAGGAGATGATGAAGAAAGGAAGGAAGTTGATAGGTTCAATCTTTTAAGGGGTAATTATTTAGGTGGGAATAACAGCGACGATGTAGTTAAGGAACTCAAAGGACTTGTGGTTAAGTTTATTAATGATGGTAGAATAGCAAGACAGGAAGGACTTAATCTATTGATGGAATTGTCAATTTAAAATATTTTCAAATAGTTTAGCAGATTTTTTTATATCTATATAATATAAATATGAAGACACTTATTCTTAATGCTTCTAATGTGGTTCAAGACGAAACTAACTCAAAGTTTGTATATATATTCCCTAATGGAGGTTATGAGTTTAAAGACGATTATATAGCGGTTGCTGAACTATCTATGTATTTCTCCGCTTTCAATATCACAACAGGATATAACAATAAGTCATTTAGTTATATATGGGTAGATGGGACAACACATACAATTAACATACCAGATAGTTTTTTACAGGTTGTGGATATAAATGCCTTTATGCACTCGGTAATGTATGCGAATAAACATTATCTCACCACATCAACAGGTCAGATTATATATCTATTGGAAATGGTAATTAATCAACCCTTATACGCAGTTCAGGTTAATAGTTATGTTATAAGTGTAGCACTCGCAACAACGAATGTTTGGACTTTACCAGCAGGTGCTACTTGGGTTCTTCCTACAAGTCTTATATTACCTTATCTCGTAATACCATCAACAAACAATTTTGGAAAACTAATTGGCTTTGCACCAGGTCAGTTTCCATCAGGAACTATTACAGGAATACCACCAGCACAGGTTCAGACACCAGCATTTACATCAGCACAAAGCACACTATCAACAACAGCACCACAAATCACACCTTATAGTTCTTTCCTCGTATATTGTAGTTTAGTAAATAACAGAGCAACAATTCCTAACCAACTTATATTTAGTTTCACACCAAAGGACGCTACATTCGGTGCTTTACAATCGTATAGTCCTAATGCTGAATTAGGTTGGAATAAGATTGAGAATGGTGTGTATAATCAATTTGTAGTTGAGTTTAGAGACCAACTTGGGAGACCAGTCTTTTTTAAAGACCCTAATACACTAATCACTCTATTAACAAAGAATAAATATGAAATGGGATAATTATTTTCTATATATTGTATATAATGAGAGTAATCGGTCGCACAAATACACCTGGCGGGTTTAGCATAAAACGAACGAATGGGGGTATTCATCGTTTGTCATCTACTACAACTACACAAGGAAAAGGTTTAACAAAAGATTTCTATGATAAAACGGAAGTCAGACACCCTTTCCAAAGTTTAGGAAAAGTTAATCAAAAGAATACACTTGAAAGTGTCAAGATTAAATCTTCTAATCCAAAGAAGTATATATCCTTTAATATGTGATTTTATAGGATTATTTAGGCGTTTTTATAAATTATTTTCTGTATATAATTTATAAAATGGATAATCTCGTATTTGACGAAGCAGTTAATTCTACCATAGACCAAAGTGAGTTCATCTCCAAAAAGTGGATTTATGTTAATGACAACAACTCCCAGAACTATTCTTCACAGATTGTTTTAGATACTACACCTTTAAGTAATGCGGGTGGTTGGGTTAATTGGAGTGAAGCCTATATGGTTATACCTCTATGTATTCAACTAACATCAGCATCTACTGCATCTATTCCTGCTAATAGCACGAAAAGTGATTACGCTTGGGCTTTCAAGAGCGGATTTTGGAATATCATTAACTCTATGAATGTGGAGTTCAATAACCAAAATATCATTCAACAAACCCCTCTTACAAATGTGTTTAGAAGTTTTAAGGCACATACCTCTTTCTCACAGGACGACCTGTTGAATGAAGGTGCTTCTATTGGATATTACCCTGATAATGCTGGTTCTTGGCGTTATTCAAAACAAGATGCGGGTGCAACTCTTGCTTATGCTGATGGTATGGGATTTAGTAATAACAGAGATGCTCCTATTTTCAGAGTTCAATCAACACTTACTGGGGCACAAATTAACACCAATCCTTTCTACTCTTCTACTGATGGTTTGATTGCTTATATGAGTTCTGGTGTTGCTGGTTCTGTTGGCACAGATGCTTCCCCTTCGGCAACAGGTGTAGGTAATCCTTCATCGTTTGATGCTTCTCCATACGGCTATAATGATGGTATGACTAAACGCCAGACTTGGTATGGTTATGATGCTACTAACTCAACACAAGGTTCTTTATTTGATGCGAACTCTGCTGTCTATCGTTCTTCCAAAGTTGAGAGCAAGGCTGGTTCGGTTGTTTGGCATACTTACGCTAAATTGCGTTTGAAAGACTTAAATGAATACTTTGAGAAGTGTCCTCTCCTTAAAGGTTCTACCATTCGTTTCTACCTTAACACCAATCAGACCCTTATTAAGTTTAGCAAGACTGCGAATGCTATTGATGCTGGAACTGGTGTTCTAACTTCTGGAACTACCTCTCTTACTTCCGTCCAAGTCATCGGTGGTCTTACTAATCCTTTGATGATTGCTTCTGGTGAGGTGGGACAAGGACTTTCTCCTCTACCTGCTGATGATTATATGCTCTCTTGCTCTATTTTTAGAAATACATTTAGCGAACAATTGGGACAGAATGCTAATTCATCAACACCTCCTCAAACAAGTCTTACTGCTGTTCGTTTATATGCTCCTATCTATCAGTTCAATCCTCTCGCCCAGCAAAGATACTTACAACTTGCTCCTACTAAAAAGGTTGTGTATCGTGATATTTTCCAGTATCAGTTCTCCACCATCAATCCTGATGACAATTTTAACTTTTTAGTTTCTAACGGCATACCTAATATCAAGAGTGTTTTGGTTGTTCCTTATATCCCCGCTGGTTCTAACGGCTCTTTTACTGACGCAAATGGTAAGCAAACTAATAATGGTCTTAACTATTCTACTTTACTTTCACCTTTCGCTTCTACTCCTGCCACACCTGACCCTATTCCTCTTTCCAATTTTAACATCTTGGTTTCTGGTGTCAATTTATTCTTGAATAATCAGTTATACGACTACGAGCAATTCAGACAGGAACTAATGTCTTCAAATCAATTGAACGGCAACTTGACTACTGGTCTCACATCTGGTCTTATTAGTGAAGAAATGTTCTCTCGTGGATACAGATACTACTACGGAAACTGCTCTCGTATTCTTCCTGCGGAGGCTGGTGTTAGTCGCTCGGTGCAAATCATCGGTCAGAATAAATCTAAATCAATTGTTAATCTCCTCGTGTTCGTAGAGTTTGAGAAGAGTATGACTATTGATATTCTTACTGGTGCTCGTATTGATTAAAATAGAAAAACTGGATTAAGTTTTTGGTAAAATTAGAAAAAAATTGGATTAGTTTTATTTAGGCGTTTTATATAATATTTTCTCACTATACTATATAAAATGAATATCGCTTTATTCAAAAAGGATTATGCTCTTGGAATGGACGCAGAAGATAAATTACTTCAAGTGTTTTGTGATAAGTTCGGTGAGGTTGAGAGAACAACAAAGAAATCAACCCCCTATGACTATTTAGGTAATAATGTCTATATAGAATTAAAAACAAGGCGTAATACTAAAAATCAGTTTTATACCACTATGATAGGAAAGAATAAACTTGACTGGGCTGAAAGTGTGATGAATGAGAAACCTGAAACAAAAATATACTTCGCATTCAATTTTACAGATGGAGTTTATTACTGGGAATACAAATCAGATGACCTTTTTGACATCACATTCAAGCAAGGAGGTAGATGGGATAGAGGAAAAGCGGAGGTTAAGGAGTATGCCTATATACCTGTAAAAAAATTAATTTCTATCGTATAATCTAACGATAAAATAATATTTATTTAGCGTAAAATAAAATATTATTTATATATATAATGAGTGATTTTATTCCGCATCAACTACATTTAACCCGTCCTCAAATGACGAAACTGATGAAGGGTCAAGGAGTTAATATTCCTGTCGCCCATATGGGAAGTGATAAAGGAACTGCTGTTATGCTGTTGCACCCTGCTAATGCTAAACGCTTATTGACTGGGTTTAGACGAAATAAGGGAGTTAGAATTGCTTTATCTCCTGCTGAAATGGAAGCAAGTATTACACAGGGAAGAGGTTTCAATATTGGAAAAGCGTTCAAGAAATTAGGACACGATATAGAACGAGGTGCTAAAAAAACTTTCACACCTAAATTAGGAAGACAAATTGTATCAGGATTAGAGAAGGCAGGTAAGACAACCGCTTCCGCTTTAATTCACGCTGGTATTCCTGCTGTCGCTGGTCTTGCTGGTGATGCGTTAGGTGGCCCTGCTGGTGGAATTGCTGGTGCTGTTGCGGGTGATATGTTGGCAGACCAGGTTGGAAAAGCAACAGGATACGGATTATACGGAGGTGCTATTCACGACCCAGCAGAAGCAAGACGACAATATATGGCTATGATACGCTCTATGAGGGGAAAGACCGAAGCAGAAAAAGCAAAGATTAGAGGTTCTGGTCTATTTAAGATGCTTCATAAGATAGGTATTCATAAGAAAGATGTAATAGGAGGTATTAAGAAAGTAGGTAAAACCGCAGTAAGAGTTGGTGCTACTGCTCTCGGAACTGCTATTGGTGCTTATACAGGAAACCCAGTTGCTGGTGCTATGCTTGGAGATGCTCTTGGTAGAGCAGGAGAAATAGGTTTGGATAGTATGCAACCTTCAAAGCACGGAGTTAGATTTGACAGAGGAGAAGCAGTCTCATCTTTAAAGAAGGATATGCGAACTTTGGCGAAGGATAAATTGGAAGAATTGATTGATACAGAAGTCCCTCCTGAATACAGAGGAATAGCACATCAGGCACTCGCAGGTGAGCGATTAGATGCTATTGCCGAACAGGAGATAAGACGAAAGGCTGGTGAGATGGCGAGATACGCAGAAGGTAATGGTGTGAGACCAAGAGGACGACCAAGAAAAATGGTTGGTTCTGGTGCTACTGATAGTTCCGCCTACAAGAAAGCGTTGTCTGCTAATTTTAGTGGATTACAATTAACATCTGCTGATAGTGCGAATAGACCCGTTAGTTCATTTGCTACTAATCCTGCTGTTAGACCAAGTAGTGATGAAATGACTTTATCTCCTTATCAATCAACTTCCGCTCCCGCTATGAACCCTTTTGTTCCTACAAGATATACACAGCAAGGAGGCACACAAACTGGATACGGAGGGCGAGGATTATATGGTGGAGGATTATTTTAAAATATTTAGGAAAATTGATATATTGGCGACTAACTTAAAAAGCAATACCAATTGTGGTGCGAATTGCTACAAATCAAATAATAATAGTGTAAGTCCAACAATTGAAAAATAATAATATATTTAGGAATTATTTTCTCAATATAGTATATAATGGATAAACCTGTTAAAAGACCTCACAAAGTCATCATACACCGATGCCCTGAATGTAATGACACATATAAATTAGGAATGAAAATTGATTGTATTGAATGTGGAAAATATTTGTGCTATGATTGTGCTGTGTTTGAAAATGATGAAAGTGGATATATGATGTGTCCTTGTTGTTATAAACAAAGTCAAGTTGTTAAGGAACTTTTAGATAAAAAAATATTATTAGAGCCATTTGAAAGTAGTGATTTCGTAATAAAATAATTTCTCTTTCTATATTAAATGTTAAGTAATTTTGATATAGAAAAATTGTGTGCTAAATTAGACCTACCTATGATAGGTGTTTATCAGAAAGACCAACTTGCAAAAGTGCCAAAGCAAATAGGGTCTTATTATGTAAATCAACAATCATCAACTGATGGCGACGGGTCTCACTGGTGTCTCTTTAAGATATATTGTGATGAGGAAAGAGATAATGAATATCCATCTATAAGGACAGCCAAAGCATTATATTTTGACCCATTTGGATTAAATATGAGTGAGGAGGTTGAGGATTATTTAGCAGATTTTAAACCTATCCCTTATAATAATAAACAAATACAAAATGTGCGAAGCGAGAGTTGTGGTTGGTATTGTGTTGGTTGTGATTATGTGTTAGAGCATAAGAAGCATAGAGAAACCTATTTAGATGACTTTGAATTATTCTTACAGCATTTCAGAGACAATCCTACAAAAAATCAAGCACTCCTTAAAGAAATATTCAAACCCCTTTAAATATTTAGGAGAAAATAAAATGTTTAGGAAATATATAGAATGAGTGAAATTAAAATTGCTGAATATGACAACGGCGATTATGCTGACAACATTATCCCCGCATCTGCTATTTACTTTGAATATTGTCCTTTTGAAGATATTGACAAACATCAAGCGATTAATGCTGACGATATTAAGGGAGGTATGTTTGTAGATTTGAGTAATCCTGTTAAAAAGACGGAAGCAGTCGCCGAAGGTGAAGTAGTTATATGTAATTATTGTTGTAATAAGATTGAGAATGCTCTGATGACTTGTATTGTATGGACTGATAAACATAAGGACGAATATTGTTTAGGTTGCTACGATAAGATGCTTGACAACATACTTGAAGATTGGAAGAAAGAAGAAGGGTATATGAAGTTAAAAAAATAATACTTTATTTAGCAATATTATTTTCTAAATATAGTATATAAAATGGATATTAAGAACTTTGGAAATGTTGGTAATAACTTAATATTAAATCCTAATCAGGTTGCTAATTTGAAAGGTGTTGTAAATCACAGGTTTAATTCAACAGGATTAGAGCCAGTATATGTTTTAAAGAAAGAAGATTTAATGGCAAACCACACTATACACGGAGAAGGAGGTTTAGGTTCGGGTAAGAGTTTAGACGAGCGATTTCCGAAAGCGACAGCAGAGCAGTTGGAAGAAAGACGCAGACAACAAATTAAAAACGCACAGCGTAAATATAGAGACGCTAATAGAGATAAATATAATGAGTATATGCAGAACCTTTATTTTAAGATGGCAAATCAAAAGAAGTTTATATCAGGTAAGCCTGGTGATAAGTTTGCTGTTAGTGAAGAAGGTTCTAAATTACCTTATTCTAATCCTGGTGAATGGTATAATTATAGATTACAACAGGCGAGAGTTGCTAATGCGAAATACAGATTGAAGAAGAAGAAAGACGACCTATTGAAAGACCTTGACAATCTGGTTGTGAAAGATTTAAAGAAGATGTTTAAGGCAGAACACCCGACAAAGAAAGGACGACCTGGAAAAAATGAACCAAAACGAGAAGTGTTTTCTCCTGACACCGACTGGTATAAGGAAAACTTTGAGAAACGAAAAATACAATTACAGAAGGAGATTAGTGAGAAGGGTATTGTAGTTCCTTATGATAAACGAGCAAAGGCGACAAAACCAGATTATCCATTTGAACCAGATGATATTAAGGTTGATGATAGAAAATTATATGACAAAGATAAAGACGCATATAAGGAGAAGGTGAGTGAAGCGAAGGAAAAGGTGAAGAAGGAGAAAAGACAGGCGAAGACAAAAGCGAAAGCAGAAAAGAAAGCAGAAAAGGTAAAGGAGAAAGCAGAAGAAAAGGCAAAGGAGAAGTCGGAAGAAAATCTACCTGTTGAAAAGACAAAGGTGTTTAAAGATTGGTATAAAGATAAGTTTGGAGCACCAGGCTCTACATTTGAAGAAGCATTAGAACAGCAGGGAGGTAAGGTTAGAAGTAATGTATTAAATCTGTATAATATGACCCATTAATAATACGAATATGCTGATATAGTTATTTGTATTATTATTTTTTTTTCGCTCGAAGAATGTTGCACT
>Ga0208975_1001182_pt1 | contig 11411 bp, 14 predicted proteins | sample GreLakmeER78MSRF_FD_187700 | JGI IMG/M metagenome (GOLD analysis project Ga0208975, IMG submission 187700) | Freshwater lentic microbial communities from great Laurentian Lakes, MI, USA - Great Lakes metaG ER78MSRF (SPAdes) | ecosystem: Environmental > Aquatic > Freshwater > Lake | place: Great... | reverse complement strand
ATTAGGAATATCAAAAGGCAAAATATCAGTTTCAGTTGTTCCGCAACAATCAATTTCACCGCTTGCAATTTTATAACGAATATATGTAGTCATTGTTTAACTTCCTAATAATGGTTGATAGAAAGAATTATTTGCACCTAAAATAAAAAGTGACCAATTAGATGAACTTGTTGTTAAAAGTGTTCCCGCACTATCATATAAATTTCCTGAATAAGTAATCCCCGCAGTAATGCTACTTGCACCCGATGCACCGCTACCCCAATCGTTTGTGTTAAACATAAATGTAAAAGTTAATGGTGAGCCGCCCTGTTTAGTAGTATCTAAAGTTGGGCCTAAAACACCTTGTATTCTTGAATTTGACGGGGTTGCTGACCATCCATTATTTCCACGCAATTGCAAGTAAACATCTAAGATAAATGAATCCGCACCCGCATAAGTTGTTCCTAATTGCAATGACGTAGTAATTGTTATCAAACCAGTAGTTGCATTTTTCTTTGTAAAAGTCAACATACTAAATGGTGTTGATGTGTTGGCTGTAATATCACTTGGGCTTGAAAAAGTGCTTGCAGAAGCATTAGCCAAACCATTGATATTGATTGCAGTACCGTTGTATGTGATGTTAGAGCCTGTAGTGCCAAAAGCAAATTGTCCATTTGCATACAAAACGCCGCCTGAACCCGTCATTGTGTCGCCGCTAATAACCGCAGTGTTTGATTGCAACGTGCCACTGATTGTCAAACTGCCCGTGTTAGTGGAAACGGCAGATAGCGCACCAACTTTTAAAGCAGATATATAAGGAGTTGACCAGTACGAAAAACTACCCTCAAAGATACCATCGGCTTGATACAAAGAATTATTGCTTGATGGGTCAGGGTCATTTGCGTACCAAAGCACATTAAAGGATGCACCCCATACCGCGCTACTTTGTGCGCCGCTTGGTCGGTTATCGCCCGCAACCATTACCGTGCCTGATACGGGCGTTGGATTGCTTGCAATACGCGCATACATAATTCTTGCTGATGCACCTGCACCACCAGTAGGGCCAGTTGCACCCGTGCCGCCTGTAGGCCCTGTTGCGCCGTTAGTACCCGCATAACCTGAAACAACAATGCTTGCGCTTGTCCAACTAAACGCCGTACTTGTTGCGGTTGCAACATCAGTAACAGTAACCGTTGCCGTATAAAGAATAAACCCTGCGCTTGGGGCGGCGGTAATGGTTGTTGACCATCCACTAGGCGCGGTATATGCGCCGCTTGACCATGTATATGTAGATGAACCTGAAATGCTAGGCGTTGACAATGCCCATTGATAAACGGCGGGTCGGGCTACTTGCAAGCCCGCTTGTCCAGTTGGGCCTGTTGTTCCTGTTCCTGTAGGCCCTGTAGGTCCTAAATCCCCTGTAGGCCCTGTAATACTTTGACCTGTTGGCCCTGTTGCGCCTGTAGGCCCTGCGCCCGCCACGGGATTCCAAACTAATGCCGCGCTAATTGGGCTTAATACTGAACTTGTTACATCATTGCCGACCATGTAGGCAAAGTAATAAGTTCCCGTGTTTAGCGTGATGTTGGCAAAAGTGTAATAGGTATTATTGGTAACGGGTTGACCGTTAGTTGTTGATGCGCTAGAAACTAATTTCCAATCCGATGCTGATGGCGTTGCGCTTGTAGTCCAAAACAAATTAGCAAAAGTTACGCGCCCCGTTGTTGGTATAAAAACTTGAACATCAATATAGGGAATTGTCGCGCTTGGAAATCCCGTAACCGTAGGCGCGGCTAATGGTGAAAAATAACTTGCCGATGCCAAACCCGAATTAGGTATGGGCGTAAATTGCGTTATATCAAAATCATCATAAACTTGCGCGTTGTATTCGCTAAGTTCTAAACGCGCACCTAAACTACCATCGGGTAAAGATGCTTCGTTAACTTTCATTACGCGGAAAAGTTTTGCGTTCCAACCGTAATCAGAATTGGTAACGCTAACTACATCGCCCGCATCAACTTGGATGCCGTAATAGGTAGTGCTAAAAGAAACAATTAAATCTTCGCGGGCTTGTTCCAACAAACGATTAGCAAGGTAATGCGCTTGCACGGAATCGTTAACCATGTCGTAAGTAATTGAATACTTGTTAACGGGTTCGTTGGGATACAGTAAACCGCTAGGTGTTTCAATATTTACAAACGCGGCTTGGTCGCGGTTTTCTTTAAATGGGAATCGCGCTTCAACTTGGTTAATTGAACTTGTAATATCCGTTGCGCCAACGCGAATTTCTCCAATGATGTTGTTGTCGTTAAACGCGTAAGAAGTTGATTCGGCTTTGTTAATAACCACCGACCATTGACCTAATGCGGCGTTATAGGTCATCCAAGAATCGCAAGCGGAAACAATGCGGTCAACATTGGAAAGAACCGATTGCCCTGCATCTAATACGCCGTTAATGCGGTAACGCGGTTGCGTAGATGGTGCGCCGCTACTATTTGTAAATGTAATGTTTTGGTCGCCATAAGCGTTTAAAGCGGTTGCGCTTGTGCTATTAACAAACGCCGCATCTACTGCGCCGCCGTAAACCGCGTTGGTCATGTAGTCATACCAAACATCACCCGCTTTGGCTACACCCGTTCCGTTTAGCGTATGCGCTACTTTGAATGTAATAGGTGAAAGTTGCGTAGTACCGGCATCACGGTTGTAAATTAGTTTAGCAATGGCAAAACCTAAACCGTTCATTTGCCGCGTACCCGTCCATCTTTGACCCGCCGCAATATCGCCGCCGCCCATCACGGTGCTTGGTGCTGATGCGCCGTTTGCTGATGTAATGACACCCGCGGTAGTAGATGTGTATAAATTGATATATAGGTTGCCGCTAACCTTTGTATCTACGTTGCCCGCTTCATCGGTAAGGCTTACAACCTTTGTTAAATCTGATGCGTCAAATGTAATTTTGCGATCACCAAAGTACATATCCGTAGTATCAAATGAGAATTGTCCATTTGGGCTAATGCTTGAAATAGCCAAAACGTAATACATTGTTTTTTGATCTGTGGTCAAAACAGCATCTACAAACGTGCCGCCCATGTACGCATTTCCGTAAACAATAGGAATAGCATTAACCGCGCTTGGCGGTACTTGTTGCCTAACCCCCATATCTTGCTGTGTTTCAGGATTTTCAGCAAAAATGCGGGTAACAATTAGCGATACTGCAAAATTAACAACAAAGGTTGCCGCAACATAACTTATGCCTAATTCAACCGCAACATAAGCAATAACAGTTGTTACCATTTTTATTCCCTAACGAAAGTTGCGCCAAGGGCTTTGTATCCCCTGCGCGTGTAATCAATCAACGGGCCGTTAGCAGAAATTGAAGTGCAAACAAAATCTACATCGCCCGCTTTTAGCATTTCCTTTGCGCGTTCATCAAACGCTTTCCAAAGCCTACCGCCAACCGTGCCATTGCGATGTTCGGGTTCAACCCACCACAACAATTCGTTTAACTCTTTCACTTTAGGCGACCAAATGTTAGAAGTTTTGTAAGCCACAATCGCACCGCGCATATTCGAGTCGATATAAATGAACCCACGCCCTTGAATGATGCTAAACAATAGTTCTTCAACATAGCGGGGAAAGTGATTATGCGATTCACCAAGTTTTTTAATAGGATTTTCATAAGCGTAAGCCTCTACGATTTCTAACAATCTAGGTATGTCGTATCTTGTCGCGGGTCTTATCATTTTTTATGCGTCACTTTTTAAGGCGGGTCTAGTGTTTGTGTAACAGTTGTTTCGCTTGCTTGTGTTTGTGTAATTGGCGGTGAACCAAAATCAAAAAATGTATTTGAAATTTCACTTACGCGGCTCATTGATGTATCGGCGGGATAAATAAATTGCCAATTGTTAGTGTTAGTTTTAACACCTGACAATCTATTTTCCAAAACACGCCGCATTGATGAACAAGCAATTGAGCAAGTCGCAATGCGTGTTCGCATTTGAGAATTAAAATCTTCTGTAATTGATACGCTACTAATAATGCCTTGGTAGCGTTTAAAGAATTGCGTTGTAGGCGTTGTAATAATTTGGTTATTACTGTCAAAAAACCCGCGCCATACTTCTACCAACGAACCTTTAATATCGCTACTTAAAATAATGCCCACATTGGTTGGGTCAATCCCAGTTAATGCAATGGTCATGTCATCCGATGTTGCCTTAATGTCGCGCTGAACATCACCAACATTAAGCAAAGCACCAAGATTAGAAAAAGTAATACCGCCAACCGTGATAGGCGCGGCGGCGTTGCAGAATGTGTAAACCGTAGCGGCATTGCCAACGGTAAGTTTTACAAATTCCGCATGATTAATTTGTGAACCAGTTACGGCGTTAATTGTTGTCATGTTATGTACTCTCTAAAAACAAAAGGCGCATCCCATTGCACAAATGCACCGCTAGTCATTGGGTTTAAAGTATATGTTGGACAGGCTTCAGCAACAACTGTAAACGTGCATTGATTCCCAATGTAAACAGTTGTGCCTGATGATGGTGTGCCAATCAAAGGTCGGTGAATACCTACAGACGAGCCGGCAGAATCAGCCGTAATCTTGTATGTATATCCGTTAATCATAATAAAATCACCGGCCTTAAACGTGCCGTTAGACGTAAGCGCAAGCGTTTGTGTATTAGCCGTTGGTGCGCCATTAAGAGTAGCCGCTGTTGCAGTTCCTTGCATCGTGGTAAACCAAGACAGATTGGAACTGGTCATCACAATGGTTTCAGATAGTTGGCGATCTTTATTGTCAATCGCCTGAATGATTGCACGAACTTGCGGGTAATATAAATACGCATGAGGTTGTATCGTAAATACCCACGGCACTGCTGTCAGATATTGCGCTACAGTAATGTAGCCACTTCGCGCTACTTGTTGTCCAACCATACGGCGATTGTTAACCGTCATGGATTGTTGTATTTCAAAGATGGTTTGGAAACTCATGCTCGACCCCTGTTCACCGCCAATGATTTATTAGCGTACTGATTTGCCGCCCATATCGCATTAGAAGAACCGTACAAACGTTCTTCAAATGATTTGGTATCAATGGCATTAATATAATTGTTGGTTACGTTTGTTGTGCCACCCATACCGCTTAAAGCATGGTTTGGAATAATATTTCCCGCTGTCCGCGGCACAAACAACTCGGGTCCACGTTCACCCACAATACTTGCTTGTCCTACCGCAGGAGAACCGCCATCAGCATATCCGGGAACGCCTGTCATTGCGGCTGGTTGATACGGATTTGCACGCATACCAAACATTGACCCAAAAAGCGAACTCAGAAAATTAGATGCCGCCGCTTTCATTTGCATGGCAATCATGTCTTGGATAATGCTTTTGGCAAGGTCTTTAAATCCAAGTTTGCCAGTGCGTACAAACCTATCAATAGCCGATTCCATATTGCCCATTAATGAATCAAACGCTTTTGCACCTTGTTCTAATTCTGTCGGCATATCACGCAAGAACCGCATCGCTTGTTTGGTAAAACCTTCCTCGTACGAACCTTGTCTAAGGTTTAATGTCAATTGGTATTTTTCACGGGAAATTGCTAACGATTTTTCTGCCAATGCAAGTTCACGGGCTTCCGCTTCTGCTCGGGCTGTTGTAGTTAAATCCCTGCGTGCATCAAGTTCTTCAAGATTTGCCGCTAATTGTTGTCTAATCTGCATTTGCTCACGTTCAAGAATAAAATCTTCTTGACGCATAGTTGATGCTTTCATATCCAATCGCATCATCTCTTTTTCATTATCAAGCGCAATGTTCATTAAACGTTGACGTTCTGCAACTGCACCATTTCCTTTTTCGTACATACTAAAAAACTCAGCGCGTGCTTTGGCATCTTCTTCTGCCGCCTTTTGCGCATTAGCCGCACCTTGGGCATACAGTTGCATTTGTCTTTTTCTTGCCGCTTCTGCTTCTTTAGATTCGGCAACTGAACGACCACCACCGGCGGGTTTTGTTACAGCAGTTTTCTTTGATAACGCGTCAATTGAATTTCCATATTCACTGACACCCATTACTTTATTTACAAACCTATCAAGGTCTTGTCGAGCAACAATGTCGGCAATTTCCTTTTTGCCAAATACATTTTCAAAATCTTTGTCATCATACGATGGGATAACACTTTTAAAAATTGTTATTGTTAATTGCATTTGTCTAAGCAAACCGCCTAGAACAAATGCCACTTCCGCAATTGATATTGCTATTGTTTGGAAAACAGTTTTAAATATAGGACCAAGAATATTTGTTTCACCGGCTAAATCTTTGATGTAATCAATACTTGCTTTTAAAACAGGACCCAGTTGCGTAGCCAATGTAACCATTACATTGCGGGATGTTTGTGCTAACAAATCGTAAGTGTCAGCGGCGGCTTTAATTGCTTTTTCTTGTTCTTCAATAATTGGATTAACTTCGCTCATTTTTTGAGCAAAACCAACCATGTCAACGCCCTTGGCGGCTTTGGAAAAAACCTCCATTGATTTAGCACTACGCGTAATCGGGTCTTCAATTTTTCCTAAATTAGCAACTAATTTATTTAACAGTTCTTCTTGGGAAAGTTTGCCTAAATCTTTTAAACTAATACCTAATGCTATGGCGGTTTTTTGCGCTTTATCAGAACCGCCAGCCGCTTCGTCAATAAATTTAGCAAACGCGGATAGCATCTTGCCCGCGTTGTCTGCTTTGCCACCTGAATTAGCAAGGGCATTTGACAACTGTAATACTGTGCCAATCGCTACCTCGTTGGCTTCGGCTACATCGGCTAATTCATCCGCATAACGAACAGCGGCAACGCTTGCGGCTAATAGTGCGGCTGCACCAATCTTGCCAAACTTTTCTGCCGCGACACTAAACTGTTCAAGTTTTTTGCCAGCCGAATCTAATCCTCGGCTAAACTCCGCAGAATCTAAGCCCAGAACAACGCCAAGGCGGGCAATCATATTAGCCATGTTTTACCTCAAACAATTTTTTATCAAACCCCTGCGCCTGTGTCATAAACATTAAAAGGCTATCGTTTACAGCCGCTTGTTTACTGCCCTCAGGCAACGGTGGATAGATGTAATCATACGCATTACCAAGGATGTTGGCTAGTTTATAAGGCGGTGAATTCGCAGGTCGCATATAGTTAAACACCCCATTTGTCAGGGTCGCTATTTGCGTTAGCACGCCATAATTTCCAACCAACCCATCGGCATACATCGTCTGTATGTGCGCCATGGTTACATCATCAATGTCTTGTATTGTGTCTAAGGTGTGCCCGTTGAAAATCATTGCCGCTTGACATTGACTTTTCAACGAGCCAATCAGTTTCCCCGCGCTTCCTTATATGTTGGGCTGATAACTTCGCCAATCTTTTCCACTATTTGCATTTGTACCGAGATTGGAAATTCATCTTGTATATCTGTATAGGTTAAATCTTCTAGGCTTGCGCCTTCAAGTTCGGGTACAAGCAATTTAAAAAATTCGGTAATACGCGCTTCTGTAATAGCCTTATTTTTAGACGCTTCACGCATCGAACGACCTTCAACCAATATGTCGTTATCAGTAAATTTAAAATCTTCGGTTTGCGTTTTTTCAAATTTTCTCAAGGATGCGGTAATTTCAACGTAAATTTTTTCTACCGTTTCATCATCCGGCTCAGAAACCTTTTTGTAAATTTCTTCTGATTCTGCAACCAATGGAATACGCACTTTAAATGTATGACCGCCTAATTCAAAGGAACGAATTAAAAGGTTTTTTCTGTTGGCTTGGTACTTGTCGCCAAACGCACTTGCGAATTTTGTCATTTCTGTTTTGCCTTATATTGTAATAACCGCCTACCAATAATTTCACCAAGCCTTTTGGCGGTCTGTTGGGCTTGGCCTTCCATTGCAGTTCGTAAAAAAGGATGTGCGGCATTGTGTGCAGAACCAAACTCTTGCGCTATTGCCCGAGCATCGCTTTTAATGCCTTGAAATTTATGTGCACGATACGCGCCTACGTGTGCATCACCTTCCATTGCGGCAAGACGCCTCTTGGCTTTTACCAAGCCTTTACCCTCACTCATTTTGGCTAGTTTTTCACCCGATGCGGTGGTAACTGACGCAATAACAGTATCAGTTTCGGTTATATATTTAGACCGCTTATCACGTCTTGTAGGGCGTCGCGCCTCAATTTGCAGGGATAACTTGAGACCACCTGTATTTACAGGCACACGTGCAAGAGCCTCATTTAGTACAGGTTGCATCGCCTCGCGTACGGATGGAACAAGAATTTTACTGGTGGCTTTTTTATCGCCAATTTGGTCTGCCAAATCATTAAACGCGGCAAGCACATCCTTCAATCCAACGATGTTGAAAGATGCTCGCATGGTTTAACCCGCCTTAATAATTTTATGAAATATAAGGTGATTAACTTGCAGTGCGTAATCTACGACTTCATCGGGGGTCATTTTGTCCGCATGATGTTGTGCAATTTGATGCGCAAGCGTTACCGCTGTCATGCGTTGCTGAGAAAAGCCAAACCAATCTTTGCGAGATTCGGCTTGGCTTACTAGGAAACCCAACAAATCGTTACTGTCTTTTATTGTCGTAGTCATGTTTTATTCTTTTATTTTTTTGGTTGGTGCATACGGAAAGTATGATGCCAAAAACTGTAATGCAGTTTGTTGTTCCGACCCCGCCGTGGCGTTTGCCAAAGCATCCGCTACTTCTTTAGGGTCTAACTCCATGCCCCTGACCACAAGGTCAAAGGGCAAGTAGGTACTGGTCAGCAATGTTACTGCGTCATCAGTGGTCATAATTAAGCACTGGCAGACCAGCCGTATTGATTACCACGGGGATGAATCGTAAAGTTAACCTTGGCCTCGGCTCCGGGCGCGGAGTCAATAGTCCATTGGCTAACGCGACCATTAAACGCGTAATTTACAATGCCTGTACCATCGGTAGCAGAGATAATAAACGTGCGGTCAATCGTGCCGTTATAAGCATCACCACGAAGCAATAACAAAACAGTGTCGCTAGGATTCCAAGCGGCTGTAATGCTCATACTTGTCGGTGCAGACTGCACAGGAATTTTGTCCGATTGGCGTGAACCCGCAATGCCGAATGACGCAACAGCATCATCTTGGCCAAATGCAGGAATAGCCTCAACGGGCACTAAGTTACCAGAAACTGCCAAGGCAGAAACGGTAGCGTATGTTGCAAGAGCCGCAGTTGTTAAAGCGGTCGGTGTTGCGCTTGGCTGTGCGTATAGCGTTGCACTAAAGCCGGGCAAAATTTTTGTTGGTAGAGCCATTTTGAGTTTCCTTTAAAGAGTTGAAAAAATCGTGTCTTATGTTGGGATATCTATTGTGCAATCAATAAAGATTTCAGCCAATTTATTCTCATTGTCATAACTGTTATACAACCACTGACAATCCGCTTTGGAAATGTTAAAACCTCCGTCAGCCGGATTTCCTAACATACCACTATAGCCGTGTAGCGATTGTAGTACCTGATTGGAAATTGTAAAACCATCTTCAATCACTTGCGTAAAGATACTTATTTGAAACACAGGGCGGTCAATGCCTTTAACTGACTGATAGGAGCCTGTATAAACGTCTTGGTGCACGTTTCTAAGCATCCATGTAATGAACTTAGGCTGTGTTGCAAAATTACGGTTAAACGCGGCATATACGGGCACAGGCGTAACGATGCTATTCAGTTGGTACTGTATTGCTTTACCATAATGAACAATATTGGTTTGCGCTGTCATACTGCCACCACAGGGTCGTTACGCACGCAAAGCAATTTAACTGTCATGCGGTCATTTGATTCACGTACGCTGTCAATTCGCCAATTAACACTTTTCCAAGCAATCGAATACAGGTTTTGGCTATCGACAATCGTTTTTGTGTTTGGCGTGTAATTCAATGTGAACTCTACAATGTCGGCATAAACTCGATATTTTTCTGAAATACGAACGCTATTGGATACCGAAGCAACTCGCGCCCGCGTATCAAACCATTTTGTAATAGTCGTAGATTGCTCACCAAAGGAACTCGCGCCAAAGGTTAATTGATTTACTCGGATGTTTTCAAAGCGAGCAATGCCCATGTCACATCACCAAAGGTTTATACGGGCGAAGCAACGTTGCAACGCCAAATGGTACTTCACGCAACATTGATTCCGTTGTATTAGAACGATTGTTGTACAAGTGCGTTAACAACATTAAAGCCGCTTGTTTAATCACGGGGTAAGTCGAAATAAACGCAGAATTTTGCGTGTACGTTACAACAACGGGATTTGCTACAGTTTGGTTTAATGTATTAGGAATTGTGTTTAGTATTATTCTGTTACCCGTTGGGTCGTAGGAATAATTTGTTGACGCAATCAATACAGGCGCAGTGTTTGACGTTGAGTAAAACTCAACAGCATCAATCGTTACACCACAAGTGTTATACGTAGTTACCGCTACTTCAGGCAAATCCAAAAATACCTCAGTGTTATATAACCCAAAATTAGGGTAATATACTTTGTATGTTGTTGGGTAAATAGCCGCGCCAATAAAATCTTCAATCGCCATTCGCGTAGCAAGTTCAAGTGACTTTAAATATGTGTCCTGACTTTCGTCATCAAACAAATTTAATTGTTGCGTAATTTCGTCTAACGTCAACCAAGGCGTAACCACATCGCGGTCAACTTGCTCAAACTTAGAGTAGTTGTACGGATTCCGTTGGTTGGAATAAAACGGCGCGAGTGTTTGGTTCTCAACTGCCATTTATATACCCCTTATGCCGCGCTTGCACGCACACCGGCAAATGGGTCACGTACAGTTGTAGCAACTCGTTTCTCCGCATACATTGTCAAAAATCCGGGAGCCGACTGTTCGTATATTTGAATGTCAATTTCTTCAATATCAGCAATAGTTAGAAATCTATCCCAATTTGCCAAATAAATTGGGAATGTTGCATTAAGGAAAGAATTAGGAATAACAGGCCATCCAAAGATAGAACCGACTGCGCCGCCTTCACCCGCTTCACCTAATTCCAAAAACAATGGTAAACCCTGAGTATCTTTTAATTGACGCAATGTTTGAATCATTGTTGGTGTCATGTGCCACGCCGTAGTTGGCAATGACCAATATTGCGCTGGCAATGCATTTGCAATGTCAACAATTTTGTTGTACGTCACAGCAACGCCGCCAAGCGATACAGTTGCTAACGTGTGAATGCCATTTGTGATTGCAGTACCGCTTGAACCAAACGCGGCTGTTCCACCGCTTGTGTATGAACTCAGACCACGCAAACCATAAGTCGCGCCTGTTGTCGTTGTTGTTGAACCCGCTTGGTCATTGTTCGTAGCGATTGACGCGCCTTCTTGTTGCGAGAATTCCAACGCAAGGTCTGTTAACAATGCATCTTG
>Ga0208975_1001178_pt1 | contig 11435 bp, 17 predicted proteins | sample GreLakmeER78MSRF_FD_187700 | JGI IMG/M metagenome (GOLD analysis project Ga0208975, IMG submission 187700) | Freshwater lentic microbial communities from great Laurentian Lakes, MI, USA - Great Lakes metaG ER78MSRF (SPAdes) | ecosystem: Environmental > Aquatic > Freshwater > Lake | place: Great... | reverse complement strand
CTAACAACAGTTTGGGAAGGTGGTTCTAAATCTTCAATATCATCTACACCAACAGCCATTTTTTATCCAAATTAAAATTATAAAACAATAATACTACTATAACGGTTATCCATCAAATGAATCATCTGGTCCAGTTGGTACATCACTATCTTCAGGATTTTTAGGTGGCTCTTCTCCAAATTCATTTAGAGGTTGACCATCAGTAGAAGTTTGTTGTGGACCTGGACCTTTACTTTCTGCAATAGAACCATGATCTTCTGCAGCAGTAGCAGTTGCTAATTCTTCATCAGATGGTCCACCCGATGCTGCATTTAAAAATACAAGTGTACTTGCTAAACTGTCTAACTCATTTTTTAATGATTTTAAATTAGTTTCAGCCGCTAAAAAAGTTGGTAAATTTAATGCAAATCCAGTTGGTCCAAGTGCAGTAGGAAATTGAGCTTGTGTTATTCCATCAATAACTTTAGCTAATATTTTACAAAGTCCATTTAACCAAACAATTGTTTTATTTCCTAATAATGCAGGTTCAACTGCATTAACACCTAAATTTATTTTTTTTGCTTCCATTTCTATTGCATTCTTAGCATCTAAAGTTATAGCGTTATCAGTAGCAAATCCAACACCAACTCTACTATATCCAATTATTTCGTTTTCTTTAGCGTTTAATACAATTCTATCCGAAGCAATTATTATCTGATTTCCCGCTGATTTAGTCTGTCTATATGAATCTATTTTATTATTCTTTAGAGCTTTATTAAGTCTTGAAGCAGGGGTAAAACGTACTGTCTGTTTTGAAGTTAACCAAATAGAAGAATCGTCTTTATCTATATCCTCGATAATAAATCGGTTGTACCGTTTTTTTGGTGGATTAGTTCCATTTGATATAATGGTTATGGGATTTCCAGACGCACCTGCACCCGCAGTCCACGATGGATAGACAGGATAAGGTTTACTGTCATCTATTGTAGAACCAAATCGAATAGATTGTCCCCATCTACCTTCAAAAATAATATCACCAGGATACGGTTGAATTGGATAAACATCATTTCTTTCTGGAAAATAAGCGTCTATTGTTTTATTTATAGTTCCTTTATCTTTTGTTTTAATAGTGTTACCATCTTGAGCTTTTTTTCTAGTTTCTGTATCACGAGAACTGATTGATTTTGGTATATCTGTAACACCAGGTAAACCATTGTGATGAACATTACTATGAATTGAAATTGGTTGGGTATAATAATATTCTTGACCCGGCGATGCCGCACTAGCATAAGGACCAGTTGATTTGGTAACTAAAACTATTTCACCAATTATCGGTATATGTTTTATATTTGAATGGAGTGGGCGTGCTTCAAAAAACGCAGTTGAAGGTTGAGAACCAAAAGCACCAATTAATTTACATCTTATTTTATAAAGTCTTGAACTGTCAATATCAGAATAATCTACGTCTATAACCTCAGCGGAAGCGTACTCATATTCATCACCATTCATTATCGTTTTTTGTGGATTTAGTGCCAATGTTATTTTCCTCTTGTTCTTCTTGAATTTCCTGAATTCCTTTTAATAAGGCTTCTTTTTCTTCATCAGTCAAGAACGAGGAAGTTTCCTCTTGTTTATTACTTGTAGCACGTTGTATAACCGCTGCCAATTTAACTAAATGTTCATCATTCTTAACTGACACTTCCATTAAGTCTTTGATAGAAGGAACTAACATACCGGCATCACTTATATTAGTTATAAGCGGTTTTAGGTCTGCAATTAATAAATTTAATTGCCGTTCCTTTTTTTTCTGATTATCGTAAATATCTTTCAACAAATCAGAAAACTTTTTATTTCCAAATAATTCTTGATCAAAGCTCATGTAAATAAATATGTTAGTTGTTAATAATGTCTTGTAATTCGTACCAAGACAAATTTATTATATTATTACCATCACGATATTCTTTATATAACATAGCGTAAATTAGTTTTATCTTCGTAATAACATTTGTTATATGTTGTGAACTAATACCTGTTCTTTCACGTATTAAAATATAAATTGCTTTTTTATTATAATTCTCTATGTTTTCACGAGTTTTAAATAAATAAAGTATAGTATCTGCTACTTGTATGTCTCTTTTTTTAGAAAAAATTAAAGGCAAATATCGTTCTACAACTTGAACAAACAAATCAATAAAATCTTTACGCTCTTCAATTAAATCTGCTCTAACTTTTTCATTAATAATACTACGTTCAATATCAATTACATCAATACTTTGACTCCGCTTAAAATGATAATAATTTTTATTATTTTCAGCAATCAAATAATTCTTAGCAACGATAGAAAAATACGAAAACGCTTTACCACTTTCTGCTTTATATTTATGAATTTTTTCATGTAAAAAAGAAACCACTTCATGTTTAACGTCTTCGTGAGAAACATCAAAATTATAAAATTTGAATCGATGAATCATTATTTCCGCAAGTTTGTAAAATGCAGGATGAATTTTTTTAGTATATATTATATTACGTTGTATAACATCATCTGTGGTATTGTACTCAACAATTGAGTCTTCCGTTTCTTGAGTAAAATACATAGTTTGTTTTACGGTTGGTATACTCATATTTAATAATCCTTTTCAAATTTTGCATTAAATTTTTGTTTTTCAAGAATACTTGTTTTGTCATCGCCCATAGGTTCTTCACCAAAATAAACTGTAATCTCATTTACAATATCTTTCATTTCTTTAAAGAAGTAACCAGTTTCGTCGTCTGCTTCAAAAGAACCAATTCTATCTAATTGTCTTAAATAAGATTGTTGTGATAGTATTCTAGTTTTCAATTCTATTAAAAATTTTTCATTTTTAAGTAATTCATCTACCGAATTTTCTGCCATCTCCTCCATCGTTTCAAATTTTTTTAAGAGATTAACATTTATGTAAATAGAAGCAATTAGTAATATAACGGTTATATAAAACAAAATAACCATAACTTATCTCCTCGGATGTTTTGACTGAATAATTGTATCTATTACACCCAATTCCAATGCTTCTACTGGTGTAATGTAAAAATCTTTAATTGTAGTTGTTTTCCACCATTCAACGTCTTTTTTGGAATTTGTATGCATAATATCTAATAAAATGTCTTCTAACTTTTCCATATGCTGAACATTAGCTTTCATATCGGAAGATTTACCGTAAATATCTGAGGACATTTCGTGGAACATTATTGTACTGTTTTTAGATGCGGCACGAACACCTGTTCCGGCACATAAAATAAGAGCAGCAGCGGACATTGCACATCCACGTACAATTGTATTTACTTTAACATCTAAACTTTGAATATAGTCAATAATACCCAACGCTTCATATACAGAACCGCCAGTTGAATTAATAACAAGGTTAATTGGGTCATTTTTTCTAGTTTCATCTCTCATATGTAAAACTGCTCTAATCCGAGTAATTAAATCATAAAGAGTACCATCCATAATTTCACCAAACAAAAGAACACTTGAAGCATTTACGTCTATACCATAATCCATCTGAGTAGTTGCTTCTTTCCATCGTAACGGAATATCTTCTTCTTGCTTTGCATTTTTTTCAATGTTATCATGTTCAATAATACCCATATTTTTAACACTAACTCCGTCATCATAAAAATCTTCCATATAACTACTCCAGTATATATAATAATAGTATTCTATACAGAAATCCCTCTTCTATAAGAGTGAACAGATGGTTCTCCGTAGAATACTTTTTTTTCTTCATCAACTTCAAAGATACTCATTTTTTCCTCATTTTCCAAATCTTTTTTTTCTATAACCGTATCTATATCAACTACTTCCGTTATTTCTTCAGTTGGAACAGTTTCTATTTTGGAAACGGTTACGGCATCTGTTATTTGGGATTCTGCGTTTATCCTTTCTTTTTCTTTATGTCTTAAATGATTTGCAGCAATTATTAAAGAAACTGCCAATGGGTCAAACACAGAAACAAGAACAAGTATAAACCAATTTACAATTACGTCCATTGGTTTTCCTGTTAATCTACTCAAATAAAGTAATGGACCAATTTCAGAACTAAATGTTGAATTTTCCAATACTAATTTATTTTGTTCTAATAAAGCAACCGAATCTGATAAACCAATAGATTTTTGGTTAAGTTGGGAAATTTCTTCATTGAGTGTTTGTGTGGATTGATCAACTGATTGAATATTTTTTTGTAAACCGCGAGTTCCTTGCTTCTGAGTTAATTGGGAATTCAATGAGTTTTCTTGTGAAAGTCTCAGTCTATCGTATGAGGAAATACGTTCAGTTTTTTGTTTAACCAACGTATCGATTTGTGTTTTTTGTTCCGTGAATATTTTTTTCTTTTGTTCAAGAAGAGCAATTTTATTTTGTGTTTCATAAATAGATTTTGCCGTTTCTTGATACGAGTTGGTAAGATAACCATACACACCAACAGAAGTTAATATCATTAGTACCGCTGCGGATGACATTAAATAAAACTTAAATAAAAGTTTAAGTGTTTTGAAGTGCTCATGTAAAAATGTTATAACAACTAACTTAGAAAATTCAAGCATGGCAGCCATTCCTATGATTGACCATGAACCGCCAGAAAATAATTTGGATATTCCGTATACAGAATAATATCCAGAAAAAGATGCTAAACCTATTGCACAAAACCAGATAAGTGTCTGTAATGACAATAATTTGGATTTCATCAAATTCTCACTATGGTTCTAAATTTCTCATTAAACCAATAAGCTCTTCACTTATTGATAAATCTGTAAGATACGCAACACCTTCTTTTTGCATAAGTTGTATTAATTTTTTACCAACTTGATTTTGTAATGGACTTTCCAATATACTTTTACCTTTTCTAAAAAGTTGAAGCATTAAATCATTATACTCTTCTGAATCAGAACTGTATGATTTGTTATTATCAACTACATGAAAGTGTTGATTTCCAAAATAACTTTGGAAAGCACCAATGTTATGTTGAACTTCTTCCCATTTCTTTGCTACTATCATTGGTGGTACTTTTCTTGCACGCATTTGATTTCTTTGTTGAGCTATATCTAATGAAGTATTTACCATCACCATGTCAACATCATATCCCAATGAGTGTAACATACTTGAAACTCTCTGAATTTTAGGTAAATCTGCACCAGTTCCATCGATAAAAACAGGTAAACAACCGTTAACTATCTGAAAAAACTGATTTGAAGCCATTAATTTTGCCTTTTCTCTCTGAAACATCTGTGTAGAATATATGTCAGAACCAGGGTCCATTATCAATGGAAGATTGTTTCTTTTCAATAAAAACTCGTAAAAAGTGTCAGAATTAACTACTTTTACCCCAAATGGACTGATTCCACCCGCTGTTGTACCTGTTAAACCCCCCAATACGAATCCTTTACCAGATCCAGGTCCACCACCAAGAAACACTGCTTTGAATATGTTTTTGTCATGAACACTTTCTTTAAGTATACCTTCTATTATTTTTTTTAGCTTAATCATAGCTCTACCCATTGTTTTAGAATACTACGAATAAATATAAAAATTTTACTTTTTAATCATTTTTAGAAGTGTCAACTCTTTCTGTTTTGTCTCTAACATAACATCAACATCTAACCCATAAGTGTTTGGTAATGTATGTATATAGTCTGAATGTGCTTGTGGTTTTATCTTCTCATCATTCTCATGAAGTGCTTTACTTTCTGAGTAGTGTACAACAGGTTTTACAGTACCCCACGTCGATGTGGCGAGTCTTAATGCATCTTCCTCTGATAAGTCACCCGTACAGAATGTATGGTGGTGGTAATCGAATACAATAGGAATACCGATGGTGTTATGAATCTGCATTAAGTCTTTAACGGAATACATACTTGCTTTATCATCGTTCTCTATTGTTAGTCTTGATTTAACAGAATCAGATAACATATCGAATTTACGGCAGAAGCGTTCCATAGTTGTTACTTTGTCACCGTATGTGCCGTTACAATGTATGTTAATTTTGTTGAACGGTGTTTTAGATAAATTCATTAAATCAAATATTTTACCATGTGTTTCTAAATCAATAATAGTTCTTCTAACTACATCGTCATTTGGAGAACCTAACACATTGAATGGACCAGGATGGCAAGTGATACGTATATTGTTTTCTTGTACAAATTTACCGATACGTTGTAATACAATACGAATTAAATGAATTTGCGGTAAAGTTTCTAAGTCGTACTCAGAAGTCCAAGGAAAAATATCAGATGAAACACGAAAGAAATAAATCCCGTTCTTTACGTTCCACTTGAGAATCTTTTCTAAATCAACAACATTTTTGTATGCAAGTTCAGAAGCATAACTTACACCTTTAGTTAAAAAAGTTTTTTTAATCATAGAACGATTAGTGGTAATTTTTTCTTTACCCAATGTCATGTTAATACAGGCGTAGCCAAGCATAAAAAATCCGTATAAAGTTTTAATACAACAAGATACGGATTTTATTAGAATTTTGCTATTGCTAATATGTTTTGAATTTGTCTATCACCACTCGGATTAAATCGTGAATCAGGAACAGAATCTGCTGTTTTCTTACTTAATACATTGATGTTACGTATTCTATCAACCCTAAGTAATTTCCAACCAGGAATTTGTGTTGTTGTTTTTCCAGTTGTTTGCCATACTCGTAAATATTTTTTACCATTGGTTAAACCAAAACAAACTGGAATAATTCCAGTTCGCCAACCAGGTGAGTTTTCTCTATCACCCTTATAATAAAGTGCTATTATTTTTTTATCATTAACAGCATTAACCAAAACAGAATCTTGAGGAGCTGCTTCGGTAAGTAGTAATATTTCGGTTAAACTTATCATAACCATAAATATATAAAAATAAAAAACCCCCAACCAAAGTTGGAGGTTATTTAGGGTATCATCCCTTTTCCCATTCCGTAGGAATTTTTTATGATTTTTTTCGTTCACATGGTAGTTGGCCAGTTAACTTCCACTTATTAAAAATTACCAATTGTTCTTCAGTAAGTAAACCTTCAATCAAAGAAAGTGTTGTTTCATTGCATTTTTTCATATTAACTTGAAATGCAAGTTGTGTTTCTTTAGCAAGTTTACCATATTCTTTTCTAATGGATTCAACTTGCTGACGTACTAAAGAATCTTTTTCTAAACCTTTGTATTGAGCCAACTTTTCTACTTGTTGTTTTCTCAATGATTCCATTGTTGTTTTTAATTTTAACTTACATTCTTTTTCACAAGTACGAGCTTCTGATAAAATAAATTTAATTTTATTCATTTGCTCTTGTGAAAGATTCAAACAAGGTAAAACTGCTTCTAACGGAACTCTTCTTTGCATTCCAATCGAATCTTTTTTTATTGAATCACGTACACCAATTGGTGTTCTTTTTTCAAATGAAGTTGTATCTTCAACTTTTGTTAATTGTTCTTGACAACCAAATCCAATTAATGAAAATAAAAACACGGTAATCACGATAATGTTATGTTTCATAACATAAGCTCCATAAATTTTTAAAATTATAAACATCACTAATAAATATGTTTATTTCTTTGTTTTAGTTACTCTGCTCGGTTTTTTTTCAACAACGATCTGTTTATTTTTTTTGTTATGGTCATTACTAATTTTCCTAACATTTTTTCTTTCAATTTCATCCGAATGATTTGCCAAAGCAGCAATAATGGCTTTCTTATCTTCAAGTTCAGTTAACACTTCTATAAACTGATGTCTGTAGTATAACCAAACCGCAAGTAACACAGCTAGAAATACACCAAATAATAAAATTTCATTCAAATACAACATAACCAACTCCTTAATTTTTTATATAAAATATATACGTATCTTCTTTAATTTTTTTAGCTGTAACATTATTAAACTTGGAAAACTGATGTAGTAACAAGAATCCAGTATTATATTTAAAATCTTCAAATTCTTTTACTTTAATTGTAAATATTACATTATCTGAAAATTTTAAACATTCTTTTAGTACGGCATCTATGAACTGATATTGTCTTTCTTTATATTTTGGTTTATCAAAAATACCTGTAATCAAAGTCCAATTATAACGTTCTTCTGTAATAGTATCTATAAAATCTTGCATTGTTTCTTGCAATGAAATCCATGGGTGAGTTCTCTCATCTGGACTAAAATCTGTGAAAAATGTTTTGATTTTACTGTCAACATCTACTGCGGTATACTCAATATCTAATTCAAATTCATCTAAAATTTTAAGAATAGTATTACCACTACTACAAGCACCAAAGTGTAATAAGCTTTCGTCTTGTCCTATTCCACAAAAAATAACTTCTTCTAAAAGTTTATAATTATCATCCATAACTACCACCCTAAAGCTAAAAAAATGTTTGGAAAATTTTCTTTGAATATATCTTTAATATTATCTGCAATATGTCTGTGTTCAAGTTGTGTATCTTGTGAACACCGTAAGTCAAGGTAATGAATCCAACTACGAATAGAACCTTTCATATACATAGTTGTTTCAGTTGCTAGTGGAAGAACATCACGTGCAGTTTCTCTTGATACACCTTCGTCGATTAAGTATTGATATAGTTCTTTACTTTTTTCTAAATGGGTATTAACCATTTTACTTAAAGTAGAATCTAAAATAATTTCTTCTGAGCTTTGTCTGTTTGTTTTTCCTTGTTTACGCAATTCTATTTGTTGAATGTCTGTTGCTGTTGAATATCTTTGAGAAAATTCTTGAAAAGAAAAACTACGATGGCGTAAAATTTGAGCTGCAATACTTCTGCGAGTAACTATCGAAACTGTCATATCTACCATTTCAAATGGAGACCAGTGTTTGTGTTTAATTAAATAACTTATGAGTTTAGACGATGAATCCATATTCATCTGATTAGAAGGATTGCTAACTCTCGCACAATAAGAAATTAATTCTTCTGCTGTTTTTAATCCATCCATTTTTGGGTGAGTAATTGAAACCAATTTTACTGACATAACTTATTTTTTACCTTTATCCTTATTTATTTTTATCAATTTTATGAAAATACCATTTTTATCTTCTGATATTATTACAGAGTGATTTCCTGAATACAGTATAAGTGTCAACCATCTTAAAAATTTATTTACATCTGTACTGATTGGATCGTTAAGATTTGTATTACTTTCATTTGATTTTGTTTCTTTATTAAATAAAGTATCATCTGTATCTTCTTCTGAAGGAAACATAAAATCTTCATTAAAATCTTCATTAAAATCTTCATCTTCATTATCAAATGGTGGTGGTGTTTCATCTTTTCTTTTTTGTTTTATTTTTTCTACAATTTCATGTACAGTTAATAAATCGTAGATTCTCCAAAATGTATCCAAAAAAGTAGTAAGTTCTTTTTTATTAAGTTTTTCATCTTTTGAACCTTTTGAACTAATTTCAAAGTAATTCAGCATATGTTTTAATTTACGTTCTTGCTTTGTCATTGTTGTGCCGTTTTATAGTGTCAATTACTTCTATATATTCGTGATTACCTGCATTTATCTTACAAATAGAAAAATGTCTTAACTCTTTTACAATAGTAGCGTTATCACAATAAACTTTTGCAATATTAACTATTGAATCCTTTATTGGACAATGATTTGTTTTCTTAGATAAAGTTAAGGAATTTTTAGTTATAAACCAAACACTTATAAAACCAAGCAAAAATGAAAAAATCATTTCCATCGAAGTCTCCAATTATTAATAAGTTTATCGTTTATAAGTATTAAACAGTAGATAAAATAGAGAGAAATATGGTCGGTATATATAAAATTTGTCACACGTTTCTCTCATAAACTATTAAACTATATTTAATTTAACTTTTATATCCTCTAAGTTTAAAATCGTTATAAACTGAATTAGATACTTTTTTCCAATAGTGTTTAGTAGCTCCCTTTTTGTGTCCATTAGGACCACCATTCCACTTTCGTGCAATTATTTCCATATCACTCATTGTGATGGTTTCCCAGTTAAGTTTGGGATTATAAAAATTCTGATAAATCCAAAACATTTGTTCAGACTTATCAGGATTTAACCTGTCTTGTAAAGTAAAATATTTATTAATACCCTTTGCTTTACAGATGCGGTTCACTTCCTTTACCATGATTGGTAAAATTTGGACTATACCAAGTGAACCATCCTTTGATCGTGCGGTTGCATTGCCCTTAGACTCAACCCAAACGATAGATGAATATAACACTTTCTTCATTGTTACTGATTTAGTTTCAGCGTTTTTATTTACTACGGAAGTCATAGTTACCATTGGTAAACAAAAAACAAGAAAGAATAATGTTATAACCCGTTTACATTTGTTAGTCATACTTCTGCCCTCATTTATGGATAATATATTTAACGAACCATATCGAGATTATTCTCGTAATGGTTAAAACATATACCGACCATATATTTTCAAAGTGCGTGTTTATCTTTAACAAAGATAGTGAATAAATAAATATAAACAAACTTATATTTTATTCTAAATTAATGTAAACTACTATAGCTATACTATTATATAATATATACTATTATATACTATTATAATATTAAACACTTTTCTCTGTGTTCACACTTTCTCCGTGTTCACTGGCAATATACAAAAAAAATGAATACAAAACAAGAACTTTCTTTCACCAAGTCAAAATATTTGGATATTTTCTCATATTTTTTATTGCTGACTGAACATAAACATATTCAGAGTTCTGATAAAGGAAGGTAGAACCACCGCCATCACAATTAATTGCATCTTTACAACCAAGTTCCAATAATCGTTTCGGCATATCAACTATTCGTATGGAAGAGTTAATGTAGATAAAAACACTATCAGGGTGATGACTGCCAAATACCGTTCTAGGACGTTTGGTGAGTGTAAACTTGTTGTTTGGTATCTTTTGTGGTATGCTATCCTTAACAATCAATGGTGTCCCCGCAACGATGTATTTTGACCATATAGCCGGTACATCAGTATAGTGATTAAAGTGTAAATGTGGTTTCAAATTAGGAACACCTAACTGATTTGAATAGTCGATTGATACAAACGGCCATAGTAGTGGATTATTTGGATTAAACCTAACAGAATCTTTATATGGAGGAACAAAAGTTTTATTTGTAAAAAAAGATAGGTTAACCATATTTTTTACTTTATATTTGTAAACAAACCAAGACGGATGTTTTAATCCAGAGTTGGATAACAGCGCTATTTCATTCAAATGAAGTTTAATTACCCACTCCTTTGAATAAGCTGTACTGAGTGATAATATCACTAATAATATTTTTATTATCTCTTTCATTTTTATAAATATGATTCAAAAAAAATAAAAATATTATTTGGAATAAATTGAACCATTTTGTATGTTTGTACATGATTATTAACAACAATTATTTAAGGATTATTTATGGCTTACTACCTCGCTAAAGTACAGTTTGAAATTACTA